>UMEZ01085958.1_pt1 | contig 10952 bp, 11 predicted proteins | sample 1964841 | NCBI WGS metagenome assembly UMEZ01 (sample SAMEA4836029, study PRJEB28245) | human gut metagenome | biome: gut microbiome; material: fecal sample | place: Denmark | collected 2008 | reverse complement strand
TCTAAAAACATCTACTGTCGGTTATGCACTGGCGTTTTGAAAATAAAACCTGTTGGCTTAAATAACGATAATAAGATTGAATATCTTGATATAAATGAAATTATAAAGTATTTTAAAAGATATGCAAATCCCATTAATATGTTTTTACTACCAAAAGATATTGGTGGGTTAGGAGAAATTCAAGAATTTATAGACGAACAAAAGCCTCTTAATATTGATAAAAGCGTATTGTAAGGCACCATAAGAATAGCGTTATTGAGAAAAATTCGCGTAAGTGCAGAGTCTCCCAATAGGAGCGAATTTTCATTATATTTGGGAAGAATCAAAGCGTAGAATTGTGAGCCCTTAAGTACGATTTCAAAATTAAGGCCTAAAGCAGTAAATTTTGTTTCATTGTTGAAAATAGTTTTCGGATATGTACAATTGCGCATTGCTTTTGATTTATTTATGATTTACTCGGAACTAAATCCGTTCTTACATTTCCCAATAAAGCTGTTGGAGAATATCCTGTATTTGGGCTATTAAACCAAATAGCTTCCCAGAATAAATAAATCACCCGAATTTGAAAGCTTGAGGTATACCCGCTTTAACAAATCGCATCTGTGGCAAAAACACAGGAATTACTTAGCATGCAATACAATATAATATGACGCAAAAGGCTTTCCCAATTCGACAAATGTAAATTCTATTCACATAAGTTTTGCCTGCTTTATTTTTATTTATCGGAATAGGACACAAGATTTTTAACAAATACCTATCTATCTTGTTTGGAAAGAATATTGCAGTCCAATATAAGTCGCCAAAGTGTCCAAAGTTTTTAGTGACGGTGTAAACTACCGCAAGTTGTGGGAGGCCGAAAACAAGCGGCGCCACGACATTATGAAGTCAAGGTATAAGCATTTAAGTGAAAGGACATAAAAGATTATGAACGAGAAGATAAACAAAAGCAAAGATATGCAACCTATATTGGACGCGATATTGTAAGTATCGAATGAGAAGATGAATACCCTAATTGGTGATTGTTTATCGAACGCAACGTTGGGAGTTTTCGCAGGCAAATTTTTTAGTTAAAAAATTATGGTTCATGATAAGTTTTTGTCTTTTCAAAAATATCAAAAGTTTTTGTTTCTTCAAATTTTCAAAAAGTAAATTTGCCGATTTTACAGTTTAATTGTAAATTTGGTCCTATGGAAACACGCATAGAAACCCAATTCGGACCCATAAGGTATGAACGCTCAACAAACTTCCCTTTGCAAGAGGGCGCATTTCTAAGCCAATCTATTAAAGAGGCGTTTATTTATCTGAACTCTTCTTTATCAAAACTGAAAAAAGAAGAAGTCGACGAAAATTTAGTAAATTCTCTTTTTAATGACGGCAAAGAACTATTGCAGATATTGGAAAATCTAATAGAAAAGTTTAAAAATAAAAAGCTAATATGCAAGAAAGAGCGCGCGTATTCAGATTCAGAAGGTAACGCTGATACCTCGGTCTTAGCAAGTGTATCTGAGGAAGGCGAAATTAAAATCTACGATGCCTTCTTTAATACAAAAGAAATAAAAGACAATAGAGGCGGAGTAATCATACACGAGGTTGCCCATCTTGCAGGTTTGGAAGGAGAATCAAATGTAAATAAAACAAACGCTAAAACAGATAGCGCCGAAGCCGTAAAAAACTTTTGCCTTTGCGCATGTGGCAAACTTTCGCTCGAAGAAATAAACCGTGAAAAGGAATCTCCCGAAAATTCCGAAGATGAAGAACAGACTTATCGCCCCAACCAGCCGCGCGCACCCAAGGGGCAATCGGACGGCGGGCAATGGGTTTCGGAAGGCGGCGGAAGTGGCGAATCTTCAGAAACGGGCGGTACAGAAAGTAAAAAAACAAATTCCGATGCCGGCGGAAGTTCAAATGAAAATAAGCCGGAAAGCATGGGGTCTTCCTCAAAAATTGAAGGTAATCCCCCCAACGGGGCAATTAGCAAGAGTCTCCGATTTGGCAAGATTGATGAAGATAGAAACTCAACCGGAGAGTCCGTAGATTTTAAAGACACATTTAAAGTCGGAAATTACAATGATAAGAAAAATGGGAACCCAGAAGTTAGTGGCGTATGGTCTGCGTTTGATTTTTCAGACAGCGGATATACGCCGGAGTCGGATGTGACGGTAATTGTTCGCTTGGAATTTGAAAATGACGAAAAGAAGTGCATAGATGTTGCTTACGACGCAAAATCAGACAAAAACGGATGCGTTAAAATCGACCGAGTGTCTATTATAAATTTAGATGGCTCGAAGATAAATTCAACGGTCAATACAGATACTGATCTTAAGATAAGAATGAAAATTTCGAGCGTGGAAGGCCGCCCTAAGGAGGTTTTCGGCCAAGACAACATTGTAAAGAATTCTCTTCCATCTACCGACATCAGATATTATGCCCAAGCACATGCCAGTTCAGAGAAAAAGTCGAACTATGCCCAGAGAGACAGGGCGGATGGTGGAGTTATAAAGAATTATGCAAGAAAACCTAATGAGAAAGAGATATATAACGGGGCGGTCAGAATCGATTTTTTAGAAATGGCAGTGAATGAAATTGATATAAACTAATTTGTTTGACAAACTTTTTCACGATAATAAACATATAATACTATGCAAAAAATTGCTTTTTATTTAACTATAATTTTAAGCTTTCCGTTATTGCTTGCCGGAGAAAATAGCTATGAAAAATCTAAAGAAGAAGCCGAATACTACCGAAAATTAAATTTAGCAAGAGCGTATGAGCGCGGCACTGTATTGAAGAAGGACGAAAAAAAGGCTTTTTTTTATTATTATAGAGCTGCGACAAATTGGAATTATACAGAGCCGGAAGCATTGGAATATTTGGAGAAGAAAGCAAAAGAGGGGAATCCATATGCCCAGTGGGGTTATGGAAGATACTACGATTATGATGAGCTTAGGTCGTATGATCCCGAAAAGGCTTTTTACTGGTACTCAAAAGCTGCTGAGAAAAACATTCCTGTTGCTTTAAATAATTTAGCTCTTATGTACATCTTTGGCCGCGGGGTAAAAAAAGATGTGAAAAAGATCAAAGAATTAATGTTAAAAGCCGCTGAACTTGGAATTGAAAGTGCACAAGAGTGCCTTGTTCGCCTATATAGTGGTTATTATGATGTAACAGAATCCAATTATAAAGAAGCGTTTAAGTGGATTGAAATACTTGTAAAAAAAGGTTCCTTATCCGCAAAATACAATATGGGGGTATGCTATTTTTACGGCAGGGGAGTGCCTGAAGATAAATCAAAAGCGGTAGAAATTTGGAAATCAATTTTGGAGGAAGTTGTAGAGGAAAGAAATTACATCAGAAATAAGGTATGTCGTACTCTCTATGAATGTTATAATAAAGGATCTGGCGTTGAAAAAGACGAAGAAAAATCTAAAGTAGTGTTATTATTTATGACCGGAGATCCATTGCGTTCTCGTAAAAAATTAGAAAAGGCTTTAGAAAAATATGGCACTATTATTCAATTTACATTTCAAAACCCGTTTTATTAAAGTTCCATCCAAATTCCGTGTGATTGAAATCACATTCTAATAAATATAATAATTTGTGACAAACTCCTAGATTGAGCTGCGTTTTAGCGTCTTCCTATTAAGCGGATATAATTTGTAATTCAGCAGCGCTAATCTGCTTAAAGAAGAAGCGGTGCTAAATTACGGCATCAAGCGCCTTAAACTTGAAATAGACAGGGGATTTACCCGCTTTGTGGCTTTGACTCCCTAAAAAAGCTCTCTCAATTTGCAGAGAGTATATTGGAAGTTCTTCCCGAAGATGGAGAGCACTACTGGCAACACGCTTTGCGAAAGCGAATAACATGCGTGCTAGAATATGTCCTATTTAAGTATGACACCCCATGCTTTGAAAATTTTTTAAATGAAATCTTTAATTTTTTAAGCCGCACAAATGAGCTTTTGTATGAAATTGGCAAATTTGAATTGGCAATAGAAGATATATTAAGCAAAAGCCGCGAACATCGCATAGAGTACGAAATTTTAAAGCGCAGGCTTGAACGGCTAAAAGAACTGTTCTTAGAGTGGCAGAGCCTTGATAGCAGGACAAAGTCAAATGAGACCAGTACCATATCCAACCTCCTAAGCGCCTTTACGAACCCGTCTGTTGAAGGATTATTTAGTAAAATCGGTAGGCAAAGGCTGGATATGGAAAAAATTTTAGAAGGCGGAAAAATCGCGGTGGTAAGCTTTCCTGCATGCGTTGACGGATTTTCGGCGGCAGTTGTGGCAAAGCTTTTAAAGGGCGGTTTTTATACAGTGCTACAAAAGCGGCAAAATTTTAAGAGGCTTGCAGGAATAATAATGGACGAATACCCACTCGTGGCAAGTTGCGGCCGCTTTGGAGACGGAGTAAATTTACAGACTATTAGAAGCAAGGGCGGCTTTGTGGTGGCCGCTACCCAGGGGCTAGTCTCGCTTGATATAGCAGTTGGCAGAGTAAACCGCGAACAGCTGATGCTAAATTTTAATAACCGCTTTATATTCCGCTCTGAGGAAAAGGAGGTAAAGGCGCTTGTTGACGAAATGGATCTTTTTTCTACGGGCAGTAGTGTTGGCTTCTTCACAAACGGTTTTGAAAAGGTATCACTTAATGTAGAGGAGTTCCCCACATAATACGCTGTAATAATTCTACTATACACTGGTATGTAAATTTATTTATGATGCAATGCTTTAACTTGTACTATAATCATTTCTATATTATAGTCACATTGCTAATTATATGTTAATTTAGTTAGAGAAAACGATTGTAATATTAGTACTAATTGGAAACAAGATTAAGATAATATTTTATTAAAATGTTGTTATTTCTCATTTAAGTTCACTATCTTATCAAAGCCAAGATCTCTCTGGTTTGAATGGGATACAAATAATATAGTAACTTTACCTCGTAGAGATGTAATTATGTTTAGAATTGTTTTCTGGGATTCCTGGTCTAGATGATTTGTTATTTCGTCAAAAATAAGTAACCTTGGCTTTCTAATTAATGCTCTCGCTATAGCAACTTTCTGCATCTCTCCACCAGATAATTTCTTCCCATTGTAACCTACTGTCTCATCTATACCGTTCGGTAAATTATTAATTAAACTTCTCAACCCTACAAGTTCCAATATATCGTCGATTTCTTGCGGAGTAATTTTATTATTATGAAGGGTTATGTTGTTTCTTATCGAATCTGATATCAACAAGAATTCTTGATTAACTATTGATATACTTTTTCGGAGGGAATTTAGACTTAAATTATCAATCTGGACACCATCAAAAAAAACATTGCCAGAGCAAGGTTTTAAATATCCATATAATATTTTTAAAAGAGTTGTCTTTCCAGAGCCATTTACGCCCTCAATAGATATAAAATCTCCTTTAGAAATGTTTAATGAAAAATCTTTTAATATCGGCTTTGATTTCAAGTTATACGCGAAAGATACATTTTGTAATTCTATGTTTCCATTAAAGTTAAAATCTGATAGGTTTAATTTTTCTGATTTTAAAACATCTAATTCATTCAAAGAAGTTAGACTTTCCTTTATCATTGCCCAATCTGGCAATAATTTATATATATTAGATAATGATGTAAATGTTGATACAAATAGGAGCTGGTAAAATATTAGGCTACCGACTTTAATGATGTCTTTATATACTAGATATGTCGATATTGCGAGGACAATAGACTCGCCAATTATCAATAAAGAAGTTATTATGAAATTAAAATTTGCTTCGTAAATAGCGCTTTTGTATGAAATCTTTGCAATTGTTGCAAATTTCGCCTTTGATTCTTTCTGATAATATTTTTCAGCTGAAATAGATTTAAGAAATGGCAAAGAATAAAAGATCTCAAAGACTCTTGAGAATCCGTTATCTGTAGCACTCCTAAATAAGGAATTGACTCTATCAAATATCTTTAAATATGGGCAGATAAATAAAAGATTTACGGGGAGTACAATTATAAAAACAACACCCATAATCCAATTACTATAAAAAACAAAGCTTAATGCGAAAAATATTCCGCAGAAGATTTCAAGTAGCTGAGGATAAAAACGTCTTAAAATGTCAGTGACGTTCTGGATATCTCTAAAAAATTTCATTCCTAACTCGCCATTACGGAATTTTTCTAAATCGAATGGCGACAAAGAGTTTACTTTCTGCAAATATCGTTCTTGCAGGTGCAAATATTTAGCTCTTGCAACTTTTGCTATGAGATATGCGTACTTTTTTCTTAAATATATCAATAATAAGTTGCAAGATATTAGTAAAAATAAAGTTAAAACTATTGAATGCCTGCTTACTATAGAATTGATAAATATACCAGATATGTAAGGAATTAGAGTTGATATTATAGATATAAAAATACCTAAAAAAGTTAGTGAATAGATTCCTTTTATTTTTAAGGTAGAAAGCACATTTTTATAATCTATTTTATTCTGCATGTAGCAATATCTATGTTGTCTTCTTTGTAATCTGGCGTTTGCGTAATTATATTAAACAAAAAGTAAAATAATAATATAAGAGAAATAAGTACGATTGTTAGAATAATTGAAAGTATTATTCTCTCATCTTTTATATACTTTCTTGATTTCATTTGCTATACATTCAAAAATTCCGTTTTTATATTCTAAATCTAACCACGCCCACTGACCATTCGGATTTAATTCTAAGAAATAAAGAGTCTCTCCCTTTCGTAGAAAATCAAACCTCCCAAACTCAAATCCGGTTTCTTGCATGAATTCTTCTATGGATTTTTCTTCATTTTTTGTTAACTCGCATTTCTCCCATTTTAATAATGGAGATTCTATTCTACAATCATCATAATTAAGTTTTGATCTGTCTAATTGAAATGAGAATATCTTGCCTTTCACATACAATGAAGTGATATCGTAGTCCGCTTTAATTCTGCGTTGCAAAAACCAAGTGTATTTAGGATCTAACTTTGCTGGATCAACTTTTTTTGCGATGAAAATTTTCCCTTTACCAATTTTTTCTTGCGTGAGGGCCTTTGTAATCCATTCACCGTCTTTTATCGTTTCTGGGACTTTACCTCTTATTATATGCCACTCCGGAACATTGAAATATTTTTGTGCCAAAGTCATTTGCGTGTACTTGTACCATCTCAATTTGTTAGGTTTTACCAAAATAGCTCTATTTTTGGCTGCCATATCGCAGTACAAATCTCTCCAAAGGCATTCAACTTCGCTGCGTAGCCAGTTTTCTAGACAACCTTCTTTGGGTACATCAATTGCATTTAAGAACATTGCCTTGCGAAGATATACACATTTTATATTTTCGCTTGTCAGGACTTTTCCATTCGGTGACAAAACCTTAAATCCCCTACTTGAAAAATCCCAAATATATTCATTCCACTTATCAATATTAAACCTGAATACGTTCACGCCATCCAAGAATGGTATGAGCATATCGCTTGTTACATCTTCTGTGCAAGTAATTATTAGAAGCATAGTATAAAATTAAGGTATATGTATGTGAAAAGGAGGCATGGGGGGACCATGCCTCCTCCTATATGCAATGTATTAGCGCCAATCGTCTATTGTCTGTTGCCCTTTACCACCCGGAATATAGGAAAACGAGCCAGTTGCGCCCATCTTCGCTATTTCCGAAGGCGTGTACATTGTATCTGTATTTTCTGCTATATCAATAGGTGATAACATATTATATCCTTTCATTTTATTGTTGTTTATAATCGATACTATTTGTATCGAAATTTGTTTTAAATTAAGAAACTTTTTGGGGAGGTTACCCATCTAAACTATTTTGTAAACTTTTGCATCGTTTGTAAATATCTCCAGGATTCCCAAATATAAAACCTCCATTATTTATCTTAATATCATCATAAAAGATACTGATACTTTGTGGCTCATCTTCAAATTCATACATTGCCGCATTTATTCCGAGATCTACAGAATTCAATAAGCTTTTTTGAATATTGGTTTTTATTCCCAATTTTTGCATTTCTGATTTTAACGCCATGGAAATATTGGCGTCTAACTTAGACTTAAAACATTGAGTCCCTAATTCTATTTTTGATTTTTTCATATTTTCCTCTTAGCCTATCTATTTATTTTTTGCTATTAATATATAGGGTATTTAGAATACCCTATACGTAAAATTTATACAATATATTGATAATAAACAACAAATATATTTTAGGGTGATATTGATTTAATAATGTCTCAATTTTGTTTACTACAAGAATATCCTCTAATTATTTTTTATCAAAGATTCCCAAAATATTTTAGATTTTTTTAGTTGACATTGGTATTCTAAATACCATGGACGAGCATACAAAATTAGCCACAACCCTACTCTATGCGCGTGGAGTTACATTGCTTGACGCAGCAAGATTAATACGAAATGTGTTGGATTCATTTTCAGAAGAATCCGGCTTAACTCCGGTACAATTTTGCGCCAAAGTCATATCGACTGGCCTCAGGCACATACGCAATGATGAGATGTCTATCAAGAATGGGTTTATGTTATATCTCGAAACAAAGAAAAACTTGCGACCGGAATCTCTGCGCGACATTCGCTATTTAGGAAGTCGCCTAATAAAATCCAATCCCAAGTTTGGTGAAACATATTTTTCAGAGCTAAAACCTGCGCTCTGCGAACAGTACCTTTCTTCAGCTTTTAAGACTCCAAGCCAATTCAATAAGGCGCGTACGATGCTATATGGTCTATTTGAGTTTGCCCTTAAGCGCGAATGGTGCGATAAAAACCCCATAAAGCTTATTGAAAAACAAAAGGTCATAGAAAAAGAAATAATTCCTTTAAGTAACGCTCAGACAGAATCTATCTTAAAAAATGCAAAAAAACGCGACTGTTTGCCCGCAGTTGGGCTCTTATTATTTGCGGGAATTCGGCCTCGGGAAGTGCGGCGCCTAAAATGGAAAGACATAGACTTGGAGGAGGGTTTTATCACTGTGCGTTCCCAATGTTCTAAAACAGGAGGCGTGCGCCATGTTGAAATTATGCCTGCATTAAAACGAATTTTAGCAAAATATAAAAGAGAAGATAAATCAGCAATATGCCCGCCAGACTGGAATAGAAAATGGAAAAATATCCGCGAGGAATCGGGATTTAAGGGCACTTGGGTGCAAGACGTCTTGCGGCATACTTACGCGAGTTATTTTGCTAAGAGGTATAGAGACTTGCCGCGATTGCAGTTAAACATGGGGCATAGAGACCTATCTCTATTGCGGTCACGGTATGTGAATATGGTTGGGATAAAGAAGTCCGACGCAAAGGCATTTTTTGAATCATTGGGTCGGGATACTGCATCTAAAACTCTTCCTTTAAACTGATAAATTTTGAATCTCTATGTTATGAGTAGAACTTATTACACTTAATTTTTATATTTTACGAAATACTTCCAGGCTTGTTCCAGGATTGAAATTGATTCGCCTGAAATGGACTTTTCCCATATCCGAGCGGGGTATTTGAGGCGTTTTATCTACGAATGCAAGTGGGGAATAAACTTTTTTAAAGATCCTGTGTACTCGCTTTATATCTATAACGCCTATATAAGCACTGCTCAGCACAAGAAGGTAGCAAGTGAAAGTTCTGTTGATTACTTCAAATACACGGGCTTTTCGATTTATCCTGCCTATGTTACGATGGAAAAGTCTCCGCTAAAAGTGGCGTTAATTCAAGAGGCGGAAGGCAGAAAAATAATAATACTCTTAAAAAAAAGAGACATCCGGCAGATATACTTTTTATACCTCGTAGAAATAAGGGTCTTGAAGAATAAACGAAATCCCACTTCGTTCGCTCCTCCAATAACATTGCACTATCCCAGTATCTAATCTATTGGCTATCGTTCCCAAGTTGCCACACCCGTAGGTACTCGACCGTAAATTCCGCCGGTAAATCCTCTGCATTGGGCTCGCCTGACCATGTTTTCATAACCTCGCAGTCTATATTTATGTATAATGGACGATGACAGAAATCATTCGGACGTTCGTCGATTATCCTTCCGTCGAGAACCCACACAAGCTTCTCCGGTGTCCACAGGAGGCCAGCAGTATGATATTTTTTCGAGAACGATTCGGCTACTATAGTTTTTTTACCTTTTACCTCCCTGCCTAACCACACTTTTGATTCAACATACGGAGTTTTCGCCCGATGGGTTGTAGTAAAATAAATTCTATCGTTTGGAGGCGTTTTTGAATCACTTGGGCGAAACGTACTTTTGCCGAAAACTTCAAATATGTCTATCTCCTCTATAAAGTCGCCCGGGGTATATTTTTTAGGCGGATCGAGCGGATCATTCAGCCAAAACGCATTACATACGCATGCTTCCATAGCCTTGAATTTTACTTCAAAGTAACCGTACAATACTCGCTTTTTACTTCTGAAAGCTGCCGTGGAAAAATTCTCCTTTCCTTCGGCTATAAGCTCTGGTGATACATCTCCGGGATTTTCTTTGCGCGCGGTAAGAACAAGCATACCGTCTCGAACAGATATGTTCTTCCTGGCAAAATGAAACATTCCCGCTCTACCGTTCCATGTGGGATAAAAATCGTTCCAACGAGAAGAATCAAATCCATTTTCAAATTCGTCGCTAAATTCGGCGTTAAATTTGAATCCATTGGGAAAGAGTGAGTCCGGAGCATCTGGCTTATGCTCTCCGAAAAGCGCGATGCATGGTAAAAAAACAAAACAAGCTAAAAAAGGTAATATGTATTTTCGCATAAAATTTAAAATAGCAATTTTTAGACTGGCGTCAAATGGAAAAAATAAACTATCTACAACTTATACATCTTATTTCTATAATTAGACTTAAATAATCACAAAACTCTCTGTCATTTTTCTTCAAAATAAGAGGCTATTTGAGGCAAATTGGCAATATTTAGCACAGGTAAAGGGTAATTTATAACACCC
>UMEZ01073787.1_pt1 | contig 11001 bp, 17 predicted proteins | sample 1964841 | NCBI WGS metagenome assembly UMEZ01 (sample SAMEA4836029, study PRJEB28245) | human gut metagenome | biome: gut microbiome; material: fecal sample | place: Denmark | collected 2008 | reverse complement strand
CCCCCGCCGTATCTGGAAAATCGTTGCCATTATATTGGCGGCTATAGTTTTAATAAATATTTTCATTGCCGTGTTTTTCAGCGTTCCTACCCTCAATGAAGGCATTCAGAGCAGTCAACCAGAGATAACCGACCAAGCACAAATCATAGAGGAATGATTAGTAAAACCGGCCGAACTATTCAACGATAAAATGAGCACTACCTGCAAAACAAGCTGATCTAGGCTATCCTAAAGGATAGAAGGCATTTTCACCCTGGCTACATCCTGCTACCACAGTAAAATTGAAATCTGAAAGCATAGATGGAGACGCCTTTTCTATATCTTCACGCTTTGTCACTCTTTTTCTGGCTTGATTTTGCGTACTTCCGCAACGGCCATGCGTACATTATACGGAATTGTTTTTCGGGTTAGTAAGATGCTCATTAACCAAACCGACGCAGATCGTTGACATATTTTATATATGGATGGACTTCGATATTCTGCTTCTGTTTGTCCGCCGGCCAAGGCAGGTGTTTTCAGCCCGCCAGATCTATGAGGCCGTTGCGGCGGACTCCTTTGACGCCAGCTGGACGGGGATCTCCAGCATGGTCTACAAGCTCCGCCGCAAGCTGGGCGCCGGTATCATTGAGACCGTCCGAGGCCACGGTTACAAATTTGTTGCCCCAGGCACCTCACCAAAATAAAGCAAGCGCACAACGGATTTTCTTCCGCTGTGCGCTTCTTTTATTCCTCACGCCGGTAATGCGGCTCCGGCACATAAGGCTCCTTCTGGTGTTTGTGAATTCGATTTGAAAGATGGGAAATTGCTGTGAAGCAGTTTTTCTTCTTGCAAAATTCGTATCCCCAATTTATGAATGAAAATTATTCATTTACATTTTCACAAATGATGCTATACTTATTGATAGAAGGAGGTTGAGCCATGAGTACCATAAAAGAAAACTCAAAAGCAGCGTTTAACCAACAGGCCGCCACCTACGATAAAGATATTAAGGGCCAGCACGCCCGCTCTCTTTATCCTATTCTGCTGGAAAAGCTGTCACACATTCCTTTCCACTCCGCTCTGGATTTAGGATGTGGGACTGGTGAAATGCTGAAACTCATTTTTCAGAAGGATACCCATAAAGAATTGTGCGGCATTGACTTGTCGGAGGAAATGCTTGCTGTTGCTAAGTCAAAACTTCCGGAACAAGTCAAGCTGTTACTAGGAGATAGTGAGTCACTCCCTTTCCCGGATAACACTTTTGATGTTGTGTATTGCAATGACTCTTTTCATCATTACCCAGCTCCGCAGAATGTATTAAAGGAAGTGCATCGTGTATTGAAGCCGGAAGGGACCTTCCTGATGGGGGATTGCTGGCAACCATTTGTAGGGCGCGTGATAATGAATTTCTATATGCGCCATAGCAAAGAAGGCGATGTGAAGATCTACTCTGAAACAGAAATCGTTTCGATGCTTTCAGAATATTTTCATAATGTGTCGTGGGAGCAGATTGGAAATACGGCCTGTATTGCTATGGCTCAAAAATGAGTGATATTCAATCATTGATTCTTTAGCGTGGGCGTGCTATTATAAAAAGAAAGGAGGCTCGGACTATGCGGATTACAAAAGAACCAGAAGTACGCAAGCAAGAGATCTTGGATACTGCTCTCAAATTGTTCGGGGAAAATGGATATGAAAAAACCTCGATTACAGATATAGCAAAAGCAATCGGCGTTGCTCAAGGTCTATGCTACCGATACTTTCCGTCCAAAGAGGCGCTATTTGACAGCGCGATTGAACAGTATGCAGATGTTCTGGTGGAACAGCTTGTTGGCTTTGAAAAGGACGATCACAAGTCCCTGCAGCAGATCATCGAAGATATGCCTGCCACGATGGAAGATCGGGACGCAAAGTACTATTCAGTTTTTCACCAGGCCGAAAATAAGAAATTCCACGATCAGCTTTCTCTAAAAGTATGTGAGAAGTTGGTTCCGCCTGTGGAAAAGCTACTACAGCGGGCCCAGCAAAATGGTGAGATCCAGATTGATGATTTGCAGGCTGCTGCGATGTTTTGTGTATATGGACAGCTCGGCATCCTGTTGGCGGACGAACTGACACAAGAAGATAAATCAAAGCGGATTCGAGAATTTCTCATATATGCGCTTCGCCTTTGAAAAATATCCCCTGCTATCGGGCGGGGGATATTCAAAGGTCAGTAACTGAATAGTTTTCATTCATATACGGAGGAACTATAATGAATGACCCTTCATGCTTTACAAACTTACATGAATATTACACTTTCATTTATGCCATAAGCTACATGATGTTGGTCGAAGTTGGAATCTGGATCTACAATTTTAGGGGCTGGTTGAAAAGGCCGGATAAGAAAAATAGTGATTATGGAACGCTTCTGATTGTTATGTTGGGGTGTTGGGGAAGTTTTTACTTCAGCACTTATTTCAGAAGTCAACAATTTACGCAAATAGCTGGAGAAATACTTCTCCCTCATATTTTTTACTATGTGGGTGTGGCTTTAATTCTAATAGGCACGACATTGCGTGCTTTTGCGGTCTGGAGCCTGCGGCATTCCTTTACGCTTGCTGTCAAAACAGGCAACAACCAGCAGTTGGTTACAACCGGAGTTTACCGATATATCAGGAATCCCGCTTATGCCGGCACAATGTTGAGTATGCTTGGAAATGCTTTTTGTTTCCGTTCTGCTTTTTCGCCCTTCATTGTGTTACTTATTTTGGCAGTCTGCTAGGCAATCACATCGTCCTCGCCCCGTACTCGGCCGGTGGCGGCGATGTATTGACGCTTATTGAAAAGGAACTCCGCATCTGCAATCCGGCTGTCACATTGATAGCTGGTAATGAGCCTACCGTTGTCTGTTTTCTGCGGATTTTGAACATAGTCGATGATGTCGCTGATGGCAGTCCCCACCGTCCGGCCTTTGCCGGTGTGCAGGGGCATGAGCCGCGTGGTTGCCATGAAAAAACCTCCTTCCATGATGAGGGTGGCCTGCATCTGCAAGCCACCCTGTTGATAGTTACTTATTCTGCCTTAACGCAGTTTGCGGAGCTTACGGAGCGCCGCAGCGATAGAATTGGACACGCTGGCTTTAGATAGTCCTTCAGCCCTGGCGATCTCTGTGATGGATTTTCCCTCGGCCAAATACATCCAGATCCGGCGATACTGCCTGGCGGTCAGAAGGGCCTTCACCCTGGCTATGCGCTCCTGGCACAGAGCCTTCCGAGCGGCTTCGATTTCATCAGCCATCAGCTCACGGAAATACACATCTTCCGCAGACTCCACCGCACCTGCCTCGCTTATGTTTTCGTCCAGAGGAACCCCATTGTCGTAGTAGCCACGCCCTTGGCGTTCCGTCTCATAATAATCCTCATCGGACCATTGTTTCCAGCGGAGAAATTCATCCTCACTGGAAAAGTCTGCGCGGGTGAGCCGGATGTGTCCATTCACGCTTATGTAAATGATGCTATCTTTCTCGCGCTTATTCTGCGCATATTCACTTTTCTTATTGAACATACTTGTCCTCCATTTCAATTCAGGGGTTGACGGGTGAATTGAAATGGGGACGGTGGAGAACGACACCCCACAGAAAACCGCAGGATGCGACAAAAAACGCCTGACTGGTCATACGCCAGCCAGACGCTATCTGATGTATTTTGCTGCTTACCTACATGGTATAGTTCATCTTCTTGGGTATAAGTCCCCGTTGCCGGGGATAGGCTTTTTTTAGCTGGTTAGGGGGATGGAAAAAGTAAAAGGACACGGCGATACCTCCCGGACACCGCCGAATCCTTAAAAAAGGGCGACTTTAACACACCCTCCGTATTCTAATTTTTCAAAAAGAAAACGGCGGCTTGAAATTTGTTATTTCAAAACCGCCGCAAGGCTACTGTATTTTGTTTTGGCGCGTGATAATCCAGCCGCCGAAACAACGGTTTTTTATTATCCCGTTGGGCGGTTGTTAGTTGAAAGTTAATCAAAAAGATTTAACTGGATGGGACTGTTCTTCTCTTCAAAGGAACATAAATACTCAAATATTTTTGAGTTATCATGTATAATGCCATTGTTCTCACAGATCTGATGAAATACTTTCATAAGTTCGTTGTTTTTTGGACTATTAAGCTGATATTGCATACCATAAGTGCGTATATACTTCTCTTTCATGTATGGGAACAATCGGTCTAACTGATTATAAAAGTATTCCCGGCTTCCTTCTCGGAGCGTCAAACCCATTCCAAAGCAAATTACGCCATAAACATTTGCTTCAATACAATAGTCTAATATCCCTCTGATATTTTCTTCTGTATCATTGATGAATGGAAGAATAGGGCAAAGCCAAACAACCGTTGGAACACCTGCTTCATTCAGCTTTTTCAGTACCTCAACCCGTTCTTTTGTCGTACTTACGTTTGGCTCAATCTTTTTGCACAAGTTTTCATCGTATGTAGTTAGCGTCATTTGCACAACACATTTTGTTTTGTCATTGATCGACTTTAATAAATCTAAATCTCGCAATACTCGGTCAGATTTAGTTATCAATGTGAAACCAAAACCATATTGATTTGCTAAAGCCAACGCTTTGCGAACATTTCCAATCTCGCTTTCAAGCGGGATATATGGGTCTGTCATAGAGCCTGTACCTAACATACACTTTGTATGTTTTCGCTTGAGGGCATTTTCTAACAGTTCGATAGCGTTTGCCTTAATTTCAATGTCCTCAAAATCATGTTCGATGTGATAGCACTTACTTCGTGAGTCGCAGTATATGCAACCATGAGAGCAACCGCGATATAAATTCATTCCGTTCTTTGCTGATAAGATACTTTTTACATTTACAAAGTGCATAACTCTATCCTCGCCTCAAAATCATTCTACCGTATAGCGCAAAATGGTTTTGAGTTTACTTTTTTCTACCCGGTTAGCATTGTTCAGATAAATTTCTCTATGGTAGCTTGTTGTACGTTTTAAGTTATTTGCCAAAGCAAATTGCTCCATTTTTTCAAAAGAAATAGGCTCGTCATCAAAAGCGCCGATATGCAGTATTTCTACGCACTTTCCGTCCTGCATTGTGCCAAAACGCACTTCCTCAAACAGCGGATTGGGCTTTTTGATTTTTACTCGCTCCAAAGCAGCTTTTACCATTTCTTCGCAAATAAAATCCGGTTGCCGAATCATAATGGTATATTCCAAATTTTCTTTGATAAGTTCAGTTTCTTCTGCTTTCTGCCAAATTCCCTCTAAAGGGTAAACAGCAAAATCGTGAAGTTCATTTTGCGTGGCGGTAGCTTTATACGCCATTTTGATCGCATATGCTAAAGAATACAGTGCCGAAACGCGATTTGAAAAGTCAATGTCATTTGGATTACCTTTCCCGTTTATCATAATATAGTTTTGAGCTGGAACGGTCACTAATGCCGGAGATTTTTTTGCTCCATATAATTCTTTCTCTTGCTTTTTCCATTCATATTTCATAAAAGCACCTCCTAACGATAATAGAATATCACAAGTAACTTGACGCCCTATGTCATGTTATATATTTTTCCAACATACGTTCTATTTTTTCTTTTATACTCTGCCGCAAAGAATCAGGCTCAATAATTTCAACATTATCCCCAAAAGAGAGTATATAACTAAGCAAAGTTTCATTATCCGGCAAATCAATATTCACATATAAATTTCCTTGAGTGTCTTTCGATACATTGTCAGTAAACTCATCATAGACACGAAATGCAGCTTGCGGAGAAAACTTCAATTTCGCTGGGATCATATTTTCGTTTTTGATTGTCGTTTCTATTTCAGGGATATTCCCTACCTCGCGTACAAATGTGTCTGATGAAATTATCAAGTCTTTTATGCGGGTTAGCTTAAAAAAGCGGAAATCATTTCGTAAAAGGCAAAATCCATATAAATACCAGTCCTTATTTTTAAAAAGTAATTTTATAGGTTCAACAGTGCGCTTTGAATAATTCCCCTCTCTTGCAAAGTAAGAAAAGGTAATTATACACCGGTTAAAAATGGCTTGTTTGATTAGATTGAAAGTATCTAATTTGGGAGTATTCTTGTACCACTCCGAAAAATCAACTTCAATCCAATTCATTACTTTGGATTGGAAAAGCCCCCCTAATTTTATAAGCAATTCTTCTGATTGGTTATTTTCAGTAGCAGAGATCCCTTGTAGTGCCATTAAAATTTGTTCTTTTTCCGCCTCCGATAATAAGGACTTATCTAACACAAAGTCCTGCATGATAAATATACCGCCACCTTTTCCTTTTGTGGCATAAATAGGAATACCAGCAGCACTAATAGCGTCCAAATCCCTGTAAATTGTGCGTATAGAAACCTCAAATTTATCCGCAAGCTCAGGAGCGGTAGACTTTCCCCTTTCTAAAAGGTAGTACACTATCTTAAATAATCTATTCATCTGCACATTATCACCTCAGATCTATTATATTGAGATAACCTGACAAGTCAAATGTCACATTTTCTTTTGCGAAAATTATACGATAAGTAACCAGAAAACCGTAATAAATTTTCAAAACGGCCTGCATCTGCAGGCCGCCTTTGTTGATGGTTTTCTGTTAATCTTTGCGCCGGATCACGGGAACCTGTTTTACCTTTTTCCCTACCGTCCGCCGTTCCAGAGCAAATACCATGTCACTGGTGCGCTCAAAAAATCCGATGTCTTTTTTCCAGCTCATGCCGCATTTACAGTGCTGCAAGCCGATGAACTGCTGTTTCATTTTCCTGCCGCAGACCGGGCAGACCTTGTTGCTGGCCCCCATGCTACCACCGCCTTTCCATGTTCCGATTATACCATATCCGGGCGGCGCGTTCACCTGTAAATGCGGTCCTGAATTGCATACCGTAGGCCCTGGACCTTTCCCAGCAGCCAAGCCGCCGCAGTCGGCAGCCCCATCGGGCTGATAAGAAAGGCAATCACCAGCAGGATGATACCATTTTGCAGGGAGTAGGTCACAAGCACAGCCACCCCTAAAAGCGCCACCACAAAGGCAGCCAGCCCCAGGACCATGCCGGTACAGTATAAAAGGATGGTACAAATCCAGACAAACAGGGTCAGGGCGACCACCAGGGGCGCGGCCAAAATCTTCAAAATCAGTCTCATCACAGTCCCTCCTTCATACATTCCGCATACATCGCCTGCCGCTTCTTTTGGATTTCCCGCATTTCCTGCTTGGTGGGGTCCCGGTCCTCATCAGTGACAACATATTCCAGGTAATTCACATAGGCATCTAACAGGGCATCCCGCAGGTCCTCCGGGGTCTTGCAGAACTCGGCGCTGAACCATTCTTCCCGGAGGTTATTCCAGGCCAGCAGCGTATAGCCCCGGCTGGTCTTTACCACCTCATAGTCAGGGTCGGCATCCAGATATGGGCCGAACACCTTCAGCACTTTCTCGTGTGTCAGCATATCGTCATCAGCTCCTTTACCTCATGCGCTGTTTTCGTTTCTGATTTCAGCATAGCGGCCATAGCTTCTTTTTGCAAGGATGCGGCCAAAAAAGAAAGCGGGGCGGCAAGCCAAAGTTCTGGCCGCCGCCCCGCACCCTTATTTCAGGGCCGCCAATGCCGAGAGGATATGTTCCGCCGCCTCCCACAGCTTTTCCTGTCCCTGCCGCAGATCTTCCAGATCGGCATCATAGATGCGCCCCGTCTCATGGACGCGCCGGGTGAGCTGGTTTAGATTGTTGCTGCTCCGGCGCAGCAGGGATACCATCTCCCGAAGCTCCGGCAGTTCCAGCCGGACCACATAACCGTCCAGGGCCATCTTCCGCAGATAGGCCGCCATGTTCTGTGTGCCGAGCTGGGCCATCTTTGCCTCGATCAGCTCCCTTTCCTCCGGCGTGACGCGGAATTTCAGTTGGATTTCCCGTTCCCGGTTCGCCATGTCAACGCTCCGCCTCTTTCTTCCTGGCCGGGGCAGAGCGCCGGGGAGCCGCCGGAGCCTTTTGCAGCTTCTCCCGGACAGAAGGCTTTTCCCGTTCCCCGGCAAGCTGCCGCACCTGTTTCACAAACAGGTCGGTCAGGCCGGGATTGCAGCGGTCCACCACCAGATAGCCGCTGTGCCGGTCCTGGGGGCCGTCCTCCGTCATGGGTATTGTGCTGGCCCACGCCTTATTGTCGCGGGAGATGCGCCCATCCCATTCCTTATGCCGGACCGTGTTGGCCAGCACATACTGTACCCGGTCCGGCCCGAACCATTCCAGTACATCGTTCACAGCGGCTTCGGCATCCAGCCGGTTATTGCTGTAATGGCGGCTGATCGCCTGCTCAATGGCCTCCTTGCAGGCGTGATTTGCCTGAAACGAGGCGTTGTAGCGGCGTCCCGGTCCAGGTTGCGAATCAGGACCGGTATCGTGTCCAGACCGGCCTGCTCACAGGCGTATTTGCGCCGGTGTCCGGCCACAATCTCATAGCCGCCTTCCTCGCGGGGCCGCACGATGGCAGGGACAATCACGCCATACTCTTTGACGCTCTGGATTGTTTCTTTCATTTCCTCATCGTCCCGCACCTGAAAAGGATGGTCCGGGAATGGGTGAAGGTCGGTCAGCGGCAGGCGGACCACCACTTCTTCCTGGAGTGGCTGCTGGGCAGGCGGAGCGGTTTTCTTTCGTCCCCTGGCAGGTGACGCGGGCTTGTCGCTCAATGCTTCTCACCTCCATTGAGACACAAAAAGGAGGTCCAGCCCGGAACCCCCTTTCGCATCTGATTTTAGGCATAGAAAAACGGACATCAGCAGAAACACTAATGTCCGTCAATCCATCGGCTCACAAGAGCCGCTATATTCAGTTGTCCGGCTTCACACAGGGGAGGCTCCGGCGGAGCCTGGCACACATCACGACAGTTCTCTTTGCCACTTCATTCTCTTGTCGTTCCCTGTGTTTTGCCCTTAATTTTTCCCTCATGAGCGTCCGTGAGGCCCTAAAAATGCGGTAATGTTCGATAACAGCCTATAACGCCTTCACATGGATAAATTGGCGTATTTTCAAGGATTTCCGGGGCTTTAATAACACCCGATAACGCCTCTCGGAAGGTGGTGAAATCTCAAAGGGCTAATTTGATTTGCTTTTATCATAACAAGAATTTCGTTGGCAGCCTCAAAATAGGTTGAATTTTGCTTGTCAATAAAGGATTAGCAAGTTATGGCTTAGCGTGATAAAGGCGGTTTCATGAATTTAAGTATTTGGAGGTGATCCACATGGGAAGTTTATAATTCTATCCTTCAGCGACGGCGAGGATACCGCCTTTGCGAACACCATAACGGCTCTTGCTTCTGTCGAAGACTTCTCCACGGTGGCCGCCTCCGCAGACGCACCGCTGCTCTTTGGCTACCTGCAAATCGACCCGCAGCGCAGGCTGGTATGGCAGACCGGCCAGACGGTGGACCTGACGCCGATGGAGTTTGATATTCTTCTCCTGCTGGCCCGCCGGCCAGGGCAGGTGTTCACCGCTCGCCAAATCTATGAAGCTGTTGCGGCGGACTCCTATGACGCCAGCTGGACTGGAATCTCCAGCATGGTCTACAAGCTCCGGCGTAAGCTGGGGGCTGGTATCATCGAAACGGTGCGGGGCCACGGCTACAAATTCGTTGCCCCAGGCACCTCGCTAAAATAAAGCAAGCGCACAACGGATCTTCTTCCGCTGTGCGCTTCTTTTATTCTTTGCACCGTAATTCTACTTTATTTAAGCCCACGGGAAAGACCCTGGGACAGCGATCTCAGGGCCTTTCTCATAGACTTAAATCCGGAACAGGTCAATCGCCCGCATCAGCGTGATGCACAGCTCCTGGTACAGATCCTCGTCCAGTCTGCCGTTGATCACGGCATACTTGAGCAGCAGGGGCCGGTACATGAGTAAAATGCTTGTGATGGCCTCATGGTCACCGTCCTTGGATCGCCGCAGCATCTGTTCAAATGTCATATCCGTTCACCCCCTCGATGCTCTTCTTCAACTTCCGAATGGCCCGGTAATACACCGCAGCCGCGCCCTTATACGACAATCCCAGCTGCACGCCGATCACATCGAATGGGCGCTTGTCCAGCACGCGGGCCAGGAACACATACCGTTCCCGCTCGTCCAGCTGTTTCAAGGCATACAGGAGCGCGCTGCTCTCGATTTTCTCCCAGAGGGGCAGCCGCTCCATCACTTCCTGCTCCAGCGTTTGGCTCACGGCAAAAATCGTATCTGTCAAGGTCTCCTGATTGCTGTACGCATAAAGGGCCTTCAGATAATCCCGCTGGGTGCGCCTGACCGCTTGGATTAAGTAGCCTGTAAACTTGATTTGCAGTTCTTCCTCTGCTCGTCCATTATTTCGTTGCCACATGGCCTTATCCTCCAAATAGTTCAAGAATTTTAATGGGATTCTTGAACCTCTGGCGGAGACCGGCACCGAGCTAACGGGCGTCTTTGCCTGCTATATAAAGAAACGCGGCCGGCCGCACACCGCAAAGGTGGGCTGCCGGCCATGTGATACACATAAAGAAGTCCGTCATGACTTCCGGCGCCCGCAGGAGGAGGCTTATCGCTCGATTTGCGATGTTCCCGCCTACTCCCGTGAAAAGGGCGGCGGAAGAACCGTATTGTAAAGTAAGCTGTGTGTCGAAATGTAAGCAGATGGACGAACCTCTTTATGTGCATGATCCATCTTTCCATCATGCTCTTCTGGCTCCCTGCCATCTGGACCACACTTTGCACACGAGCCCGCCGCTGCTACCAGCAGGCGGCGGACCTGCCAATCATCTTAGGTGCAGTGTTGTTCCGAAAACTTTGTTGATTTTTGTCGGATTATAAAAGAAAAGGCAGCCTCATTCTCTTTGGAATAAGACCGCCTGTTGTAACTTGAAATTACCTCTGCTGTTTTGATTCTTCCGTCTCATAGACATCCCTCCCGTTCTTTCTATCTGCTTATGGCTTCAAAATGCCATATTAAGTGTAAAAGGCAAAGATCGCTGGATTTTGACTGAACGGCAATTT
>UMEZ01104046.1_pt1 | contig 11045 bp, 9 predicted proteins | sample 1964841 | NCBI WGS metagenome assembly UMEZ01 (sample SAMEA4836029, study PRJEB28245) | human gut metagenome | biome: gut microbiome; material: fecal sample | place: Denmark | collected 2008 | reverse complement strand
CTTCCTCAAAGTCCGTGATATTGCTCCTGCCACTCACCTGCCATAGTCCGGTCAGTCCCGGTCTGAATGACATTCTGGCTCTATGGTGTGGCTCATACTTCTCCCACTCATCGAGTGTCGGTGGTCTGGTGCCTACCAGACTCATATCTCCCACTAGTATGTTGAAGAATTGTGGGAATTCATCCAGGCTTGTTTTCCTTATGAACTGCCCGATTCCGGTTTTCTTCTTTCCGTTTGGCAGCACCTTATTGCCTATGATTCTAGGATCGAAGTCCATCTTAAACATCATTCCATCGCCCACTTTATTCTGTGCCGCAAGCTCCTTCTTTCGCTCCTCGGCATCCATATACATGCTGCGGAATTTATACATCTTGAACTTTCTGCCGTTTCTGCCGACTCTCTCCTGTGAGAAGAATATCGGTCCCGGCGATGCTATGTATATCGCCGGTCCCACAAATATCATGATGATAAGTGTGAACAGGCAGCCCACCAGTCCTCCTACTATATCCATGCCCCTCTTTACCAGAAGTGCGCTGGTATTTGCATAGTTCACGCTTGATGTGACTACGGTATAGTCGCCTATCTTTTCTATCTGCTTGTAGCCACTCTGGGCTGTACCGTTTTTTGCTATTCCTGTATGTACTGCAATTCCCATCTCTAGGAATATATCTGCCATTTTTTCAGGATATTCATCCTCGCTGCAAGGCGGAATGAGCACCTCATCCACCCATTCATCGCACGCATAGTCTACTATGCCATCGTGATTCACAACTATCGGTATGCCGCATATAGTCTCACCCTTCATGTCTGTATCCAGTGAAGCTGCTACTATCTTTGTATAGCCTATACAGCTTTTCTCCACTGTGCGCAGTGTATCACGAAGTATTGTATCAGGTGCTATGACAAACAGTGATTTCTGAGATGCTGCAAAGTCATTTTTCTTAAGGAAGCTCTTGAGCGCCAGTCTTGCTACATATGTTATTGCCACATAGATTGGAAACATGATATAAAATGATAATCGCGAGTATATATCAGCCATCTGTGTGGTGAACAGAAATAGCGCTGTCACCATAAACACAAGCACTACGTGCTTGCAGGTCGATATGAATTCATCCAGATATCCGCGTTTTAGGGCATTCTTGAATGAGTCTTCCATTATCTCCACACAGAAATCTATCAGAATGAATGCTACACCCAGTATACGGTAGTCCTTATCCACATATGGGTTATTAAAGCCGAAGCGTATCACATATGAAATAAAAAATGCTATAACAATGCATGCGATATCTATAAACATAAAGTCTATATGCTTTGTCCATTCTCTGCCTTTCTTTCTGTACATTTCTTCCAAATTCTCCTTATGTATCTTTATTTCCCCTATACCCACTCCGAGGGGGGTACCTTTGTACCCCCCCCCGAATATTTTTAGTCTGTTTTGTTTTTTGTATATTTATTCGGATTAGCGTATCTTTTGTTGTATCTAATTGGGTTTTCCAATGACTTATTTTCACCTTTTTTTTATTCATTGTCAATGAATATTAGGTTTTCTTTACAATTTTTGACATATTCGCCAATCTGTATAGTATTATCAGCTCAACATTATACATTATTTATATATCATTCTGCTTATTTTTCCTCCAAAACTACACCATATCGTGTGCTACCATATATTACGCAATATTATCGCTTTAAATTAATCATTGCTAACCCATATACATAAGTATATACAGTGCATTTTATACGATTTGATGTAAAATTGTCAAGGTGCTCCGGCTACTGAAAAGTAGTCGGGGATTTTTCTATCATACCTAAAAATTAAGCGCTTACGTTTATGGCACTCTTTCTTTAATAAACGTCGTTATTATCTTTTCATATCCCTCTGGATCTTTTTTATAATTCTCTGCATGTCCTGCACCATGAACTATATAAATTTCTTTACTGCTTTTACAACTATTATAAATTTCTTTTGCCATATATAATGGTGCCAAGTTATCCTTATCACCATGAATAATTAAAATCGGAATTTTTGTCTGTGATACCGACTTACAAGCATCAGCCTCTTTTAAATTAAATCCTCCCCAAAGCTTTATTCCCACATCTGCAAAAATTTTGAATACCTCTACTGGCATTCCTTTAGGCAAATGGCTCTTACAATTTAACTCTAACATTTTTGTTGATGTTGTAAATCCACTATCTTCAATAATTCCACAAACAGAATCTGGAAAATCCAAATCACTACTCATTGTGACCACTGCTCCACCCATTGAAATTCCCATAAGAAATATCGGTGTTTCTCTTCCAAAATGTTTTGCAGCCCAATTAGCCCAATCTACACAATCATAACGTTCCTTCACTCCCAATGTAAAAATATTTCCTTCACTTTCATCATGCGCACGCATACTAACAAGTAAAACATTCCATTTTTCTTTCTGCGCAATTTTATAAATCGGCACACCATCCACGTAACTATGACCTCTAAACCCATGAAAGAAGATTACTAATGGAGCATTCTTCTTTCTCTCATAATAATGACCTTCCAACTTTGTTCCATCAGAAGCCAAGATAACAATTTTTTCATTATTTTTTTGCTTTATTTTATATGCTTCGGTAAGCCACTCATATTGCTCATCATCTGCTGTTCCCAAATCTGGCCATGCTGTTTCTCTTCGTTCACAAATTTTTTGGAACACTAATTTACTTCCTACCCCCAAAATTATTATCGAAAAAATAAACATTATAATAACTACTGCAACAATCTTTTTCATTTTCACTGATTTCTCAGTTATTGCAAGTTGTTTTACTCTTTGCTTCATAAACATCACTTTCCTTCAATATTTATCACATCTCAGCCGAACATAAGATCTTTGCCTGCTGCTCACCACGAAGAGGTGTGTGATTATTACGAGCAGCGCAGGGAGCTACCGCTCCCAGTATATCACAAGTCTGCAAATAAATCAGCCTTGTACACGCCATTCTCCAGCATCTTCTTGAAGCTGTCCTTTACGGCTGCGACATCTTCGTGATAGGTCATCCCGTACCAGCCTCGATTGCATCATGGATTGAGTAGTCCATGATGATGTGATTAGAAGCATCCAACGGCTGTATTTTCGTGTGTAAAAAAAACAAAATTATTTTTTGATATGAAGTATCTCTAAAACTAATTTTACCGCCTGATTCTTCATTATTAACAGAACAATCATATAAATAACAACCGAAGCAGTCACTGAAAAAACTGTAGAAATCAGTACTGAACTAATATATTTTTCTGATATAGAACATATAGTCCATATTGCCAGGCATCCTATAGCAACTGAGAGAATGTCCTTTTTTAGAAAACTGACCCTAAAATATTTTCTTCCATACCACCATGTTATAACCATTGACAGTAACTCCGCAATAACAGTAGTAAATGCCGCAGCATTCTGCTGGAATGTTGGAATAAGGATAAAATTTAATCCTATATTAACAAGAGCCGCAACAATCGTTGCCATCAACACCTTATTTTCGCACCTATAAGGTATTAGAATGCACGATGTATAGAACCAACTAAAAATGCTAAAAAGCAACGCAACAGAAAGAATCTTAAGCGATATATTTGCATCAACATATTCTTGTCCTGCAATAATAAAAACTATGTTTTTGCTTAATGCAATCAATCCAACCATTGCCGGAACGACAATAACAACAAGTGCATTCAAAATCTGGTTGGCTGTTCTATTAAAATAGTCTATTTTTTTCTCTCCCAGATAAGCAGATAATCTCGGAATTGAAACAATAATAATTGCAGCCAGCATTTGTTTTACAATAGTGTAGATTTTGGTGGAAACAGAATACAATCCAACTGATTTATTTCCTGAAAAGAAACCAAGCATTGTAGTATCTGCATTCGTATATATTGTTGTCGCTACTGATGTTGCAAACAGAACTAATATTGGAGCCAAATGTGTTAGAATTTTTGCATTAATGGTAAGTCTTATCTTACAATATTTTCTTCTAGAAACAGCATTAAGTATATTTGCGCCGCTGCATGATATAACTGTGATCCATACATAAGCAAACAAATCACTGCTATTCCTAACGAGTACAAACATAAGTATTAATGAAATAAACTGAAACAAAATGCCTCGAATTGTGATATATTTATAGTCCTCATAAATTTGAAATATCCATTCACTTCCAATCAGCGTAAACATTATGCTTATGCTTAACGCTACCATTATTGAACTATATTGGTTAAATCTTGGAACTAAAAGGATACACACTCCTAAAATTAGATACGAAAAAACTGTCGAAATAAAGTTAATTGAAAAGACCTCCGAAGCAAATAATGACATCTTTTCTTCATTATCTCGATATCTTGCTCCCTCTCTGATAGCATAGGTGCTAATTCCTAAAGCCGCCAGCAATGAAAAATACGAAATAACCGACTGACAAAAATTGTAAATTCCTATATTTTCAACATGAAGGACTCGTGATACATACGGAAAAGTAATCAATGGAAAAATCACCTGAAATGCCGTTCTAATCATGTTGAGTCCTGCATTAACACCAATAGATCTTTGATTTCTCATTCTTTCTCAACTCCTTCCACAATTTTTACATAAACCGACATTAATAAACTACGCTATGTAATTTTCTTTTTAAACAGCTAGCCAGTATACTTTACATATTATCCTTTTTATCAGTTGCTTTATTGACGAAAAAGAATGATACTGATTTATTAACGGCTTTTCCTTCGTATGAAGCCCGATGCCTTATACAGAAACGGAATGTACTGCGCCGTTTTATAAAGAATAGTCATTTTTATTCCAACCAATTTCCAAAGAAGCCCACAAGAACATACTTTCATAGAATCAATGTAAAATTTGCAATCACTTTTAAATTCTTTTATTTTCTCATAAGGAACCGTATTCAATAAATTCGCATATGAAAAAAAAGATGCCAACCCAACATGAATTTTAGCTTCATAGTGCATCATACTTCGCTTACTACATATTTCATATATTGTTCCTGCTGCACGAACTGAATCTTTCTTTTTTTCTGTGTACACATTTCCAATAGCAGAATTTTCTCTTATCAGATAGTTATACAGTGGGCAGTCTAGCACTATAACACTTTCGCACTTGAGCAAATACTCAAACACAAAAAGATTATCTTCGCCAATCTTTAATTTTGAGTCAAACCTTATATCTCCAATTTTTTCTTTATTATACAGTTTATCCCAGCAAAATGATGTTAGATATCCATCCCACAGTAATAAACTTCTGATAGCCTCTTGACTGGAAATTTTTTTCTCCGGATGAATTACTTCCTCCTTTACATTTGTGAAGTCCTTAAAATATGAACACTCTACTAAATCCGCTCCATTTTTTATTTGTTTATAGAGCGTCCAAAGCGCATCCGGCTCAAGGGAATCATCCGGATCAAAAAAATAAATGTATTTTCCCTTTGCGTAGTTCAGCCCCTGATTACGCGCATTGGAAACCCCCGCATTTTGTATATGGTAAACCTCAATCCGCCCATCGTTTGCTCCATAATAATCACATATTTCCCCACTGTTGTCTGTTGAGCCATCATCAATTATAATAACTTGAAGCTTTCTGTATGTTTGAATTAACAATGAAGACAAACTTTTTTCCAAATAATCTTCCACATTATATACTGGAACAATAACGCTTATTAAATCATCCACAATTTATCCCCTCGTTATCCTTGCAATCACACTTTATAAGCGCATTTTTTCTTGATATTGCAACTATTATTAATATAACCACAGCCGAAAACGCTCCAGATTCATTGCTAAATGTAGCTTCACTCAAGCTTGCAGAAACCATATAAAATAGAATCAATAATATTGAAAATTTACACCTGTTATTCAGCATTGCGTTATTCAACAAATCTTTGCAAATTTGTATAATCAGTATCACATAAACAATCATTCCAATATAACCAAATTGAACATAAATTGATGGCCAGTACACGTCCGACATTGTAGCATATCCATAATTCATTAGATGAGAATAATTCAACGAATTATAAATATTATATAGTTGTGACTGATTTTTATAAGAGATATTCGTTCCAAATGTCCCAAAACCTGTTCCAAAAGGGAAATGATCATTTGCGATTTTTAATCCAACGCTATGTACACCAACTCTTATGCTTTGACTCGCTCCCCATGATAAATATTGCTGAATTTTGCTTTTTGAAATAAAAAAGCATACAATTCCGATTGGAGCAATATAAACCGGTTTGAAAATATCTTTAAATGATATTCTTTTCTTTTTAGCAAAATTCAAGAGGTAATACGCTAAGATAAATGCAATCGTAATAAATCCCTTTGTTCGGAAAGTTGCCGCAATTGAAAGCAGCGACATTATCTTAAACACTGCATTTCTTTTATCCTCTGTTGCTAGAATACTGTATAAGAGCACTTCATTATAAACAAGGTACGTATAATGAGAATAAATAAACTTATAACTTCTAAGGCCATATCTTACTTCATCTGCTATTCCAGTATTTACAAGCAAATTAACTATTCCAAAAACAAAAATAACAGTTATTATAATTTTTGCTGTACTTATTATTTTTTTCGAGTTCAATCGAATATTATTTTTTACAATAATTCTTATTCCGACCAAATATATAATAAAGAACTTAAACGTTCCTATTATATCTCTCCCAATTACGGAAACTGATGGCATATATCCATACATAACATTTCCCACAATTCCAATAAAAAGCACTAACAGAATGCATAATATGCTATTTTTTTGTTCCTTATTAACAGCCACTTTCCCTTTATCTTTACAAATATATACGATAGCTATAGCCATAAAAAGCAAGCATATCAGCTCATCTGTATAGTTAGCATATGGAATAAATTTGTCAAAAAAAATATTAAAAAAAATAATCAATATATATATAAATAGTGTCAACCATTCCATTTCATCGTTTCCTTTGCTTGTTTTCCCCAAATGCTACTGTACTCGTCGAAACAACTTCTTTAACTTAAAATATCTATCTTCCCCAAAAAAACGAATCAGCTTTCTCTTCCATCTCTGCTTGTTACCCGCCCATGTTGCTGCGTAATGATGAATCGACACTGTTTCATCACAAAGTAAATTCTTTGTATTACCCGTCGAAAGCGGATCAAAAAAACGTGGCGGATATACCGTTACTTCTTTTAGGTAGGTAATATCTTCATTGCTAACCTTACCAAATGAACGAATCACCTTATCATTAAGCCACGGACACGCAAATGTGCTTTTTTTCTGATCTGTAAAAGAAATCGAATCATAGCATTCCATCATCTTTTGTACCACTGAACTTGATTTTTGGGCACCAAAACCAAGTCCAGTGTTACATAGGGATTCAGGTTGCTGAATCCCTATGTAACACTGATTTTCTAACAGAAAATCAGGTTTTTTCAGAAGTTCAACATCAGTATCTAAATAGATTCCGCCGTTATCATATACCACTTTCAATCTTGCATAATCCGAAACAAACGCCCATGCTTTTGCTTCATACGCTGCTTTCATAAACGGATGGCTATTCACATCAAAATTTGACTCATCCCATCGTTTGATTTCGTAATCCGGGCAATATTTTTCCCATGTTTTAATACAATCTAAAACATCTTTCGGTAGTGGTTTTCCGCCAAACCAGCAATAATGAATCATTTTGGGTATCATTTTATTTCCTCTACTATTTTATGTTATTTAATTCTTTTAGCTGGGACACCTGCAACAATTGCATGAGCACAAACTTTGGCACAGAACATCTTCCATGCACTCACTAAACCAATGTAAAACTTGTGAAGTATTTTCATAAAACTCCGTACAAATCCATCATAAACAAATTTGTACAGATGCAAAAGCTATTTTTACAATTGGTTTATGACAGATGTAATATCTATATATTTACTTTTTCCAAATGGCTCATAAGAGGCCATTATAAACTCATGCTTGGGGAACTGGTGAATAAACGTGTACCCTCCCTGAATATTTTTCCATTGCTTACAAGTAAAGAACAATTTATTCTTATAGGGCAGTTTCATAAACTTATTCACCTCCGTTTCCGTACATCCATTTTGATCATTGAACTTAATCAACAACCTATTCCAGTTAATTCTCTGCACTCTACGTTCCCACTTTTCTCTTGCTTCCTGCTCACTATGGTAATGTAAGAAGAAAATTTCAATTGAATTTTTTCCATTAGACAAAACGCCCACAGGATACGAACCAAATCTCTTATCTCCTGAAATCTGCGGCATATCTTTCCAACGAGATTCCTCCGGCTTGATAAAGGTCAATTTTCCATTGATATAACCCCTCAGATTGGACAAGAACTCAATATAATCTTTTGCCATAAAGAACATCCCAACTGTCGGAGATTCTTTTGGCAAGTTATAGCTTTCATAAATCATGCCACCCCAACAATTATTAGAGATAATCGTGAAATCTGTATACTTCAGCTGCTTTTTTCTATAATTAGCTAAACCAAGTCGCCAATACTTTAATACTTTTAGCCTCAATCCTTCGTATGTAGGCACAATAATCCTTCTTTCCTATCTATAAGTGTTTAGACTTAATCGTTGATCTTTCGTTTTCATTTTTTCTTCTTTAGCAATTCGCGATCATAAATATTTTCAACCAATTTTACAGATTCTCGAATATCAAAATGTGCAATTTGTTTCTCATGTTGTAATCGGTATTGCTTCCTCTGTTCTTCCGTCCTTCGCTGCATTGAGATCATTGTATCCGCCCATGCCTGTGGGTCATCCTCTATTGATTTCCATACGATATCTCCAAAATCAACTTCTCGTGTTACTTTGTCCGACACAATGCAAGGCAATCCTGAAATCTGCGCTTCGAGGAGTACAACAGGTAATCCCTCAAACCTGGAGGGCAAAGCAAAGATATCCATAGCAGAATATAAACTTTCAGGATTCGTAGTTTCTCCCCAAAAGATAATTCGATCTGCACAGACCGTACGCTGTGCTTGGCCCCTTATATTCTCCAAATCCGGCCCATTTCCCGCCAAAAGCAGCATTGCTTTATCATCTATATACGACAGTTTTTCAAAGGCTCGAATTAGATATTCTTGATTTTTCTGACTGTTAAATTTGCCAATATGTCCTATTACTAAATTATCATCTACCCCCAGCTTTTTCCTAATTGAAAACCGTTTATCTGAATTCAAAACAAACGTTTTCGTATCAAAAGCGTTTGGAATAACTTGAAATGCTCTATCGCCATACATCCACTTTCCTGCAAGTTCTCCACATGCCAAATGATAATTTGACACCACTTTTAAAATCGGTTTTAGCACCTGATGTAACAGCGGATGAGAACAAATTGTATTATGACTATGAGAAACACGAACCGGCACTCCTGCCAACATAGCGATTAGAAGTTCAACGGCAATCAATGCACTGCTGCCATGTACATGAACAATATCTGCTTTTACTTTCTTCAGATAAGAATAGATTGTCCTATAATATGCATAAGCGTTCTTCTGCTTCTGTGGCAACTTACATAGTTCTATATTGTTTTCTTGGCACATTTTTTCATAGCCGATATCATAAGGTTCTCCGGCAGCAATAAACACTTGAAATCTATCCTTATCCAGATTCGTAGCATAATTCATGACTTGGGATGTCACACCGTTTCTATCAAAATATGAAGTTATCATTACTACTTTAAATTTTCTCATAAACAATCTCTTTTCAAATAATTTCTAGCTTTAGTAACTCCGTAGAGAAATCAATCGGATGTTCTTTCAAATACTCAACAGTCTTTTTCCTTTGAGAAGGATTGTTATATAAATACTCAATTTTATCTGCCAGATCTTCCGCACTCAGTTCAGCAACGTATCCATTGATACCATCTTGTATCTGCTCTCTTGCTGAAGGAATGTCCGAAGACAGAATTGGCAAACATAATGCACGTGCCTCTACCAAAGTAATTACATACCCCTCATGGCGAGATGGTTGAACATATAAATCGCAGTGCTTCATATATGGGTATGGATTTTTTTTACGACCAAGAAACACAAATTGATTTTCCAGACAGTACTTCTCTACTAATTTCTTTAGTTTTTTTTCATCTCTGCCACCACCAATAGCATACCATGCAAAATTGATTTTCCTCTTCTTCAAAATGCTTGCTGCTTTTATAGCAATGTCATAGCCTTTCTGTTCTGTCAATCGACCAACAGTTACAATATTAAAGCTTTCCTTGAACGGTATTATCTCATCTTGTTCAGACTTTCGCTTGATTTCTTCAATATCAATTACATTATAAAATACGGCAGCCTTATCTTTATAATGCGGATACTCTCTACAAAATGCATCAACAACTGCCTGGGACACGCCATAAATCTTGTCATATTCGCATAAGTATTTTTGAACGCTTTTCATCCAGTATGGTTTTTCATCATGAAGCCATGTTGCCTTTTTCTTTGCTTGTATTTTCGTCGCCAAGAAAGCTGTCACAAATGAACCATATCCATAGAAGTCAATAGCAATGTCATAAGTCTTTTCAAAAACGTTCGTCACACAATTCGAAATAAAATCATAATATGCAATAAATGAGTTAACCGATAATTTTTTCAATACCTTTGCCGGAAAAGCATACATTGAAACCAGTGATTTTGCAAAAGAACTATTAAAAGTCAACTGAACAATATTAACATTCTTTTTTAGACGGTAAGCATATTCATTGTCCGAATCAAGCAATACAAGTGTTATATTGTAAAGTTCTTCGGGAAGTGCATTAATTAATTCTATCAAAGCCACTTCAGATCCGCCGCCACCTAGTGACTTTGCCATTATTAGTAATTCTTTCATCAGTTTTCCCCACCAAACAAATCGTCTACCAGCTTTTCAAGTTTCTCATTAAACTTGGCATTATTACTACTCATACCATGTCCCATGTCGGCAACAATCTGATCATAGTTCGTTATGATATCTCCCAGTGTATTAATGTCCTCCACTGGAATAATCGTTCCCATTCTCTGAGCCACATTCCTTGCAAACTCAA
>UMEZ01086218.1_pt1 | contig 11055 bp, 8 predicted proteins | sample 1964841 | NCBI WGS metagenome assembly UMEZ01 (sample SAMEA4836029, study PRJEB28245) | human gut metagenome | biome: gut microbiome; material: fecal sample | place: Denmark | collected 2008 | reverse complement strand
ATCATTTCAAAATCGCTATCATAGAAATCGAGAGTTATCGAAAGCGCACGCTCAAGGTGGATAGCGCCGGAGGTCGTATTTACCGTTTCCGCACGGCGGGTGATGATATCCTCATCCTCGTACACAGTGTAAAAGAGGTATACGGTAAGCCCCCAAACATCGTCCTTAAGGGTTATCTTAAGCGTTTCACCGCCGCGCGCCATCGGAATACCGGAGCGGATCGCGGGCTTTTCGGCAAGAATTTCGTATGAATCATACTTCAGCGCGAATGCGCGGTTGCCGCGGGCGTCAACGGGCGAAAGAGCCGGCTCGCGGAAGTCGCCGAGGTAAGGCGTAGCGTATTCCTGCAATACGTAGCAGGTTTTGCGCTTCGATCCCGGAATATTGGTGTTGCAGGATGATGCAACATCGGGATTGAAGTATGAAAGATCTGCCTCGGGCAGGCGCTCGCCGTAATATGCATGGTAGAGGTAGCCTTCCGGCGTTACCCTCATAATATACGAAGATTTTTTGCCTGAGAGGAAAAATGATCTGCATTTTTCACAGTACTTGATGCTCATGTAAGTCTCCTTTGTTTTCCGGATGTCGACGGTATTCACCGCCGTCCGGCTATTATTTTACTACGGTGTATATTATACCATTATTTCGTTGGTTTTTCAATAGAAAATCCCGCCCCGGAACTAAAAAATGTGCTGAATTTTGTCCCGGAACGCGATATGATATTTTCCACGTCATGGCAGTCAACTCCCCGGAAGAGATAGCGGAATCGAGAAGCTGCTCCTGCATACCTTCAAACCCAAGGTTGGAAAAAAATCCGAGCCTCAAACCAACACGCCATTGCTTAAATAACGCAAACGATCCGGACGTTTCTACGGGTAAGAGACTGTTCGGATCGTTTATATGTGGTGTTGATCGCGGAGATGAAAAAGAGATCACAGGAAAGTAATGCCGCTACAATAACCCCACAATAATCGCATCTGACAGATTGACACAGAGAGGAAAATATATTATAATAAAATTAATACTTATACCTTTTTATCATAGCGCGAAAACGATCAACGGAACGGCAAGATAGTATTCTGAAATGCAACCGCGACCAACACGGGGGAGATACATATGGATAATAAAAGCATTCAAATATATGTTGCCCTGAAGCACATGGGCAACATTGCGAAAAAGGTAAAAGAATACCCTCTCGTACTCGGCAAGACACCGCGCACGTTTCGCGAGCTTATCGAAGAGTCGGTAAAATCTTGTGTAGATGCGTACAAAGTACGCGCAAACAATGCAAAAGACCCTGCGCCGCTTACGGACGAGCAGTTTGAAGGGATGCGCGAGATAGGCAAATTTGCTTTTGGCGTGCATTACAACGAAAACGAGCCGGACGAGGCAAAAGCCATCCAAACGGCGCTCGATGCGGTGACGGATGGGCTTGTACGCGTATTCAAGGGCAACAGCGAAATTACCGATCTTGACACAGAGGTCGAAATAACCGAAGGCGATGTATTTACATTCGTAAGACTAACAATGCTTTCGGGCAGAATGTGGTAAAGGGGGAAAACAGAATGGCGGATAAGCACGAAGAAGCCGCAAGGAAGGAAGCTCTCGCGGCCAAATATGCGGATATTGTACGCAAGCGCGAGGAAACGCTCAAAGAGCGTTTGAGCAATGCGCAATATGATTTTTTCAAAAATCAAGAGGAACCCGGTGATCAGACAATATATTCACGTCTTGAAACGGCTATGAGAGATCCGCACACCGTTCCATCGGAATACGTATCAAAGAAATTGGGATGGCTTTTCGATCATGCGCTCCCAAGCCGCGACAAGGATGTAATTTTGTACTTCGCGGACAGGCTGCAGGATTATCCCTACTCCGATCATTACGAGAGAAGATCGTTCAGAGCAAAAGAAAACGGAACATACGCTTCGAAACTTACATATATTATTCGCGGATATAGCTCGACGTACATGACTCTGATCGACGAGCCGATCGAAAAGATTTTGAACAGAGAGATATCCGAAGATGCTCAAGCCTTTCTTGATGAATATGCTTGGCGCGGATGCGGATATACGGGTTGGCAGGTTGCATACGCGCTTGACCATCACAATAGCAAGGCGGAAGAAGCGGTTAGACGTATTTTGACCGAAGAAAACAATTCGGGAATGATAACGAACGAGCTTGTGCGGGGCGTTCTGTTTAGTCACAGATCTGATTTTCACGAGCTTCTCGGCAAATTACTTCTTGCCGCAAGACTTCAAGAGGGGCTTCGTCAAGTTATCTGCGAAAACGCAGACTACGGTACAAAAGCAGGCTTTCTCACCATACTGAAGGTAATTGCCGAAAACGATCTGATCCGCTTCTCATCCGTTAAGCGTGCTGTCGGTACTTGGCTCGGAATACTCACGGAAGAATCACGCGATCTTGAGCGTATCAGCGAAAAGAGTGTTCGTCTGATCATCGATTGCATTGAAAACGAAAGTGTTCGTGAGGAATGCCTTGCATCCGAGGACGCGATGAAAATATATATCGCCCTTTGGAGCTATGGATTTGACGACATTAATGATGCTATCCTAAAAATCATTTATATCGCAGATAACGGTTCTATACATCAATTGCTTGTGGCGGGTTATTTTGCCGCAAATCTCGACCAGCCTCATATATCGAATCATATAGCAAAGATCGTATTGAAGCAGCATTACGATAAAGACGAGGTTCTTGCCGTATGGCTTCCCTGCTTTATGCCCACAAGGTCCTCTGAATTGTGTGCCGCTATGAGATACGACAAGCCCATAGAGTACAGCACTTGGTTTGAAAGCAAGGCAGAAGTGAACGATAATTATTTGCTCATGAAAAAGCTGTATTCTTCTTTTTTGGGAAAGAGCAAAACGTACTCTCCCTGCGTTTTTCCGTGGTATGAAGTGTCTATCAAAAAGAGCGACTTTGCCGAAATTCTTTGCACCCTGGCAGCTCTGTCGGGAGATAACGCAAAGATCGACGAAGCATGTAGCCTTATAAAAGAATGCGACTCCGATCGCAGACAGTCTTGCTTTTTTACCCTGCTTCGTGATCCACGGACTCCACTTCAACGCAAAACCATGCTTGAGGGTCTTGCAGATCGCGAAACCTATACCCGCAAATCGGCTCACAATATTGCTTCAAAAATGAAGCTTACGGCTGATGAATATCGCTTTATCGAGGACTATCTGCGCTTCAAGGGCGCGGATATCCGTAAATACGTTATAGATCTTTTGCTTAAGCAAAGCGATGCCGAGCTTACCGCGTGCATAGGTCGACTTCTTGAAAGCAGCAAAGAAGAAGTACGCCTTGGCGGGCTTGATATGCTGTTACAGCTAAAAAAGGATGCAAAGCGCAGTAAAATCACCGATTCTTTCGCAAGCATTCTTTCCGAAAGAGCCAAGGCGGACAACCTTCCTTCAAAGGAAAAGGTATTACTTGAGTCTCTTGTTCCCGACGAAACGGGAATCAAATCCGAAGAGGCGGCTTTGTTTACCGCGGGGGACAAATATCTGCCTCGGGAATTTGATACGGAGTATATCGAGCTATGCGCAAAGACCTTTGCAGAGTATTTCCCCGAGTCAAAATTGCCGGAGCTTATCCGCGGCAAAAAGGGCGGCTTTGACCTCTTTGGCAAGATCAGATCCGCACTGACCGATAACGTTGCTTGCAAGTCCTCCATTGTTGCCGCTATGGACTTGATGTCGCTTTCAAAATTTATTGAAGCACACAAAACCGACTCATTTATCTGCCGGGACGGAGAGACCATGCTGCTCGGTAACATTCATTATTCTCATCATTTTGTCGATAAAGATGGAAAGCTGCCTCTTTTGACGTTATGGCGAGAATGGAGCAAGACAAACGACATCACAAACAAGCGTATTGTACGTGCGCATGTGCTTTCCCACGCGTATAAACAAAAAACGCGCTATTCCAAGACTTGTGTTGAGTCGGTCAGAACCGTATTCGGTACGGGCTTTGAATGCGGCAAAGAACTTCCCCACTCAGCTATTATGGAGATGGTTCTTAACCATATGCTCGGTAGCATACCCGCGGAAGAGCTTGAACGTCTTGCCTCCGCGCTCGCAATGTGGTTCATCGCGTGTGTGCCCGATGATATGGTTATGATCCACGCTCCGGCACAGCAAAAGCTGCCCGCTAAGCTTGAGATGGCTCATTTGCTTGCACACGAGCAGCTCAACCTTGTTTACGGATGGTTGAATTGCAAAAACACTTCTACCCTCAAAAACACATTCCCGCTTGCGGTGGCTTCTGCCGAACGTTGTTTAACGGCTTTTAAGAATATCCCCGATGAAGAAACGAAGGTCGAACATTCCTATTACTACGTTGACAACTCGTGCACCCGTGTTCTGCACGAGCCGTATGAACGTACATATTATGGTTCAATCCAACCTCTTGTCGGCGTAAATGCATATATATTTGCGGCTTATCAAGGCATTATCACAGAGGCGCAGTTGTTTGAGTTCTTGCTCGCTGCCGATAATATCCGTGAATCAATGGGGACAGTAACCGCTGTTGCAACGACCTATTACGAAAAGGGCAAATTGATCTCCGCCCACGATTCCTATAATAGTATTCGCAATACATATAAGGTCAGGGAGTTCCTGGGCAAAGCGGATGCGCCGAGCGCGGAAGATATAAAGCTCATTGAATATGTTGCTCATATTTACGAAACCGTTATTCCCGTCGTTCTTGCGTCTGAGTTAAAGCGCGGCGATAGCCCTGCAACCTATACCAAGGGTATCTACGGCATCGCGCGTGTTTACGGTGCTAAATATCTTTCGGAGATATTGGCTGCCATGGGTAACGATACCCTTGACAGAACCGCATATTACGGATGGGGCGAAGCAAATGACCGCCGAGGATCGCTCTCCTATCTTCTCTCCGTTTGTATTCCGTCCGACGAGGATTCGGTAGATACGCTTCGCGCGGCTCTTGCGGGAAAGAAGATCACCACCAAGCGTTTAATCGAAGCGGCGCTGTTTTCTCCCGAGTGGATACCGATAATTGGCAAATATCTTGAAATTGAATCATTTGAATCGGTGTGCTATTACTTTATGGCGCATATGAACGAAAAGTTCGACGATAAGCGCAAGGCTATGATCGCAAGATTCACCCCGCTTTCGGATGATGAGCTCAATCTTGGCGCGTTTGATGTGAACTGGTTCCGTTCGGCTTACGATTCTATCGGCGAAAAGGAATTTGATCTGATCTATGATGCCGCCAAGTATATTTCCGACGGTGCAAAGCACTCCCGCGCGAGAAAGTATGCGGATGCGACACTTGGTAAACTCGATGTAGACGAGACCGAAAAGACTGTTTCCGATAAGCGTAATAAGGATCTTTTGATGGCATATGCGCTCATACCGCTTACGGGCGAGGACGATATTTGCCGCCGCTATCTCTATATTCAAAAATTCCGCAAGGAAAGCAAACAGTTCGGTCCACAGCGCGCAGCAAATGAAGGCAAAGCCGTTGAAATGGCACTTACCAATCTTGCCATCAATGCCGGCTATTCCGATACGATGCAGCTCACCTTGCGTATGGAAACCAAGGTGATCGACGATAATCGAGCGCTTTTTGAAGAACAGATCGTCGAGGGTGTTTCCTTTAAGATCGCGCTTGATGAAAACGGCAAGGCGGCTCTTGGTTGCGCAAAGGACGGCAAGGCGCTCAAGAGCGTTCCCGCAAAGCTGAAAAAGAACGAAACCGTTTTGGCACTAACCGCTATGGTGAAAACACTCACCGAGCAGTACAGACGCACAAGAGTGATGTTTGAAAGAGCGATGGAAGACAGTACCGCATTTACGTTCGGCGAGCTTTCTGCTTTGTCGGCACACCCCGTTGTTTATCCGATGCTCAAAAATCTCGTACTGATCAGCGGCGATGCCGTCGGCTTCCTTGCCGGAAACGGACTTGTTAATGATAATGGAGCGATACAGGTGCTTGATGATAGCGCGGAGGTCAGGATCGCGCATCCGTTCGATCTGTACAGCAAGGGCTGTTGGAGAGATTATCAGAAGTATCTCTTTGATAATAAGATCGCACAGCCTTTCCGTCAGGTATTCCGTGAGTTGTATGTGAAGACCGCCGAGGAAATGGATATGTTCCATTCTCTCAGATATGCCGGAAATCAGATACAGCCCGCCAAAACGGTCGGTGCGCTCAAGAGTCGCCGTTGGGTAGCGGATGTCGAGAACGGTCTGCAAAAGGTATATTACAAGGAAAATATCGTAGCGCAGATATATGCGCTTGCCGATTGGTTCTCGCCCGCGGACATCGAAGCGCCCGCTCTTGAATGGGTCTGCTTTACCGATAGAAAGACAGGTGAGTCGATCAAGATCGCGGATATTCCCGATATCGTATTCTCGGAGGTCATGCGTGACGTTGATCTTGCGGTCAGCGTAGCACACGCAGGCGGTGTCGATCCCGAAACGAGCCATTCCACGATGGAAATGCGCGCGGCGATCCTTTCCTTTGTTCTGCCTATGTTCCGCATAGCAAACGTAAAGGTAGAAGGTCATCACGCTATCGTGGAAGGCAAGCTTGCGGAGTATTCGATCCACCTCGGAAGCGGTGTCGTGCATCAGCTCGGCGGTGCAATGATCCCCGTCCTGCCCGTACATTCACAGCATCGTGGAAAGATATTCTTGCCCTTTGTGGATGACGACCCCAAGACGGCAGAGATCATATCAAAAGTCCTTCTGTTCGCAGAGGACGATAAGATCAAGGACCCGATGATATTGTCGAATATCAGTAAGTAACATCGTAGACGAACACGATCGCGCCGCCGATGAATGTTGAGTATGGCGTACATCATAAATAACGGAAGGAGCACATGATGAATTCCGAATTTATTGAAAGCTTTAGAAAGCTGAAGTTAGCATGCGAGCGTCCGCTCTGCTCACGGAAGGAAAAGAGTCAGCAAGACCTTGCTGTTATTGACTATTTACAAGCTTCCCTTCGTGACAATGCGTTAAATGGAACTGAAGAAATAGGATTTGCGTATTGGAATATTTCGGACAGTTTTGCTTTGCTCAGAGACAGCAGAAACCTTTATAAAAACCACTGTGAGTTCGCCAATTTTTTGAAGGATAAGCCGTCAAAATATCTGTTTTGGCTTGTCTGCGATGCAACGCAGCGCTTTACTCTTGAGCTTGGCGGTTTTTCGGATTTTTGGTATGGCTGTTACAAAAGCGCTATAAATAAAAACGCAGGTATAAGCGGCATAGAAGCGATTACATTTGAATGCCATAACGCGGCGTTGTCGGTGACGTCAGCAGTGAAAACGCCTGTCTGTTATTTGGAGCTTGCAAAAAATAATTTCAGGTCATTTTTAGAATCAAACGAAGCATCCGATAATTATATTTTTTACGAAACGGTTTATTATGCTCTTTGCCTGAAGGCTTTTGGCAGCGCGGAGCGCGATGTATTTGAACTCGGTATGCGATTGCTCCCATGGTTGAAGTCAGATAAGCCGCAAAATGATTTTTTAATCTGAGAATGGAAAATGCTAAATGGACAACAGTCTAAATACGACTTGGCAAGGGTGGCTACGTCCGACAAACCATTAGTTTCTGTGCCTTATCGAGAATTGTTCCGGATATCGCATCTATGCGATAGGTCCACTGCGTTCTGCCGTCGTTGAAAATGAATTGATAATACGGAGTCTTGATTCCGCCGTCTACAAGCTCTTCTGCGGTAAACACGACTTTGCCGACATCGGAACAGCCCGAATCCTTCAATGCCGTTTCCCTTGCGATTTCCATATGAATATATCTGCGGTTGTAAATGATTTTGCCCGTCTTCGCGTCGACCTTGTAGCTGTACTGATACTTTGCCGTGTGAAATTCCAGTACCCAGCAGGGACGACCCTGATTGCGGCTCAATTCCTCCTTGGTAAAGACAACCTTTTCCGATCCGGAGATTTCGGCATCTGCAAGTGCAATGGCTCTTGCTTCCTCAAGGGATATAAACAGTGCCACTTCATTTTTTGCAATGATGTCGCCTTTTATCGCGTTGATACTGTATGTCCACTGCGTATGATTATCTCTGAATACAAGATGGTAGTAGGGATATTTGATTCCTTCGTCAATAAGTATTGCCTCGGTAAATGTAACCCTTGTTGCACAGCCGGCGTCTTCCAGAGCAATCGCCTTTGCCTTCAACATGCCGATGTATTTTGTGTCGATAACAACGGAGTCAACCTCCTTCTGCAAGCCGACAAGCTCATCCAGCGGCAGTTTCACGAGAGCTTCCGCCGACAGGTTACTGTCTTTCGCCGCGTCACTGACAAGCTTTGCCTTTCCCTGCGAAATGCTGTACTTTTTCGCAAGGGCTGCATCGTCGGAATTATCCGATTCGGAAACATAAACCAGAGTATGCACGGAGGTTTCTTTTTCAAGTACCCTGCGAACATCTTCCGCCACAGCTTCTTTGAGCTTGCCATTTTCGCTTAACTGCCTGTCGAAAGAAATCAAAACCGTGTCGTTTCTTTCCATATATCCGCTGATTTTATATATGGCAAGCGTGATGGATATTGCATTTTCCAAACTTTCTCCCTTCAGAGACGCTTCGCTGAGTACTTCCTTTGCGTCATCGTTCAGAAAACGCACCGACTTGACATTTCCGTTTCTCGTAATCGTGTACTCTACTCCGGGGTTAATCTCCATCGTTACCTTCCCCGCTTCTTGATTTCCGAGTACAATCGGGGTAATGGTGCCGATACCTATCACCAAAACGAGACATGCCGCCAGCGCCGCAATCCATTGACGGCGAATTTTTTTACGGTGCATATGCACCTGCGGGTCAGCTCCCGAAATCAACCGGTCGTCTATCTGACCGATGGCATTCAACAGTCTTTCTTTTTTCATAAGTAAACTCCCTCCTTTTCAAGTTGTTTTTTCAGTTCGTTGCGCATACGAAACAATAAAACCTTAACATTGCTTTCACTCATTTTATAAGAATCCGCAATATCCTGTATTGAACACAGATACCAGTAGCGGCGGATAAAAATATTACGGTTCTTCAGAGAATGAGCGTACAAAAAGCGATTGATTACGGACACTATCAGAGAATCTTCCACTGCCTGCTCCACATCCGTATTATCGGATATACAATTTTCCAGCTCGGACAAGGCAATTTCAACCTGACCGTAGCCTCGTTTTGCGACGGTATTGTGTTTGTAACGGTTGAGCGCAAGATTGCGGGTAATTTTTCCGAGATATGCCGCCAGATTATTCGGTCTTTGCGGCGGAATGCTGTTCCATGCGCCCAGATATGTATCATTCACGCATTCCTCCGCATCTGAGTTGTTAAACAGAATGTTGTAAGCGATCGCGTGACAATAATTGCCGTATTTATCCGCAGTCGCGGATATCGCCTTTTCTTGTCTCGCAAAAAACAAAGCGATGATTTCAAGGTCATTCATGTTTTTCTTCCTTTCTTTGCGCAACGCCCTTCACCTGTATAGACAACAAAAATTCCGTTGCGTTACAGAAACGCGGTAATTTTTTCATCTTTCCGGATCAAGGACGAAGTCGCAAAATAAAATCTTTCATTTTGTTTGATTTTTACGGGTAAACAAAAAGCACAGGGAAAAATTTCTCTGCGCTTGCGATGAAAGCGATGCATCGGAGACGGCTCCTGCTTTTCATAGTGTTAAACCGGCTCATTCTTGCTTTGCATGTTATTATGGATAAAGTGCTCATTATTGTCTTGCATTCTTCGACAAGCGATATATTGGAGAAGGCAGAACGATATGCGGGCGAAAATGTTTACACCCTTATTATACCAGATAAATGCGATGTGTTCAAGTGGATATTATTTTCTGTACGATGTTTTTTACAGTAAATTAGTTTCCGCGGCTATTTTTGCAGTCGTTTGACAAGTAAAATACAAAAAACGGCAAAAGATGTGCAAAATCATTGCACTTTCTGCCATTTAAAATGGGTACTGCGCTTTCGCCGCAGGCGAAAGCTGTTCAACATCCTACAGGGAGCCGTTTTTTGAAATGATACCTTTTTTTCTGCACTCCATATCCGCAAACCTCATGATTGCGAAAAAGCGAGAAAACGCGAGAACCCCCGAATCGTGAGATTTCGGGGGTTTGAAGCCATACTCTGTTTATATATAATTCATGGCGGTCAGCCCTTAAAAATTGCGTTGCAGTAGGCAAAGGGTAACAAATCACAATCCAAGAATTTGCTTTTTCTTTGCATCGAATTCTTCTTGGGTTAAAACCCCTGCATCGAGCAAAGTTTTCATTTTGTTAACTGCATCAACTTGCTCTTCGTAAGTTAATTGCGGGCTGTTTTTGGAATGATTTTCCTCGATAATATCCTTTGCAATTTGTGTTGCTTCTTTTGCTGTTGCTAAATTACTACTATCGGACACCGCAGGCTTGCTTTTCTTAAGCCCCGAGAAAAGAGTGCCGACAAGCCCCTTTTCCAACACACCTTTCAGCGTATCGACAGTACTGATACCTAATGTATCGTCAACCAGTCCAATCCCATTCTTAACTTTTTCTGCTCCGCGTGTAGCGAAGGATTTTCCAGTTAAAGTCTGTATGGCAACTTGATAGAATTTTGTTGCTTCAAGTTTTGAATGAAAACTGAGATAAAGTTCTCCGGACGATAAATATATCTCAATGTTGATTTTGCTCTGCTTGATTTGAGGTATATCATCATAAACCTTTATATCAGCCAAAGATAAAATTTCGACGTTAATTTGCTCTTTTGAAAACATTTTCTTTGTTCTGGTGGTAAGAATAATATTTTTGTTAGTCAGCATTAATTCCGCGGCTGGAGGAGCAGAGAATGAATCCATAAAAGACTCTTTTTTGTATTTGTCTACTTTAGTAACTTCGCCTTCGTAAAGCACAGTTTCGTCTGATTTTAATTGATAACGTTCCATAAGGATCCTCCTGATTTTTATTGACAACTATTTGCTGCCCTACAGCAGGCTATGTAAAATTCGCGAAAAGCCGCAGAGATTCCTCTGCGGCTTCGATTTTGC
>UMEZ01098341.1_pt1 | contig 11187 bp, 8 predicted proteins | sample 1964841 | NCBI WGS metagenome assembly UMEZ01 (sample SAMEA4836029, study PRJEB28245) | human gut metagenome | biome: gut microbiome; material: fecal sample | place: Denmark | collected 2008 | reverse complement strand
TTCTCAAGCAGGAACTTCTCAAACAGGAACTTCTCAAGCAGGAGGAGCAAAACAAACATTAGCAAGACCAGGGGTTAAAGGAGGATTAAGAGCAGTAGGAAGAAGATTTACTAGAAAAGGTGGACCATTAAGAAAACTTGGAATAACAGCATTAAAATCTTTAGGAGGGCTTGCAGGAGCAACTATAGGAGTTGCAGCAGGCGTAGCATCAGGAGATTTGAGTAAAGCCGCACAGTATGGTGTTGCAGGTGCTGCTGCTGGATATGCAAGTGCTGGTAAACTAGGAAATACTGGTTTAGGAGTAGTAAATAAAGTAAAAAGCTATGCAGATACATATAGACAAGGTTATAATGGAAATAGTAAAGATGAAAAAAATAGGAAATTTGACGAGAAATTTATGAAGAGTGAAGAGTGTAAACAGCTTGTTGAACAGTATACAACAGGTGATAATAAAGAAGAAGTACAAGCAAAAATTGGAGAAATGTTACAATATGGTATAACAAAACCAGAACAAATGGATAAAGCATTAGCAAAAGGATATACTGCAAATGAAACAGCGCAATATTTAGAATTAGCAAGTAAGTGTCCACCCAATATGGCACATAATAGAAATGCGTTTAAAAAGTATATACAAGACCATCCAGATCAAAATTTACAAGCATTGGCAGGAGATAAAGACAAATTAGATGAGTTGTATAGAGGAATGCACGAATTTATGTAGAAAGGTGTAATGGTATGTTAAGTAATATAATTGGAAAATATAATAGAAATAGAAGAAAAATATGGACAGCAATAATTATTATTGGTTTTATTATAGGTTTAAGATTTGCCTTAACATCCTACACAAGAAACAAAAAAATAGGTAGTAGTGATAATACTACTACCTATTTTACAGATAATAGCCAAAATGATTATCCATTCTTAAATGATAAAATATATGAAAACAAAAATGTTTCTAAAAATTCACAAGAAATATCTAACACAATAAAAACATTTATAGAATACTGCAATAATAGACAAGTAGAAGAAGCATATGATATGCTATCTGAGGATACAAAGTATAATTTGTATAAGAGTAAAACAGAATTTGTAAAAAACTATTATATTACATTTTTTAAAACAAAAAAAATATATAATATGCAGGCTTGGATAACAAGTGGAGGGTACTATACATATAAAGTAGAGTTTGAAGAAGATTTATTATCAACAGGAGGTGCAGATAGTAATAAAATAGAAGAATATTATACTGTTGTAAAAGAAAACGAAAAATATAAAATAAATATTAATAGATATATAGGAAACATAGAAATTAATAAAATAACGGAAAAAAACAATGTGAAAATCACAGTATTAAGTAAAAATATTTATTTAGATAATATAGAATATAAAATAAAGGTAGAAAATTTATCTAATAATACAATAGTATTAGACACTAAAAATACAAGAAGAACTACAGCATTGATGGATTCTAATAATTTTGAATATCCAGCTTATATGTATAAATTATTAGAAAACGATTTAACAGTGTATTCTGGAGAAACCAAGGGAATAAACATTCAATTTAATCAACAATATAATGCAAAATATTATAATACAAAAATAGTATTTAATAATTTTAACCTAGATAATAATTCAAATAAAAAAACAATTTTTGAAGTTGATGTATAGAAAAGTGGTGATAATTAAATGGAAGAAGAAGAGAAAAATGATTCAATAAATATGAAAGACGCTGCTAAAAAGGCAAAACAAACAGCTGACAAAGCTAAGAAAACTGCAGGAACTATTAAAAAAATAGTTCAAGTGCTTATAAAACATCCATGGTTAATGTGGGTGGCAGTAGGCATAATTGCTTTAATTATATTATTAGCATCTTTTGCATGGCTTTTAGACCTATTGGATAATAAAAATACTAATAATGCTGTTGCATCAGCAACAGGTGCTATAAGTTCTTCAACATCAAATGAACAAGATGAGGAAATTATACCATGTATACAAACAGTAATTAAGGAAATAGATGGTGAATATAAGTATACTTTTATATTTGACATAACAGATGAGGAAAAAGAAAACGTTAAGGCTATTTTAAATCAAAACAGCATTGAATTAACAGAAGAAAACATAAATTTTGTAACAGCATTGGTAAGGTCGGGTTATAAAATAGAAGACAACTTAAATAAAGATACACTAGAATCGCTACTATTGTTTTATAAAGCCCAAATTGCATCAGAATCTTTAGATTTAAGAAGTAGTGATAAAATTCTAGTAGATGGAGAATATACTGCTTGTCCAATTTCTTTAGAACAAGAGGGAGTGCAGGGAACTGTGAGATTGGAAAGAGTAAATATAGATGAAAATTCTAAAACGCAAAGAGTACTTATGTCATATATACCTAAAGAAAGCTTTGAACAATTATTGCAAGGAAATAGTCAAGATATAAAAAATTATTTTACAGTAAATAGTGCACAAAATTGTTTAATATCTGGTTGGAGGCAAACAAAAGTAACATATGAATATCCAGAGGACTATCCATTAGAAAAAGAGCAAAATGTAGATACTACAACAGTTAGTTGTTTAAATGGAAATAGTGGAATTCCATATAAAAATTATATAAATAAATATACAATGCCAAGTGAATTATTAACAAGTTTGCGAATTTATTTGGATGATATGGAATTTTGCAAGAACTTAGTAAAATGTGTGGAAAACAGCAATATAGTAATAAGTTTACACGAAACAAGTGTAATACAAACAAGTGAATACACAGAAGAACACAAGATAAGAGATGTGAAATATTATGACTACTTCTACACAGAAGAAGGCACTGCAACAAATATTCAGTTTGTTAAAAATTTTACTAGTCTAGAACAATTAAAAGAATATATAAAAAACGAGGGAATACGGATTTCCAGGTGATATGGAAATAGCATTAGGAAACAATGAATGGACATACAACAATAATAAATACACTCTAAATGTTAGAAGAGCTACTGGAACAATGTATATAGCTATACTTTGGAAAGCTGAAAAAACATTTGACCTAGGCAGTGCGACACCAATAATACTACAAAGTGATAAGACATATACTGCTCTAGAACAGCCAGGTACATATAATGTGAAAACAACCAGAGTAAATATAAATAATACAAATAGACTAGATATAACTAGAATAAATACATGGTATTTGGATTATTATAAAATTTTGGAGGCAGTAGGAGATAAAACAACAGAAGATACTGGAACACAAAATTGTGGAGAAACTCAAGAAACAGCAATAGACGCTGAGGCTGTATATACAAATTATCCTAAAACAGAATTAACACAAGAGCAAATAAATAATGATACATATATAAAACAGTACAAAAACAAAGCTGGAAATGAAGAAATAGTATGGAACAACGAAAAGTGTAATTTATATATAAATAGAGTTGTTGATAAAATACCAAAAACATATAGAAATATAACAGAAAAAAGAGAGGAAAGAGCACCACGTATATCAACATCAATGAAAATAAAGGAAGAAGGAAATGGATTCTTATATTATTACGATCAGTCTAAAAATGCAAAAAATAATATGAATAGTATTAGCCAATGGTTATTTGATGCAATGGCCGAATTCGAAAAGACAGAACCATTAATAGATGTTATTAAATATCTTTTATACATATATGACGGCAGCAATTATGGAGTAACAGAATTAAATATAAATGTAGAAGACATAGGTGATTTTAATCTTAGTGAATATTCTAATGTTAGCTTAGAAAAATATTTAAGACAGTTTTCACATGGGACTACAGAATCTAATGCACCAAAATCTGATGACGAAAAATATTATTTAATGTATGGAGATCTAAAAAACTCTGCAGGATATCCTACAATAGGTAATTCGGATATACAATGGGCATCACATTATCAAAGATTTAATAAATCAGGATTTGTATTAGAAAACAATGTAGAAAAAGAAGTTCCAAATGTTGCAGAATATGTAAGACAAAAATTAGGTGGAAGTAATGCATACAAAGGCACTGATGCAGAAATAAGACAAAAACAAATATATATAAATATTGAATTAGTTGATTCAGTGGGAGAAGAAATAAGAAATGAGACAATAGGATATGTAGAAAATGAAGTAGGGGATATTAGTCTATCAAAACAACAGGAATATGCATTAATAGAAATAGCATATGCTCGTGGGGTAGGACGATTAAAAGGATTTAGGGAAACATATGAAGCAGCAGCAAAAAATTATGAGATAGACTCAGAAGAATTTAATATGTACATATGGGATAACTGGTGGTATAACAATGGTGTAGAAAGTGCTCTTGGAAAAATAAAAGGACAAGATGCTTCATTTGAAACATATGTAAAAGGAACATTTGATTTTTCTAAACCATATGAACCATCTTGGATGGGTGCACAAGGTACAAACATATTTGATAGAAAATATATGCTATTTTATAGTAAGTCTCAATTAAGCGAATTGAATAATCCTAATTTTGCAACTGCAATGGAAGAAAATAATACTACAGAAATTTTTACATATGTACAAGGAATAAGTGGATTTCTAGATGTTGCAGAAGAAATTTGGCAAATTGTATACGAAAATTTTGGAACATATGGAGGTTTGGGTGCAATACCACCACAAATAAGTAGTAACATATATGAGAATCAAGTAGATTGTAGTGGCTATGTATCTTGGGTACTTTACGAATATGGATATACAGATATAACATCACAAATAAATTCAGAAGGTTTTTATAGTACAGATTGGACAGAAAAATATGGATGGGAAGAAATACCATTTAACCAAGGTGCAGACATAACGGATTTAATACAGCCAGGAGATATTGTGGTAAGAAGAGGAGATACAGCAGGGCATGTTGCTATAGTAGTTGAACCATTAGAAGATGGAGCCGAATCATATGATTGTGGAAATGCGGGAAATTGGACAAATAGTGGAGGATATCCGGTTGAAAAAAGTTATTTCTATACAGGAGAGAATTTACCGGATTACCCGCAATTATCTGCTCACGGAAAAATTATAAGGGTTACAGCACCATAAAAAGGAGGTTAGTATGCTATTTCAAAATAAATTAAGAAAAATGATAATTATATTATTAGTAATTTTTACAACATTAGTAGTTGGAATTTGTTTAATAAAAAATAAAAAAAAGGAAGGAAGAGTAGCAGAAGTGCCAACTCCTGATGAAAGTGTGGGAGAGGAAATACAAAAAGAAAAACAAAGAATGTTAGTGCAGGACATTAATGAATACAATAGAATAAAAAAACATTTAAAAACTTATTTAATATATAAAAAAGCACAAAATGAAAAAGCAATACAAGAAATAACAGATAATAGAAATACTTGGGCAAATAAAACGCCAAGTGAATATTCAGATATAGTTTTACAGGAGATATATAGAAAGAACAATAACAATATAGACATAAATTTTATAAAATTCAAATTTTGTAAGCATATAACAGACTTTTATGGGGTAATTATAGTTGATAATAAAAATAGAACTTTTGAAGTTTTAGAAAGTACAATACAAGAATATGAAGATGCTAAATTGGGAAAAGTAAATGAAATATATCTAAATCTTACAACAATAGATAAAAAAACATATAATGTAATTAAAAATGTTCCAAATAGAATTACAGAACAAGAAAAAGTAAAACTATATTTTGATGATTATATAACAAAGGCTATATACTATTCTGAGGAAGCATATAACAATATAAATGAAGAATATAAAAGCAAAAAGTATGACACAATAGAAAAATACAAAACATATTTAAATGAAAATAGGCAAACATTATTAAATTCTGAACAAAAAGGAATAAAATCATATGCAGTAAAGAAATATGCAGACTATGAACAATATGTGTGTGTAGATAATTATGATAACTATTATATATTTAACGTCCAAGGGGCTATGAGTTATAACATAATATTAGATACATATACAGTGGATTTACCACAGTTTGTTGAAAAATATAATAAAGCTAGTGACAAGGAAAAAGCTATTTTAAACATAAAAAAAATATTTCAGGCTATTAATCTAAAGGACTATAATTATGTTTATAATAAATTGGATACCGACTTTAAAAACAGGTATTTTAAACAAGAAAGTGAATTTGAAAAGTTTGCGAATAGTAATTTCTTTTCAAAAAATGAAATTACTATCAAAGAATACGAACAAATACAAAATACGCATGTATTTACAGTAAGTGTAAAAAATGCAGAAGACAAAAATGCAAATACGAAGGACAAAAAAATAATAATGCAGTTAAAGGAAGGAACAGAATATGTAATGTCTTTTAGCGTAAACTAAAATGATAGTGTAAAGTAATATATGAAAAATGTAGTGGCTATTTTAATCGCCTGTACTTCGAAGAAATTACTAAAAAAGAACATGAAGGGAGTAAAAAAATGGATGGTAATAAAAATTCACAAGAAATATTGTTAAAAATGGAAGAAATTAAAGCTATAGTCATAAAACAAATTGAAAGTAATCAAAAAATTAAAGATATTAGGCATTGTGATGATTTACAACTTGGACAAATAGGAATAGAAGGAGCATATATAGTAGAAATAGAAAATGAAAAAAGAAGTAAGGAAACAGGGGAAAGATTAAAGACAGTTGTATATAAGGTATACGCAGAAGACCATACACATGTAGCTAATATAGATGAAAAAGGTAATGTGGAATATGCTGAAGAATTTTTAAAGCAATTAAAAGATGTAAATGAAGAACAATTAAGTTTAATAAATACCAAAGGTGTTAAGCTACAAGAAGAACCAAATGGAAAAAATGAAATAAGCTATGAAGAAGAGAAAGGGAAGCAAGAAGAGACAAACAGGAAAAGAGAAGAAGAAAACAGGCAGATAGAAGAAATAGCTAAACAAAAAGGTATACCCACAAATAACGTCTTAAAAGTAAGGGCAGATAGTAATTTTTACAAAAATCACCCAGAGCTTGAGGAAGAACCTAATTTATATTTTTACCGTGATGAGGATGGCAAAATAAAGGCAGAATACATAGATGAAAAAGGAATAATACATCCATCTAAATATTTTGAAGAATCTACTACAGCATTAAGTGAGCAAACTGTGGATTTGGGACAAGATGGGAATCCAGTAAAAAAGAAAGTACCATATCAAACAATGAAAACCAACTTAAATGGAAATGATGAAGATATAAAGGCTGTAAGAATTATCATAGAGATAGTACAAGGTTATTTAATAGTAAAAGAGAGCAGATTAGGAAAAAATGGAAAATGGGAATCTCATGAAATAGAAGTTATGGGAAGAGATTATAATTCTAAGGAAATAAATGATGTAACATCAACAAGAATTGGGGGAGAAGCAGATCCTTCAAGAACCACAGATGCGTATGAAAAAGTTAAAGAAACCAGTATGTCTAATGATGGCGTTCAAATGGAAGAAATGCAAGAATATAGAGAATCTTTAATAAATAAGTTTATAGACGAAGGGTATAATAGAGAGGAAGCAACTAAAATATATAACTATATGATAGAAAAAAGTTGGAACCTTACAGAAGAACAAGCCAAAGACAAGGTTAATGAGGAAATAAGAAATAATACTGACTATGGCGAAAACGAAGGAGGTAGGACACCAGGGGAAGATGCATATGATAGACTAACTATGCGAGGAAAACCATATTAAAAGAATAAAAAATCACCTTATAAAATATAATTTAAAAGGTGATTTTTTTATGAAGATAAAAAGACTAAAAAAAGTAGGTATAATCTTATTATTTATAATATGCTTATTTTTTAATATGGTAAAGGCAAATACAGAAGATGAAGAAGATATTAATATAAATGAAATATTACAGGTAACAAGTGCTGAAGTTGATATGCCAAAAACCAGTTCTAGAATTGCCTTGATATATGATAGGACATCTGGGGAAGTGATTTATGAAAAAAATGGTTATAGAAAAGCAAAGATGGCAAGTACTACAAAGATAATGACAAGTTTGATTGTTTTAGAAAAGGGTAATTTAAGTGATACTGTTACAGTAAGTAAAAAAGCAGCAGGAACCGGCGGGTCAAGATTAGGCTTGAAAACCAATGACAAAATAACGGTAAATGATTTATTAATGGGACTAATGTTAGAGTCCGGAAATGATGCTGCAATAGCTTTAGCAGAACATATTGGTGGTGGTGTAGAGAAGTTCGCAGACTTAATGAATGCCAAAGCAAAAGAATTGGGATTAAAAAACACGCATTTTGTAGTACCACATGGATTAGATAATGAAGAACACTACACTACTGCACTTGAGCTTGCTAAAATTACTGATTATGCACTAAAAATAGAAAAATTTAGGAATATTGTTGCAACAAAAGAATATAATGTAACAATAAACGGATATAACAAGGTAATAAGTAACACAAATGAATTATTAGGAAGCCTTGACGGTGTTTATGGAGTAAAAACTGGATTTACAAATGGGGCAGGAAGGTGTTTAGTTACATCATGCAAAAGGGGAGAATTAGACATTATAACAATAGTTTTAGGAGCAGACACTAAAAAAATAAGAACAACAGATAGCATAAATTTAATAAATTATGCATATAAAAATTATAAGGTAATGAACATAGAAAATATAATAAATCAGAAATTTGAAGAATGGAAAAATATAAGAGAAAAAGCAATAATAGTTAATAAGGGCATATTAGAAAATGCAACAATTAAATTAGGTGAATTTAAATATACCAAAAGAGCCATAAGAAATGCAGATATAGATAATATTAATATAGAAGCAAACTGTTTAATGTACTTAGAAGCTCCGGTAGAAGCAAACAAAAAAATAGGAACATTAAAGGTAAAAGTGAGAGAGGAAACAATACAAACAATAGATATATTAGTAGAAAGAGCTATAAGAAAAAAAGAAATAAAAGATTATTTTTATCAAATTTTAAAGGTTATATATTGACTTTTGGCAATAAATTTGCTATTATAATTAATAGCTATGCGAAAGTAGCTCAGTTGGTAGAGTGCAACCTTGCCAAGGTTGATGTCGCGGGTTCGAGTCCCGTCTTTCGCTCCAAAGGTGCGATACGAAAGTATCGCAATAATTTATATAAAATAAAAGGCGACATAGCCAAGTGGTAAGGCACGAGTCTGCAAAACTCTGATCCCCGGTTCAAATCCGGGTGTCGCCTCCAACGACGTTTCTGTTCGAACCAATAGAACAGATTGATACAAAAATCATTCAGAAAATGGATGATTTTTTTGTTTGCTCAAAAATATCATCCAAGAAAGGATGGTGTTTGCAATGAAGATAATTAAGCAAGAACTAGAATTTGAGGAATGTCTAAAACAAAGACTTGAATTTATATGTGAATTTTCAAAAGTTACTCCTACTTTTATCAATGGTAGTATTAGAAAATTAGATAAAACTAATCTTACATATATTGAGCCACATAGAGTGATTATTAAAAATATTACTTTTCTAGTTTTCAATTATTCTAATGATGTTTATATTTCTAACTTAACTAAAAAGATAAAATTATCAGAGTTAGAAGAATATTTGAAAAACATATAATTTGTAAATATTTTACATTTCTTAAATCGTGATATAATATAGAAAATAATTTATGTATAGCTGTCCGTCAAAAGCTATATAATTATGAGTACTTTGAAAAGATTATATTATATTGCATTATTATATTTTAGTTTATGATAAATGGATTTAAGAGATGTCAGTAGTACTCGTGTACTTTGATGTCTCTTTTTTGTTAGATTGGAGGTTTGAAAATTGAACGAAGAAAAGAAAATAGTTGAAAAAGCTATTGAAGAATTACAAAACAAACTAGAAACTACTGATTGCACTGAAAAACTAAAATTTACACCAAAAGATATTCTACTAAAAAGAGATATTGATTTTATTAACAAAGTTAAGCTAGATAAGGAATATCAAGCAAGAACCAAAACTTGGAAAGATTATACTAGACAAGAACAAGCAGAACTTATAATGAGATATGTTGATGACATAGAACTTGCTTTAGTTGGTAAAGAAGTTGTTGTTAAACAAATAAATTTTAGAGAATCAATTTGTAAACCTTGTCAGGAATTATTTGATAAAGGATATATTGATACTCTTAAACCTACTATATTAGGTAATGTATTAGGTAATATAAGATTTAGCAATTATTTGCCAGGAAAAGAAGTTGGCGAAATAATTATGAGATTAAGACAATACTATGATGTTTACTACACAGAGTCAACCTACTATGTACAAGACCAAGTTTTCTACTTTAATTTTGTTGAAGACAATTCAGCTATTGTTAGAGTATTTCCGTTAGAAGATTATTATCAAATAGACCCAGATAATAAAATGAAAACTTATAGGTTTGGAATACTCTATATTAATGAAGAAGATAAATTCCAAATGCAAGAAATTGACTCTTCTTTTGAGTATATACCAGATGAAACAAACGATAGTGTAATTTATATGAAGGAGTCTATCCCTATTTCAGTTAGTGTTAAGCCAGTAAAGTTCTGCGAAGACAATACAAAATAATTGTTGCAACTATTAAAATATATCTGCTATGTTGTAACAACAAATTAACGAGAACAAATTTGTATTTGCGATTAGCAAATATAAATTTTGTAGCGAGTTAATTTGAATAAATTTTGTTCCAGTGGGAGAAAATTTATTGCCTCGCAGAGCCCCCGAGTTTTGATGACACGTCAAAACTCATAGGGGGTTAGGAAGTTTGGCAAAGCCAAATTCCTGTGCCTACGAAGAAAATTCTAAAGGAGGAAAAAAGATGAGCGAAGATTAGCATACTCTATTCATTTAGGTAGTGATAAAAACAGAACTACAAAAGCAAAAGAAACAGCAAAAAATAATTCATCAGGCGAAACATCATTTTCAAATAATGGAATACAAAATGCAACACAACTTTCAAAAGTAAATAAACACAATTTAAGAGATTATGATAATCAAAAAGAGTTAATTAGAACTATTTATGAATCAGATGATATTGTAAATGATGTTAAACAATTATATTTAAATGAATTTGAAGAAGCTAGAATTGAATATAACGGCAGACAAACTCGTGAAGATAGAAAAATTGGAGATTATTTTAAAAAGGTATGTGAATTTCAAAACGATATAGCTTGTGAAATTATAATAGAACTTGGAGATATGGACT
>UMEZ01033363.1_pt1 | contig 11232 bp, 9 predicted proteins | sample 1964841 | NCBI WGS metagenome assembly UMEZ01 (sample SAMEA4836029, study PRJEB28245) | human gut metagenome | biome: gut microbiome; material: fecal sample | place: Denmark | collected 2008 | reverse complement strand
GCCGTTTCCGTAGCGTCAGCCGGGCGGAAGACGTTGACGTTCGGGATGGAACGGAGCATAGCCAGCTGTTCGATTGGTTCATGTGTCGGGCCGTCTTCGCCGACGCCGATGCTGTCATGCGTGAGGACGTACGTCGTCGGCAGGCTCATGAGGGCGGCCAGGCGGATCATCGGTTTCATGTAGTCGCTGAAGACGAAGAACGTGCCAGCATAGGGGCGGACGCCGCCGTGCAGGGCCAGGCCGTTGGTGATGGCGCCCATGGCCATTTCGCGGACGCCGAAGTGGACGTTGCGGCCGCTGTAGTCGGCTTTGCTGAAGAAAGCTTCGCCTTTCATTTCCGTTTTGTTCGACGGAGCAAGGTCGGCACTGCCGCCGAAGAGCTGGGGCATGATGTCTTTCAGGCGGTTGATCATCGTGCCCGAAAGGCTGCGCGTCGCCTGCGGTTTGTCTTCATAAGCCCAAAATTCGTCGTTGTCGAGGAGGGCCTTGGCATCGACGTCCGTATGGAAGGCATCCCATTTCGCCTTCATTTCCGGGAATTTTGCCGCATAGTCGGCGAAGAGCTTCTGCCAGTCCGCTTCGGCAGCGCCGGCTTTCTGGCTCAGTTCTTTATAGTGCGCATAGACTTCATCAGGGATGTAGAACGTTTCCTGCGGCTTCGGCCAGCCGAGGTTTTCTTTCATAGCGACGATATTTTCTTCACCGAGAGGCGAACCGTGAGCGGCAGCCGAACCCTGTTTAGCCGGGCAGCCGTAGCCAATCTGGGTCTTGATGGTGATGAACGACGGATGTTCTTTGTCGGCTTTTGCTTCTTCAATGGCTTTGCCGATGGCTTCAAGATCCGTGCCGTCTTCGACAGTGATTGTCTGGAAGCCGAAGGCAGCCATGCGGCCCTGGACATTTTCCGTAAAGGCGATATCCGTGCTGCCTTCGATGGAAATGCTGTTGCTGTCATAGAGGACGATGAGTTTATCGAGGCCGAGCGTACCTGCTAAAGAGAAAGCTTCCGAAGAAATGCCTTCCATCAGGCAGCCGTCGCCGCAGAGGGCGAAGGTGTAGTGGTCGACGATCGGGTAGCCCGGTTTATTGAAGATAGCTGCCAAGTGGGCTTCTGCCATGGCCATGCCGACAGCCATGCCGAGGCCGGCGCCGAGCGGGCCCGTCGTGCATTCGACACCTGTCGTGTGGCCGTATTCCGGATGGCCCGGTGTCAAGGAGCCGTCTTGACGGAACTGTTTGATATCGTCCATCGTCAGGCCGTAGCCGTAGAAATGAAGCAGCGAATACAACAGCATCGAGCCGTGGCCGGCAGAGAGGATGAAACGGTCGCGGTTGGGCCACTGCGGGTCCTGTGCGTTGTGGTTCATGTGATTTGCCCAGAGTTCGTAAGCAATGGGGGCAGCGCCGAGAGGCAGGCCGGGATGGCCGGAGTTTGCCTTCTGGATAGCGTCCGCCGACAAGACACGGATGGCATTTACACAAGTTGTATCAATGTTGCTCATTAGTTAAATCGCTCCTTTTCCTTGTTCCCAAAATAGATAAATAGACTTCTCTTTATTATGAATAGAAAAAGCCCGTTCTGTCAATGGTCCCGGGCAAAAAACATTTTTCCTTATCTTTTCCTATGCTATAATAAAGGCACTGATTTTTGCTTTAGAAAGGACTTTTTGATGAATAAAAAATATTTCTTCTTCGATATTGACGGCACCCTGGGCCTGGGCATTTCCAGCATCATCCCGGCGGACACGCTCTACTGCCTGCACCGTTTGGAACAGGAAGGCCACTTCATTGCCATCGCCTCCGGGCGCCTGCAGCACGATACGCAGACCTTTGCCGACCGCTATAATATCCCGGCCGTCGTCGCCGACGGCGGCAACAGCCTCTCACTGAACGGGAAAATACTGGAAATGACGGGACTTCCCTTAGAAAACTGCAAAGCCCTCCTGCACGACGTCGCGAAGCGCGGCCTCCCCTGGGCCGTCGTCACGGACAACACAATCAACCGCTACACGCCGTACGACACCTTCCCCCACGCGGACCCGCGCAATTACATGAAAACCGTCGTCAAACCCGTCGACATCGACGGCCTGACGGCGGTCTATAAAATCATGTATGCCCGGCCGGATAAGGATGAAGCAGAACCGCCCCAGCACGGCCTGCCCCACCTGGAATACATCGACCATACGTACCTCATCGAACCGACGGACAAGAGCCGCGGCATCCTGCGCATGCTCGAACTCGTCGGCGGCCGGCCCGAAGACGCTGTCGTCTTCGGCGACGGCATGAACGACATCTCCATGTTCCGCAAGCCCTTCCTCTCCATCGCCATGGGCAATGCCCGGGACGAACTGAAAGCACATGCCGACTACATCACCGGCGACAACGACAAAGGCGGCATCCTGCAGGCCTGCAAACACTTCGGCTGGCTGGGGTGACAGGGGCTAAAAGCCCCTGTCGTTCATCGTTTGCCGTTCATCGTTCATCGAAAATTAACCCAAATGCAGGAATAAGAATCTGCACAGGATTCTATAGAACCCCTCCACATCCCCTGCGAAGGGGAGCTGTCAGCAAAGCCTCAACGCGCATCGCCTCCCCCTGCTCCTTTCAAGAGGGCGTCGCGGAGGCGTTTTTCAATCTGGACGAGTTCCTGTTCGGCGGCCTGGCGTTTCTGGCGGCCTTCCTGCTGGATGCGCAGGGTATCTTCGATGGTGCTGATCAGATCGTCGTTGACCTGTTTCACCGTTTCGATATCGACGATGCTCCGTTCATTTTCGACGGCTACGTCATGGGAATTCTGCTTGAGCATGGCAGCGTTGCGCTTTAAAAGCTCGTTCGTCGTTTCCGAGACGGCCTGCTGCATTTCCAGGGCTTCTTTCTGGCGGCCTAAGCCTAAGGCCAGGACCATCTGGTTCTTCCAGAGGGGGATCGTATTGTAGACGGCACTTTGGATGCGGTCGACGAGGATCTTGTCGTTGTTCTGGATGATGCGAATCTGCGGCGCCGTCTGGATGGCAATGGTCTTGCTGATTTTCAGGTCGTGGACCTTCTTTTCGAAACGGTTGACGGAATTCTTGAAGTCCTGCACGACCTGGACGGCCATGGGATTGTCCGACGTCTGGGCCTGGACTTCCAGTTTCGGGATGGTCGTCGTCTTCAGTTCCTGAATTTTTTCTTCGCCGGCCTGGATATAGAGCTGGAGTTCCTTGAAATACTGCAGGTTCTGGTCATAAAGGCCGTCGAACATGGCAATATCCGTCATCAGTTCATTCTTCTGACTTTCCAGTCCCCCCTGGATGCGGTCGATCTGGGCCGCCAGGGTCGTATAGGACTTGGTCAGGGCTTCACCTTTCTTAAAGAGCGAGCCGACGACAGGCAGGCTGGCGAAAAAGCCTTTATTGTCATCGTTTTCGTCTTCAAAGACTTTGACCTTCTTCACCAGTTCGTTGAGCAAGTCGCCGGCAGCCGTCTTGTCGCTGCTCTTGACGCGGGAAAGGACGCTGTCCGAAAAGGTAGCGATGTTCTTCTGCGCCGCATTGCCATACTGGACGATGGCATTGGAATCGACGAGGTCCAGATTATCCTTGATGGCATCGACTTTCTTCCGGTCTTCCGGCGTCAACGTCTCCACTTCGGCGTTGATCTGCGCTACTTCATGCTTCGTATCGACGGCAGGTACGGACGAGGCCGGCGCTGCCTCATCTGCCTGTTTCCGTTCCAAAAGGTCATTCAAATTGATATCGGCCATGATTATCTCCTACTTTCTTTTCTCACTCAAGAATTTATCGGCCAAGTCGATGAGCGTGCCGACGACATTGTCGCTGCCCTTCGGGATGGCTTTCGTTTCCGGCTTTTCCGTTTCAATGCCGTCAGCGGCCATGTTCTGCTTCATGACCTTCATTTCTGCATCGAGGTCCAGGAGCTGGGCATTGAGGACTTTGGAAAACTGGTCTTCATAGGCTTCATCGAAGCTTTCCAGGAGCTGACAGATTTCGTCCTTCGCCTGCTTTACTTCCTGTGCTTCCAGGCCCGTCTTTTCCAGTTCCTTGTACTTGCGCATGAGGAGCAGGGCCCGGTCCTGATAATAGTCGATGAAACGGCGTGCCAGGGTAATCCGTTCCGGATGTTCTTCCAAATAAGCCAGGAAATGGCGGGCAATGCCCTGCATCTTCTGCAGCTGCGAGCGCAGCCTGCCGTCCTTTAAGGACTTCATTTCTCCTTCGAGGGCATTGAAATCGTCGACGGCCTTCGAAAAAAGCTCTTCATTCAGCTCATCGACTTCCTTATTGCCGCTGTCGAACTTCGGTGCCGGCGCAAACTTCTTCTTCCTGCGGCGGCGCGCCCAAAAGAGCAGCAAAATCCCGATGACGACACTGAAAGTCCCGGAAAACCGCCCTGTCACGAACCAGTTGTAACCAGGCACAGCAAAACAGATAAGGGCGATAAGATATAAAACAAACTGCACAGCAATCACCTCTGTAGTAATGGAATCTCTATACTACTTATCATAGCATAGCTGGCGCAAAAGGGCTAGGTCCTAGCCCTTCGTGGTTCGTTTGCCATGGGTCGTGGATCGAAACGGCTCAGCCGCAAATCGCGAACCACTAACCACGAGTCACGAATTACGAAAAAGAAGCAGCTCAACGAGCTGCTTCTTTTCCTTTCTCTTTCTGTTTTTCTTTATACCGCTTTGTCCATTTCCAGCGGTTGTGCAGCCAGAACCAGTCTTCCGGGTATTTGCGGATCTGGGCTTCCAGGCGGTTGTTCAGTTCCTGCGTCGTTTCGTACATGATGCGGTTCTTTTCTTCTTTCGAGAGTCTGTGGTCCGCTGTGTACGGCTTGATGGGCGGCAGGACGTCGATGACGTGGTGGTACGGCCGGTCTTCGTGGATGAAGGTCGAGATGATGGGATAGTTAGCGATGCCCGCCATCTTGGCCGGGCCGTCGGCGGTCAGCGTATCTTTGCCGAAGAGCTTGACCATGATGCCCGTATAACCCGGGTCCTGGTCCATGAGCAGGCCGATGTAGTGGCCGTTCTTTAAAAAGCGGACCATGTCGCGGATACCCGTCTTATAAGTGACGTGCTGCTTCATCATGGCCCGGTATTCATTGATGAAGGTGTCGGCGCTCTTGCTATTCTGTTCCTGGGCGACGGAAATGAGGGGATAGCCGTTCATGGCCAGGACGGCGCCGAGGAGTTCCCAGTTGCCGGCATGGGAAGCCATGAAGACGGCGCCTTCGCCGCTGGCTTTCAATTCGTCGAGGTATTCCTTGCCGTGCCAGGTGATCTTCTCATCGAGCTTTTCCTTCGTATAGATGGGATAGGAAAGGACTTCGATGATCATCGGCCCGAAGCGGACCGAACTGGCTTTGGCGATGGCCATGGCCTTTTCCGGATCATCCGTCAGGCCGCACTCGAGGATCTGCTGCTGCGCCAGGACTTTGCGCTTCTTCGGCACGAAGGTCCAGAAAAAGGCACCTAAAAAGGTGCCCAGGGCCCGGCGACAGCCTTCAGGAAGATGACAGATGATCCAGCTCAGACATTTCATAAAGGTGTACATAGGCAAATCCTCTTACTGTTCTTCTAATTTCTTTTCCAGAGCCGCGATTTTTTTCTGCAGGGCCTTGACGGTTTTGGCCATTTCCGGCAGATGTTTCAAATAGACCTGCGTGCGGCTCCATTCCATGTGCGGCCGAATCGGGAAGCCCGCGTAGACCTGATTGCCCTTAACGTTGCCTGTAATGCCCGATTTACCGGCAAAGACGGCATTGTCACCGATGGTGATGTGGCCGGTACAGCCCGTCTGGCCGGCAAAGATGACGTGATTGCCTGCTTTTGTACTGCCGGCGATACCCGTCTGGGCGATGAGGAAGCAATCTTCACCGATTTCGACGTTGTGACCGAGATGGACGAGGTTGTCGATTTTCGTGCCCCTGCCGACTTTCGTCGAACCCAGGGTGGCATTGTCCAGGCACGTGCAGGCCCCGATTTCGACGTCGTCGCCGATGGTAACGTTGCCGATTTGGGGAATGCGCGTATGCTTGCCCTTTTCCGTGGCAAAGCCGAAGCCTTCGCCGCCGATGACGGCGTGAGCGCGGATGACGGCATTTTTGCCGAGGACGCAGTTTTCATGGATGACGGCACCCGGATAGAGTGTCGAGCCTTCGCCAATCTTGACGTTGTCGCCTAAGAAGACGTAGGGATAGATGACAGAGCCCTTGCCGATTTCGACGTTCTTGCCGATGACCGCATAAGGCATGATGGTCACATCGTCAGCAAGCTTTGCGCTGGCATCGACGATGGCCGTCGGATGGATGCCCGGCGTAATCGACTGGCGGGGGTGAAACAGCACGAGGAGCTGCGAGAATGCCAGGCGGGGATTTTCGACGACAATGAGCGTATTGTCGCCGGCAGGTACTTCTTTTTCTACAATAACGGCGCCGGCGTGGACCTGCGGTAAATATTCCGTATACGGATCGACGGCAAAAGTAATGTCCTGCTTTCCTGCTTCGGCCAGGCTCTTTACGTCTTCGATGACGCCGTCACCATTGCCGATGACCGTACCGCCCAGCAACACTGCTAATTCCTGTACTGTTTTCTTCACGATTTACAACCCCTTTTTTTACTGCAATTTGGCAATCAGATCGTCCGTCACATCGATGCCGCCGGAAGGAACGGCTGCTTTGACGACGATGATGCCGACATTTTTATCCTTGGCAATGTCGGCTAACTTGCTCTGGATATCCGACATGAACTGACGCTGCATGCTGGCACCGTAGATGTTGAGTTCCTGCTGTGCCTGCTGCTGTTTTTTCTGGAAGTCTTCATCCGACATGGACTGCTTTGCATCCTGCAGTTCCTTTTCGACGGACTTCTGTTTGTCTTCTGTCTTCTGTTTGTACTGCTGGACCAGGGGCGCTTCTTTCTGTACGCGCGTCATGTCGACGACGCCTACATTGTCCTTGCCGCCGCAGCCGGCGAGCATGCCCGTAACAGCCAGCATGGCTGCGACAACGCCTAAGCGCTTCCAAACTTTTTTCATTGCTAAAAGCCTCCTGTTATGCCAACTTGGCAATAATATCATCTGTTACATCCGTCGCATCGCCGATGCCTTCGTAATTGGCGAAGATCATATCATAGCCCTGTTCCTGGGCTACGTCGGCCGCTTTGTCGCGGATATCTGCCATGATGGCGTCTTTCACATCTTTCATTTCTTTTTCTTTTGCATCGAGCTTTTCTTTCCATTCCTTGTTCCAGACAGCCGGTTCCGGCCGGTCCTGCAGGACGCCCAGCTGCTGCTGGAAGACCTGCTGGCTGTCGGCTTTGCGCCCTTCCAGGTCGGCTTTGACCTGCTGCGTATAGTCCGCCAGTTCTTTCTTGGCCTTCGCCTTGTCCGGTTCCATGAGGGCAGCGATTTCATCGGCTGTCCGCGTCGTCACCTGGACGTCGGCCTGGCTGCCTTTGAGCAGGGTCCGAAGCTGTTCTTCTGTAGCCGCTTTTTCCTCTTTCGAAAGCGACAGGGTCTTCAGCTTCAGTTGGAGATTGACGATTTTCAAGGTGTCTGCCTGGGAAATGACAGGCGTCGTCTTCTTCTTTTCCTGAACGAGACTGTCGTAGCGCTGTTTCAGGCGGTTGTTCAGTTCGTTCTCTTTGAGGGCGACTTTGGCCTGCAGTTCCTGGTCGAGGGCTGCCGTCCCGGCCGCATCCGCAGCGGGTGCATTCTGAAGCGACAGGCCTTCGGCATCGGCCTTGCGGGAATAGTTCCATTGTTCAAACTGATATTGGGCAACCATGGCATTGTATTCCAATTCCAAGTGATGATACTCACTGTAGCGCGGGTGGCTCATGACGACGTGTTCCAAGTCTGCATAGGCATAGACCGGCGTCGCCGCTGCCGTTCCTGCCGGCTGCGTACGATGGCTGTAAAACCACCAGCCGGCAATGAGACAGACGATGAGGACCGCGGCACCGGCTGCCGCATATATCCGTTTCATAGGGACTCCTTACTGGTTATTGCTGCTGGAGCTGTCCGAGCTGGAGCTGCTGGAGCTGTCCGAGCTGGAGCTGCTGGAGCTGTCCGAACTGCTGGAGGAGCTGGAGCTCGAGTTCTTGTTCAGTTCTTTCGTAACCTGATCCGTAATATCTGTACCGCCGTAGAGGACGACGCTCTTATCGACGACGAGGCTCAGTCCTTTCGTCTTGGCGACATCGCTGACGGCTGTATCCACTTTATCTTTGATGCCCTTGAAGATTTCCTGGCGTTTCGTATTCAGTTCACCCTGCATTTTCTGGAAGAGCTGCTGTTTCTGCTGATCATCCATACCAGCCGACTGCTGTTCGAACTGTTTCTGCATATCTTCACCGGCCTGCTGGATCTGTTTCTGTGCTTCTACAGCGTCCTGATTATCCGGCGTGATGATCTTGCTCGTATCGACGACGCCGATGTTGCTCGACGGAGCGGCGTTGACCGGGTTGCCCGTCTGCATGATGGCCAGGCCGGCGACACTGAAGACGAAGATCGCTGCGATAACAGCCGAAAAAATCTTGATATTGCGTTTCTTACCCATTTCAGACATCATAATAAAACATTCTCCTTTTTATTACAAATAACCGATAATCCGGAGCCAAGCATCATGGTCGGACACGATATATTCCAAACCGACATAATCATCGACGCGATAGTGGAGGCCGACTTCTGAATCATCATGCGTCAGGTCCCGGTCCAGGCGCAGGGCCCAGCGTCCGCCTAACGGCTGACGCAGCCAGAGATGCTGACTGTCATCGAGGCTTTCGAACTGATAGCCTGTTTCTGTGCCGCCCGTAAAGCGGTAGAACCAGCCGGGGATGAAGTTCCAGTCCAGCGACGACGGCATGAATTTGACCTCGCCGTAGACTTCGTGATGGCTGCCGATTTTACGGCCCAGATGGGCCATGAGGACCGTGCTCTCATCGTCATCGTCTTTACGGCCGGCGTCGATATAGGCACCGCCGCGGATGTCATAAAAAGCCGTCTGCGGTTGGATGCGGATGGCCGTATCTTCGCCGATAGCAAGAGACGGCAGTACATGCAGACCGTAATGGCTGACGACCCACTGGCGCTGGACGTCTGTCTGCAGCGAGGCGGCGATATCCCGCTGATGGCGCTGCACAAAAGCCACGGGCAGGCCGTCCAGACCGGCATAGGTCTTTTCCAGGTTGCGGCGGGCGCTGAGGAAGAGGACTTTCGGTACGTCATCGCCTTTGACGGCGACGCGGACATTGCGCACGACGGGCAATTTAGGCAGCATATAGACCGTAACGTCCGTTTCCGGACCGCCATGGATGACGATGTGCGGATAGAATTCCGGCACCCGTGCTTCCAGTTCATCTTCGAGGACGGATTTCACAGCACCGTTGGCCCAGTCCAGGGCATCGACGGGCAGGCCCGTGAGCAGGCTCTGCGCCAGTTTATCCGCCTCGGCGAGGTCGCTGCGGACCAGTTCCTGGCCCATAGCCGGCAGGGCGCCGTAATCGACGCGGAAGCGGACGCTGCGGATCGTGTCGCCCCAGGGGCGGATGCGCACGTCCAGTTCCGTCCGGCTGCCCGGCGTGATGGCAATGGATTCGACAGTATAGCCAATGAGGACGCGGTTGATGATATCGTTGACGGTTCGCTCGTATTCCCCGCTGCGGCCGGCGATTTCATCGCTGTCCTTGGCGAGGAAGACGTGGTTCCCTACAGTTTGGATGCTCGCAGCGATCCGTTTTTCCACGAGCGGCGGGATCGCCTCTTCGACGGAGGCGACATGGACCGACACGCTTTCCACAGATGCTGCTGTAGCACTACTAAGACTAGCACAGACGGCAAAGAGAGTCAATAAACAAGTGCGGATCTTCATCATCCACGACCTTTCATTGTCTTAGAACTTACCGCCAAAGCTGAAGTGGAACTTACCGCCATCCTGACCTACGCCGTAATCTAAGCGGATAGGCCCGATTGGCGTAGTGATACGGAAGCCGATACCACCGGAATAATGAAGTTTGTTGTTTTCATGGTACCAAGGAATGTTTTCTACGCCACCCCAGGCATTGCCCACGTCGGTAAAGACGACGCCTTGAATCTTCTTGGCAATAGGATACCGGTATTCGACAGTCGCTTCGTACATCTTATTGCCGCGGAATTCATCATCTTCATAACCGCGCAGGTTGTCGGCGCCGCCGAGGGTGAAGAGGTCATTGTACGGCATATCGCCGGTCGCGATGCCGCCCATGAGGCGGACAGCGATGACGTGAGCCCGGCCGACTTTGTAGTAGAGGCGGTTTTCAGCGATAAGCTTGAAGTAGTCGAAGTCGCCGCCAAAACCGTGGCCCGCCCAGGTACCCGTGAAGGAAAGGCGCTTGCCCTTCGTCGGGTCGTAGACGTTGTCGCGGTTATCGAAGACGTGGGACCAGGTCAGGCTGTTCGTGCGACCGAAGTTCTTACCCAAATAATCCATTCCTGCAAAATCAAAGCCATCATTATGAGGGTCAGTAGCATCATTTCTATAATTATAGCCGCTGTCATAGTCGGTATACTTCGTCCGCTTCGTTTCCAGCGTGACGTAGTCGCTGACGTATTCGCTGCGGACGCGGCCGTAGGTGACGTTGAAGCCGTTCGTGCGGCGGTCGTATTCTGCGACGGAGTCGCCTTTTTCATTATAGTCATCGTATTCCGATTCGCGGTCGAAGATACTGAAGCCGATGGAGTCACCGGCGTCATTGAGGTACGGATGGGTGTACGAGAAAATGTAGTTCTTATCCGTATCCGTATTGCCGCCGAATTCCCAGCTGATGTTGGCCTTGTCGCCGGTGCCGCGCAGGTTCGTTTCGCTCAGGCCGAGGATGCCGACGAGGCCGTCCGAATCGGAATAGCCGGCGCCGATGGTGATGGAACCCGTCTTCTGTTCCGTGACATCGATTTCGACGATGACATCGTTCGGGTTCTTCTGGCCCGGCAGGAGGCGGACGTTGACGTCTTCAAAGTAGCCCGTGTTGTAAACGCGCTGGATACTGCGGCTGGCCGTATTCTTATTGAAGATATCACCCTTCTTCATGCGCAGTTCACGCATGATGACCTTGTTCTTCGTCTTCGTATTGCCGCGGAGGTTGATATTTTCAATATGCGGTTCCATGATGGCGATGTTCAGGGTGCCGTCGTTGTCGAGGCGGACATCGGAGACGCGGCTCATCATGTAGCCGGCATTGGCGAAGGCCGT
>UMEZ01053008.1_pt1 | contig 11316 bp, 4 predicted proteins | sample 1964841 | NCBI WGS metagenome assembly UMEZ01 (sample SAMEA4836029, study PRJEB28245) | human gut metagenome | biome: gut microbiome; material: fecal sample | place: Denmark | collected 2008 | reverse complement strand
CCGCCGCGCGCGCCATACCGGCCACTGCCAGCGACGCACGGGGCGAAAGCCCCAGCGTCAGGCGGCTGTCCTGCCGCGTCGCGCGGGAGAGTTCCACGATATACCGTCTGATTTCATCGCTCATATATACTTCGTCTACCTGCTGCTGCATAGCCAGCAGGTCGTTTTTGTCCATCACCGGCTGCACACGGTCCAGCAGGGCGCGGCGCGGCTGGCGGGGCAAAATCTCCATTTCCGCCTCCGCATCGGGGTAGCCCATGACCACGCAGACCATAAAGCGGTCCAGCTGGGATTCCGGCAGCATCTGCGTACCCACCGAGCCGACGGGGTTTTCCGTTGCAAAAACGGTAAACGGCTGCGGCAGAACGCGCGTCACGCCGTCCACCGTGACGGCGCTTTCCTCCATGACTTCCAGCAAGGCGGACTGGGTGCGGGCGCTGGTACGGTTGATTTCATCGGCCAAAAACAGGTTGCACATCACCGCGCCGGGGTGGTACACAAACTTGCCGGTTTCCTTTTGGTACAGCGAGAACCCCACAATGTCGGACGGCAGAACGTCGGGGGTAAACTGCACGCGGTTTTGGGTCAGATCCATAGCGCGGGCAAACGCCTGTGCCAGCGTAGTTTTGCCCACGCCGGGGATGTCCTCAATCAGCACATGGCCGCGCGCCAGTATCGCCATCATGATTTTCAGCACGACTTCCGGCTTGCCCAGTACCGCCTTGCTTACCTCGGCTGTAACGGCCAGCGCCTTTTCGTTGATATTCTGCATGGGTCAATCCTTTCTATGCCTGCGCCAAATCAGCATACAGCCGATCACGGCGGCAATCAGCAGGCATCCCGCCCACAGGGCGTTGTTTTCCAGCCAAATCACCCAGTTGGAGTACGCGCCGCCCGCGTTTTCGCCGCCGCCCTCGTGGGGCAGGGGAGTGATACTTTCGGGGGTGACTTCCTCCAGCGCGGAGGTACCGTCGGCCTCCACCGTCACTTGGCGCGGTGCGGCGTCCCAGGTTTCGTCACACTCGGCCAGGTCTGCCGCATGGGTGGCGGCCTCTGCGTCGGGGTCGCGCTCGGCTATCACCAGGTAGCGCTGGGTGTTTTGGGTGTAGGGGTGGCAGGTCGTCAGGGTAAGCAGGTCGCGGCCGGGCTGTATCAGCACGGCGTTTATGTCGTCCGGCTGTATAATTTTCAGCTCGCACACGCGGTAAACCAGCGTGTCCCACGGCGTTGTCATAGTAATTTTGTCGCCGATTTGTATCTGCTGCACGTTGCGCAGCATTTCCGCGCCGTAATAGCCGCGGTGGGCGGCAATGACGGTGTTGGTGTTTTCGCCGCCCAGCGGCATGGAGGTCTGCCCCAGCAGCGCGCCGCCGCGGGCCATGTTGGCCGCGTTGGCCCCCAGATAAACAGGCAGTTCCAAGTCCAGACGCGGTATCCACAGCGCGGCGATAACGTCGTCGGGCAAGCCGCAGCCCGTCAGGTCAAAGGCGGGGGTCTCGTAGGCAAAGGGGTCTTTCAGGCCGCTTTGGCCTTGGGCAAAAAGCTGTTGGTTGTAGGCCAGAAACGCGTCGTACAGTTCGGGGTAGGCGCGCGCGGGTTCGGCGGCGGAGGTTTCGGGCGCGGCGGGGGCGGCAGCTTCGGCGGCCTGCACAAATTTTTGCACGGTTTTTGTGCTTTTCTGCTCCGTCAGATATCGGCTGACCGTGGGCTGCAGCATCAGCCCAACGCCCAGCAAAATTGCCAGCCATGCAAAAATTTGCAGAAACAGGCGTTTCATCAGTCTTCCTCCTCGCGCTTTTTGCAGCGGTGCAACAGCAGCAGCAACAGCAGCGCCTCGCCGCCGATAACCACACTGCCCGTCACGCTGATCCACGGCCAGGCGTCCACAATGCGCTTTACCACGTTGCCGGTATTCAGCTGTTGGTACTGCACGGTCTGCGGCGTGTCGGGCTGCTCGTCCTCTCCGGTATACGGCACACGGGCGCCGCGCACAAGCATACGGTGGGTGTTGATGGCATAGGGTGTGCAGGTGACCAGCGTGCAGTAGTCCCCGCCGGGGATAATTTCCAAATCCTCGGTGTTTTCCGGCTCCACGACCTTGACCTGGTCTACCTGATACGCCAGCACCTCGTCCATGATGTGGAGGTAAAAACGGGCGCCCTCGCCCAGCTTGTCCAGGTCGGTAAACAGTACCGCCTCGGCCAGACCGCGGTGCCCCGTCAGCACACTGTGGGTGCCCGCGCCGCCCAGCGGATAGCTGGAGCCTTCCAGATGTCCGACGCCCTTTACCAGCACATCGTCGCTTGTGCCCTCATAAATGGGCAGGTTTACGTCAATTTTGGGTATGGTAATGTAGCCAAGGCTCTCGCCCACGTCCAGCATGTCCACATAGCTTGTGCCGATGTCGTCCGCTTCGCCCGCCGCGTCGCGGTCGATGGCATTGTTCAGCTGTTGGTTGTAGCGGCGCGCAGCCTCCTTGGCGGCGTCGATTTTCTCGGCGTCCATCGACTGCACATTGTCGTTGTAGCTTTCAATGACCGAGCTTGCGTGGCGCTGTGCCACCGCGTTGCTGACAACGGGGTACATGGCCACGCCGATGCCGGAGACGATCATCAGCGCAGCAAAGCCAAGTTTTAATTTGACGGTGGTTTCCATTGCAAAGAGCCTTTCTGTAAAGGGTTGACGCACTGCCACAACCGCCCATAGGGGAAGAACCGTTTCCGGCCCTTCCCCTATGGATTACCCGTTTATTTTGCTGTGGGTGTTTGGATGATGTGCATTACGCACGGTTGGATTTCTTTTTCAGGCTGAACAGAACGCCGACGCCCGCCAGAACCAGCAGCACACCGATACCGCTGAACAGCAGCGTACCGAAACCGCCGGTGACAGGCAGCGTAAAGCCCGCACGGTTGACGATTGCAATTTCAGCGCTGGGGTCCGTCACATCTGCGCCATCTCTCTTGTAGGTCGGTGTAGTTATTGTAGCCTTGGTCTGGTTGCCATTTGCATCATACGTTGTCGTGGTTTTCCATGCAGCAGAATAGGTAAGGTTCAGTTTTGCATCCACAGGCTTAGACAGCAGGTTGTAGCCGTCCACGGTCTTGGTCTCGACCAGTTTGTAGGTGCCGGAAGGCAGACCCGCTGCGGAGACGTAGCCGTTTTCGCCCGTTGTAAGGGTCTTGACCTTGATCCAATTTTCAGCAGAGTTAGTGGTCAAGCCCAGTTTTACGGCATCGTCACCACTGATAGAGGCGTATTCTTGGCCGCAGAAGGGATACTTACTATTTCCATTCAGCGTTTCCGTATCCACCTTCTTGTACAGGTCAAAGGTAACGTCCTTAAGACCCGCTCCGTCCTTGGTGCCACCCTTGGCAGTCTTGTGGATGTTCAGACCAAAGGTGTAAACAACGCCCTTGTCCGTGATTTCGTAGGGCTTGTTGCCGCCGGTTTCATCCGTCAGGTTGGTTTTGCGAGAATAGACGATCTTGGCAGTGTTCACGTTGCCGTTTCCGGCAACAACTGCACCACTCTGAACAGTAGCGGTATAGGCAATGGTAATTTCGCCGCCGGCAACGCCAGTCAATGCACTCGGCGTAAAGGCAACCGTCATAACGGAGTTGTTGGCATCTGGTGCAACAGTAATGGTGTAAGCACTCTTAGCAAGGGTTACATCGCCGCCAGCATTATTCTTGCCGCTGATTTTTACACTGTCCTTATTCTGAATCAACTGTGCTTTAACCGTGGTATCGGTAACCTTGAAGGTTTTCAGGCTGGTGATGTTTTCAGGGACTTTGATAGTCAGGGTATACGGCACGGCATCGCCAACACCGTAATCGGCTTCATGTGTATTTGCGGTGCCGTCGCGCTTGGTGACGGTCTTTGCAATATCGGGCTTGTAGTTCGTAACGGTCAAAGTGGCGTGGGTGCTGTCGATGGTAAAACTTGCGTCATCCACCTTACCGGCAATGGTATCGTCAACTTTCACAGCCTTACCATTCTCGTCAATGTCAAAGTAGAATTTGCCGGTGGTGTTCAGGATATAGCCCTTGTCATTTCCGTCGGTATAACCTGTTTCTTGCAGGTAGTAGCGGCCTTTGGCAAGGTTATCTAAAGTGATTTTGCCATCCGTATCCGTGGCAACGTCAGTTTTTACCGCAGTATAGTCATCATCTGTGTCATTCTTCTTGTTCAGGGTAAATTTGACGCCTGCCAGCGGTGTTGTTGTACTTCCCTGTTTGCCTTGCTTGACAAGTTTTACCGTGCCTTTGGCAATGCTGTTTTTGGGGTAGACAGTCACATCATACAGCCATTCTTTTTGGTTTTGGTTATCAGCGCCCGTAGTCCTGTCGCCAATGCGGGTCATAGGAATCGAAACCAAGAAAGGCTCTACGGGCATGGTAACAGCCTGCGGGGTTTTGGTTTCAATTACAAGGTACATACCGACAGGCAGTTTGGTGAAGGTAGCCTTGCCGTTTTCATCTGTAAGTACTTCTGACTTATAAGCAGTAGCATAAGCAGTTTTCAGCCCTGCTGCCGTCTTATTCTCAGCATAGTTAGTAAAGTAGTCCTTAACATCTACCTGATCGGCAGTTGTGTTATCATTATAGTAGGCAAGCAACGTCTCTGTATTCATGACCCGATAGAGGGTAAAACCTGTATCCTTCAATGCTGCCCCCTGCGGACTCGCCATTGTTTCGCCATCACCGGCAGTACCTGCATTTCCGCTACTATCCAGTGCCCGCTTATAGATGGTGATAGAGCCTTTCTGGTTTTTGTCAATCGTGCTTGTGCTTGTCTTAGGCATCGCCGCCGCCGCGCTGTCAGCCGCCATGGCGGGCATGGCGCAAAGGCTCAGGGCCAGGGCGGTGCTGAGGACTGCGGTAAATAAACGTTTCAGTTTCATCTTGTTGCATAACTCTTTCTATGTTGTTTTGTGTGGAGGGCTTTTTTAGGGGGTTCAGGAATGTTTGCCCCCTTTCTTATTGTATCGGAACACCAGCACCAGCAGCACAGCCACCAGTGCGGGCAAACCTATCAGCAGCCACAGGCTGGGTGCGTCCGCGCCCGTGTGCGGCAGGGTAAAGCCCTTGCGGTTGTAAACAGTCAGGGCAATGTTGTACACGCCGCTGGCATCTGTGGTTTTCGCGCCAAACGCCGCGCCATCGCGTAGGCATTGCCCGCCCGCTGTCAGCGTAAATTCGATGGGCTCGGCCAGCAGGGTGTAGCCCTCGGCGGTCTTGGTCTCGGTCAGGCGGTAGTTGCCGGGGGTCAGGTCTGCAAAGGTAAGTTCGCCTGTACCCGCGGCGGTCGTGCCTGTTTTCGGCGTTTCAATCGGTACAGTGTTCAGCTTTTCCAGCTTGAACTCCACGCCGCCCAGCTTTATGCTATTATCCTGTGCGTCCTGCTTTGTGATAACCAGCTTATATTTGGCATCTTGCAGTTGGTTGGTCAGGGTCAGCGTTTTGTTGGTCGAATCGCCTGTGACGCGGGTGGTATTGAGAACCTTGTACTTCTTGCCGCCGATCTCAATCACATCGCCATCCGTGCCGCCGTAAAAATGCCCGCCTGCCGACGCGCTTTCCAGCACGCGGTAGGTGTAAGCGACACGCGCACTCTCCGACTTGTTCGCATCGTACTTGTCCAACCCGGTAAACTGTTTGGTCCAGCCTTCGTAACCGTCGGGTTTTTTCAGCTCTACGCTTTCATACCCCGAAACCGTCTGCCAGCTGTTTGCAACGTTCGGCGTTTCGGTGCGCTGCAGTTGCAGGTAAATGGCGTTGGGCAGGTCGGCTTGCGGAATGTCCGTCGTACCGTCCTGCGTTTTCCACTCTTTTTTGACCGCTATGTCAATCAGTTCGCGGGCGGAGTTGACAAATGTTGCCGTTGCAGCGTTCGTATCGCCCTCCGCAATGGCGCCGTACACCTTTACGCCGTCCGCGGCAACAGCGCAGTCTTTGCCGCCCTTGAAGGACACCGATTTCAGGCTTGTGCCCGTCTGTTCATTTTCCCACACAACAAACCGTGTGCCGACAGGGATTTTGTCGATCACGATCTCGCCGTAGTACTCGCCATTGTGGTTTTCCACCGTGCAGGTGTACTCTTTCGGCGGGATTATGTTGCCGAGGCTTTGGCCGCCAACATCGCCGAATCGGACGGTAAAGGTAAACGTCTGCCCTGCCAGTGTCTCGCCTTCGGCGGGAACCTTGCGTATAATCAGCTTGCCGGTCTTGACCTTGTTGTTGAAAACCACTTTCAGCTTGGTCAGCTCGTTATCATCGGCCGAATTGCGGTAAGAGCGAAAAACCAGCATGTCAGCGTTCGGTTTTTGGGCCTCTGTGTACGCGTTCTGGGTGTTGTGTCCGTCAAGGGTTGCAACAACCGCCTTTTCCGTTCGGCCATCGTTCGGGGCGGTGCCGCTGACGTTTTGCAACGTGTTAACCTCGCCCGTCGTAACAACTTTACTATTGCCGCTTACACTTGTAACAGGTACGTCGTTTTCGTATACCGTCCAAGTTGTATCGTACAGTTCGGTGTCGATCTGCTCTTGCAGGGCTATGTAGCTGCCGCGGCGGAACTGGTCATTAAAGGTAACGGTCTCACCGTCCTGCAGCAGGAACCGTCCGTTTTCATCCACAACGTCGCCGTTGCCAAGGTTGGAGGAAAACACCGCATAAGCCGCGTTTTCCAGCTTACCGGTTGTGGCAGAGCCATAGTCGGGGACGTTGTACTGCGCGGTGGTAAAGCCTGTTTGTTTCGGCAGGGTCGGCGCACTGCTGAATGTAAAGTTGCGCAGGTAAATGCTGCGCGCATAGTTATCGCCCACCGTTATGCTTTTTAGCTGCGTTTTGTCGAAACCCTCGACTTGTTTCAGGGAGTTCAACATCAGCCGCACGGTGTACCACGTTCCCGGGTGCAGCGCGGTCGCCGCGCCGTAGACATCGCTGCTTTGCAGCCCCTTGGTGCCAAGGCAGCCCATTTGCTTGCCGCTTGTGTCCCAAAGTTCCACATACAGGTTGCTCAGGGCGCAGGTATCGGTCTGTTTGCCCTGCACATAGACATCAAAGGTCAGGTAGCTGTACTGACTTATATCTATGGCTGTGTCCCATGTCAGTGTGCCGCGGCGCTGGTCGCGGTACAGGCTGGATGGGTCACTTTTATCCGATGACCACAGCACGGCGCTGCCTTTGCCTACACCCTCCGGCAGGGACGACTCATAGCTTAATAGTCCCTTGGCCGAACTGTATGCAGTGTCCGGAAGTTTCTCGGTTTTAATCGTCGGGGTGTAAGTAGCTGTCGTTCCGTAGTGGGTGGCCAGATTTTGGATGTTGAAGGTGAAAATTTTCTGGTTTTTGAAACTGTCTCGGAACAGCGGGTTCACGTCCGAAACATCGACCTGCTTTTCGACCTGCAATTCGTTATGGTCGGGGAAGTTGAACGCCAGCGCCATGTTAGACTCCCACATGCCGCGCTCCATGTAGTACATGGTCAGGGTGTGGGTGGATTGGTTTTCAAGGGTTTTGGTGGTGCCCTTCTTATTGAACGTGATCGGTTGGCCGTTGTAGTTGACGGTTTTGGTTGTTTCGCCGGACCCATAGACCATGGTATCATTTTGGTCGGTGTTCTTGTTGGAGCTGACGTAGGGGGTTACGGTGTTGTTTGCGCCAAATTCCAGCAGACCGGACGCTTTACCGTGCGCGCCGCCGACATCCAGCATCAACTTGCCGTCAATGTAGACCCACACGTCATCGTCGCCGGAGAAGAAGAACTTGATAGGAACTTCAATGTTCCTGCCGCTGGTGTCTTTTCCTACAACAACCTTGCCGTCCTCTGTAAGCGTAAAGTCAAATTGCAGCTTGGCGCCAAAGCCGTAGTTGTATTGGGGGGCACTGCCGGTAACTGTTTCGTTAAACGGGAAGAAACCATACCCCTTACCGTTTGTACTGTTGTCGGCACCACGGTTAAGTGAGGCATCATCTTTCGTACCATTCCCCGCCAGATAGTAGCTTTGGCGGGCGCTGTCCTGTTTGAGGTACAGCGAGGTTTCGTTGCTGTCATAGTACCAATATTCGGCTTTGCTCTCCGGGTCGTTATCGTCCGGACTGTCCGGATTTTGCGCAAAAACGGGTTTTTGCTTGAGTGGGAAGGAAACATCCTCGTACACCTTGCCCAGCACGGTGTTAAAGGCGTTTTTGCCTTGCAGGAAGTCTTTGTCAAAGTGCGGGTCAACCGACGCATTTGTTGTGGAATTCTTGGTTCTTAACAGCGGCAGACCGTTTGCCGTACCGTCAGAGGTCTTGCTTTCCACAAGGCCCTGGAAGGTGCGGTTGTAATCGTCGCTTCCGTTACCACTATCATCCAGTGCCGAGTTGTTCACGGCCATAAAAGTTTTGTAAGCTGGACTGTTCGTATCGTTGCTCCAGCCGTATAGACCCATACCGGCGGCAACGGTTGCAAAGGGGTTGCCCCAATTATTTATTGACGGTTGGAAATGCCCGGTATAAAGCGGGTATTTGACATTGTCGTTTGCCGTGTAAGCGCTGCTTAGTGCGCGGTTGAACTGCTCAAAAGTGACGTACCCGCGCTGGGAACTCGTGTAACTGTCCGGGTACGTGTCGCGGTTCAGGCCGTTCAGCTCGTAGTCGGTGTAGTAATCGTACAGGGTGCTGGTGATGTACTTTGTGCCTGGCTCTTGCTTGAACTCGCCGCTTGCAATATCCACAACGGTGGTATTTTTGCCGCTTTCGGCATCGCGGACAGAGGCTTTCTCGCCCCAGTAACCGTCACGGTTGACACCTTCGCCGCCCGTGTAGGCCGACGGGTCGCCGTCGTCGGCAAAGAAGCAGGGTTCTTGCAGGGTTGGGGGGATTTCTGCTGTGCTGTACTTTCTGGTCTTGTTGTCTTTTGCGGGGGTGTTTTGGTTATCCGTTGCGGAGAATTGCACTGCGGTGTAAGTGCCCGCAGGAATTGTGCAAGACCACAGCTTGCGGTCGGCGGCTGTGGGGTCGGTTTCCTGCGTCATCTGCAGCGATTTGACGCCGCCTGAACCCGTCAGGAAGCAGTACATGGTTTCGCCGTCGCCCATGGCGGACTGCGGTAAATATTCGCCCTCATAACTGTACGCGGACAGCGTGGCGTCAAAGTAAATCTTTTTGCCCGCGGTAAGCAAATCGCCGCCCGCACTTTCCCAAGTGCCATCAGTACCATTGCAGACATAGCGATTTGCGGTTGTTAAGTCCAGTTTCTGTACACCTGTTTCGGGGTTTTCGGTGTAGTCCGTGGTGAAATCATACAGGGCGCTTCGGCCACTTTCACCCCAAGTAAATTGCACAAACCGCGACTGATTGTCGGGGATCAGGATCTGCTGCGCGGCAAGTTTGCCCGCATCAACCGTGCCGATCGTTTGGATGCCGGTTTGTGCCGGGGCGCCGTTTTCCAGCTTGTAAAATGTTGCGGTTACGTCGGTAAGCGCGGCGTCGCTTTCATTTTTGAAGTAAAGCGGCGTGTCCTTGTAATAGTACTCCACGCGCGTCCATTGGGAGGGGTTGTAGTGTTGATTTTGGTTGAAATGTTTGCCCTGTTGATCTGAGATTGTAATGCCTTCACGAACAAACTTTTTGCCGGCAAGCAGGTCAATCGCTGTCAGGTAGTCATTATTGACTCCATCATCCCTGCCAAAGGCGTTGATTTCTTCTTGCCAAGTACTGTTACTGCCATCATAATACTGGAAGGCGATTCGATAAAACCCGCCCGCCGGATAGTCCGCAGAATTCAGCGTGATGCTGAAGATTTTGTGGTTTTTCCCATCTTTGCCGGTTACTGTGGTTCCGGTATCCACCATGACTTTGTTTATGTAGGCTTCTTTACCGTTACCCGTGAACCCGAGGAAACGCATGGTGCAATTTCCGTTATATGTACTATCGTATCTGCCGTCATCCTCAAAATAAATGGTTGTCGTAGCCGGGATAAAGCCCGTCGATACACTGGTGTCCGCTATCGTATCAGCTGTGTTCGCGTCATCGTTGTCAGGCAAATCATCCGCAAGCATAGTATCTTCTTCGTTGGGGTTGTCCTCGTCAGCAAAAAGAACATCTTGCTCTGTGTTGTTTTTTGCCGCCGTGGTTTTCTCTGCGTTGATGGCATGGTTTGGCGCGGCAGCCGTATCGGGAGTGTCCGCAGGGGTTTTGTCCGTCAAGGCTGGGTCGGCAGGGGCGGTGTCCGTATCGGCGGCGGGAGTCTGATTTTCTGCCGCTTCCTGGGTTTTGCCGTCATTGTTCGGAACCGCTGCTGTATTGTTTACCGTGTTTCCCGCTTCTGTTCCCGGCTCGTTCGCAGTGGGCGGGGTATCTCCTTCACCCGGAATCGTTTCCAAGTCGGATACAATAGGCTCTTGCGCAGGTTCTACACCCTCGCTTGACGTGTTTGCGGCAGGAATGGTCGGAATCGTTTCCGAACCTGCGTTAAAAAATAAAGCCCCATCCTCAGCTGCATAAACCGGCAGAGCCATACCAACCAGCAGGCACAGGGCGACAAGCAATGCCGCCGCACGGTGCAGGATAGAAAATGCCTTCGTCATCTGCTTCGACTCCTTTTCTATACATGTGTGTTCTCACGATATATCGGGGGAACGCGCGCCATTCGGCGCGATTTTATGCGCTGCGCACATCTGACCCGGAAACGGACTTTTTCCACAAGCTGTGCTGTATTTACAGTCTTTTTTGAGAATATAATCCGATGTGCAAACATTTGCGCTTGCGTCGGGAAAAGTAAGACACGGTATGTTTGTTGTGTGCCTTTTTATAAAAAGCAGTATAATACTTTGGGATGAAAATTTCAATACGACTACATTCAAGCAAGTGATTTTTGGCAGATTGCAAAATTTTGACTTGTCGAATTCGTCACAATGACAAGCGCTTTCGGCAACTATTATACACACCGCCAAGCACTTGTTAAAATTTTGCTGATGCTTTTGCGCAACTATTGCGCAAAAATCGCCACAAAAAAGCGTAAACACAACACAAATTCAACTGAAATGTCCGTGGATTTGGTCGTGTGTGTGCTTGCGGTTTTATCCTTATCCCGAGCCGAAAAGGGCAGGGGTCAGTTTTGTTGGCTTGTCCAAAAGCGGACGGCTTCATCCAGCCAGCCCTCACAGGCAAGACCCTTGCCCAGCCCCACGCCGTGGTCAACGCCGTGGTAGACTGTCAGCTTATGCGGCACACCAATGTTCAAGTTGAAGATGGAATCTTATATCTTCTCTGAGTATGCAGACTGTCAAAAACTCTTGTAGGGGCGAGCATTGCTCGCCCGTGCCCGTTT
>UMEZ01030174.1_pt1 | contig 11370 bp, 8 predicted proteins | sample 1964841 | NCBI WGS metagenome assembly UMEZ01 (sample SAMEA4836029, study PRJEB28245) | human gut metagenome | biome: gut microbiome; material: fecal sample | place: Denmark | collected 2008 | reverse complement strand
CCGTCATAGACGTTGCCGATGACATAGTCGTCCTGGCCGACGAACTGATGACAGGGGTAGATGTCGCCGTTCGGCACGACGCACATGTATTCGTGGCCGGCACCGCAGCCGCGCAGGCGCTTGGCGATACAGGGACCGCGATAGAGGTCCATGATGAAGTGATAGTAAATGAAGGGACGGCCTTCATCCATGCGCTTCAGGTAGAAATCGGCGAGGCGGTCGTATTCTTCATAGATGCGCGGCAAATCGTCGTCGGTAATGGCATAGGAGAGGTCGTCGCCGACGACAGGTTCCATGGAAAGGCCTTCGAAGCCGAGGTCCGCCATGTGTTCCACGTCTTTCGTGAAGTCCAGATTGTATTTTGTATACGTGCCGCGGACGTAATATTCTTCGCCGTTGCGGTGTTTCGCCGCATAGACCTGATTTTCGGCACAGGTCTTATAGGAGCCGCGGCCGCCGGCATCGGGGCGCATGCGGTCATGGACTTCCGGACGGCCGTCGAGGCTCAGGATGAGGCTGATGTGGTTGTCCGTCAGGTACTTGACCTTAGCCGGGTCGAGGAGCATGCCGTTCGTCGTCAGTGACAATTTAAAGACTTTGTCGTGGATCTTTTCCTGTTCGCGGATGTATTCGATGGTCTGCTTGACGACGCCGAAGTTCATCAGCGGTTCACCGCCGAAGAAGTCGATTTCGCAGTGCTGGCGCTTGCCTTCGGTGCTCTTGATGAGCAGGTCTACAGCGCGCTTGGCGACGTCGAAGCTCATCAGTTCCCGCTTGTGCGTGTCGTAGTCCCCCTGGGAGGCGAAGCAGTACTTGCAGCGCAGGTTGCAGTCGTGAGCGATGTTCAGGCAAAGGGATTTGATGACCGGTTCTTCTTCGGCGACGACTTTGAAATTTTCCGTCATCGGCGCGAAGAGCATTTCCTTCTTGATCAGTTCGTCGAGTTCCCCTAAGGTTTCGTCCAGTTCCTGACGGTCATAGGTACCGTCAAAGGCCTTGTAGACAGCGTCTTTATTCGTGCCGTCATAAACGTCGAGGACGTCGTAGGTCATCTTGTCGATGACGTTGATGATGCCGCTGTTGACGTCGAGCAGCATGTACGTCCCGTTCTGACAGTATTTATGAATCATTGGTTTGATTTCAGCCATTGATATTGTTTCCTCCATACAAAAAGAAGGGGATGCCGCGTGAGCGACGCCCCTTTTCCTTCACGTAACTTATTTTGTGCAGATCTGATTACCGACAGTGCAGGATGTCTTGCAAGCGGACTGGCAGGACGTCTGGCATTCGCTGCAGCCAGCGTGCTGTGCCGTCTTCTGAATCGATTCCGTATTAATCGTAATGATGTGTTTAGCCATGATATTCACCTCGCTATCAATGATTATTCCTTATTTTACCACATTCTCATTGATTCTACAACTGATATGAATTACAAGAGTTTGAAGCCTTCGAAGAAGAAATTCTTGCCCATGCTGATGACGATGGACCGTTCATCGAATACTTCATTCGTGTCAAAGAAGACATCGAACCCTTTTTTATACGTAGCATAAATCGAGGTGATGCGGCTCAGATAACTGCGGATTTCTTCTGCCGTTACTTCCGGTTCACCGTCAGAACGCCATTTCTTGTTCTTAAAATTGGCAATCAGCGGAGCATGAGCCATGACACGGGAACGATGTTCCAGGACCCAGTTCCAGACTTCTTCGCCGTACTGCTGCGCTTCTTCGTCGTGACCTTCTTCGAGACCATCGAGCGTAAAGAGAACAGGCCGGCCTTCGAACATGACTTCATCCATGTAACTGCCTTTGACATATTTTAACTTCACAGAAGCACCCCCTGCAAAATCATGTAAAACATGACGAATATTTATGTCTAACAGTATCCATTTTATCGTGCATCCGAATGATTGTCAAATGAAAAAGGGACTGGCATGTGAAGTTTCTCTTCTTCATGCGCAATCCCTTTCAGCACATCGTTTGCCGTGGTTCGTTCATCGTTTGTCGAAAAAATCAACAACAAACTTCGAACCACGACCCACGCAAAACGTCAAACGTCTTAGTCCATCTTTACGAAGGAGTCTTTGTCAGCACCGCAGGTCGGACATACCCAATCTTCCGGGAGATCAGCGAATTTCGTGCCTGCTGCTACGCCGTTATCAGCGTCGCCTTCAGCTTCGTCATAAATGTAACCGCAAATTGTGCATTCGTACTTATCCATGTCTTTTTCCTCCTAAATGAACGTACTAACGAATAATTATTATTAATTATTTTCTACAATTCATATCATACCATATTGGTCCAAAAAAAGCAAGATTATTTTGCACTTTTTCCCATATTAATATCGATGATCCCCGACGAGTACGGTGCGACTTCGTACTGGCCGAAAACGAAGTGGATATTGCGGTTCTTGTCGAGATAGAAATTCTTCGGATCTTCTGTGAGGCCGTTGAAATACGTCGAGAGGACATGGCCGCTCAGGGTCAGTTTGTTCGTGATTTTCTGCAGAGTGAAATACTTTTCATCGCCCGGCTTAATAAGTTCCCGCCAGTTCGTGATGCGCCGGCCCGTTTCCGCATCAAAGACGACGCCTGTCTTCCAGCTCGTCGGATGGGCGGCCCTGTCGAAGTAAAGTTCGCCTTCATCGAGGAAAGACAAGTACTTGCCGTCATTCAGGGTCACAGTATAGTATTTCGTTTCCGTCAGCTTGACGCCCTTCGTCCCCTGCTGGTCGAAAAAGGTCTTGGCCTGCTGCTGTTCGTCCGTAAAATATTGGGCAATCTGCTGGGCCGCTGCGGCGTTGCCCGTCATGGACACGGCCGGATACTGGACACTCAGGGTGCTGCCGTCGCTGTGGGTATAGACAGCTTTCGACGCGTCCTGGATGACAGCCGGAGACGCTGCCATGGCGGCAGTGCCCATGAGCCAGGCAGCGCACAGAGCCGTGAGAATTTTATTTTTCATCATAAGAATCCCTCCTCATCAGTTTCTTTTATTATAGCATACTTACTGCGTCAATTTCCGCTTTTCATCGGTGCCGAGGCGGAAGAAGTAGTAGACATTCTCTGCAGCCTGGCGGTTCATACCCGGTACGGCTGCCAGTTCTTCGACAGAGGCGGCCTTCATTTCAGCGAGGGTCTTGAAGGCCGTCCACAAGGCCTTGCGCCGCTTCGGTCCGATGCCTTCGACGTGGTCGAGGATAGAGACGAGGCTGCGCTTGCCCCGCAGATGGCGGTGATAAGTGATGGCGAAGCGGTGCGCTTCGTCGCGGATGGCCTGAAGGAGCTGCAGTTCCGGCGTATGATGGCTGAGGATGATGGAATCGCTGCGGCCTTCGACGAAGACTTCTTCGATGCGCTTAGCCAGGCTGATGACCGGCGCTTCGCAGCCGGCCCGGCGGATAACGGGCAGGGCCGCGTGGAGCTGGCCTTTGCCGCCGTCGATGATGATCAGGTCCGGTACGGGCCAGTCCTTCTCACCGTAGCGGCGTGCCATGATCTCGGCCATGGACTTGAAGTCGTCCGGCTTGCCCTGGACGGTCTTCAGTTTGAAGCGGCGGTATTCCTTCTTGGCCGGCTGGCCGTGCTCGAAGACGACCATGGACGCGACGGTCTCGATGCCCTGGGTATGGGAAATATCGAAACATTCCATCCGTTCCGGCAGGCAGGGCAGGTTGAGGATGCGCGCCAGGCCTTCGACGGCACCTGTCGTCTTATCCACATCGTGCTGCCACTGGAGGCGTTTCTGTTCCAAAAGGCCTGCGGCATTTTTAGCTGCCATGTCGAGAAGCTGCTTCTTCGTACCCCGCTGAGGGATGATGATTTCGACTTTCTTCCCCTTCTGGCCGCTCAGACGGCGCTGACAGTCTGCTAAATCTGCCAGGGCGGGAACGACGATTTCTGAGGGGATGAAGGTCCCTTCGCCGTAATACTGGTCGATGACGGCTTCCATCAGGTCCCCTTCCCTTTCGTCGTCGCTGTTGTCGAGGGAAAAGGTCTCACGGCCCATGAGGCGGCCCATGCGGACCGTATAGATCTGGACGCAGGTCTGGCCGGCCTGACGGGCCAGGCCGATGACATCCATGTCGCCGCCGGCGGTGTTGACGATATTCTGCTGTTCCTGGATGACGGCAATGGCTTTGATCTGATCGCGGTACATGGCGGCTTTTTCAAATTCCATCGCTTCTGCAGCGTCTTCCATTTTCTTCTGCAGATCCTGGGCAGTGCCCTTGTCCCGCCCTTCGAGGACGGCCAGGGCCTGGGCGACGCGCTGGCCGTAGTCCGCCTTGGTAATGTAGTGGACGCAGGGCGCATCACAGTGGTGCAGGTGGTACTGCAGGCACGGCCGGTCCGTGGGCATGGTCCGGCAGGAGCGGATATGATAGGCCCGCTGCATGAGCTTGAGGACGCGGTGGACTGCCGTCGAGTCGGCAAAGGGGCCAAAATAGCGGGCGCCGTCGCGGCTGACGCGGCGGGTCATGAAGACGCGGGGGTAATCTTCCTGGACGGTGACCTTGATATAGGGATAGGTCTTGTCGTCGCGGAGCATGATATTGTAATGGGGATGATATTTCTTGATGAGCGTATTTTCCAGGATGAGGGCTTCCATTTCCGTCGCCACGACGATGGTCTCCAAGTCGGCAGCATGACTGACCATAGCCGCTACTTTCGGCGCCCGGTTCGAATCATGGCGGACGTAGCTGGTCACGCGGTTGCGCAGGTTGACGGCTTTGCCGACGTAGATGATCTTGCCTTTTTCATCCTTCCAGAGATAGACGCCGGGCTGGGTCGGCAGGTTACGGACCTTTTCCCGGACAGCCTCACTGACTGCCATGACCTAGTCCTCCCCTTTCTGCGCTGCCATCAGGGCCCGCGTCCGTTCCAGGACAGGCTTCAGGAACTGCCCTGTATAGGACTGGGGCACCTGGCAGATTTCTTCCGGCGTACCGACAGCGACGACACTGCCGCCGCCGGCACCGCCTTCGGGACCGAGGTCGATGAGGTAGTCCGCCGTCTTGATGACATCCAAGTTGTGTTCGATGACCACGACGGTATCGCCGCCGTCGACGAGCATCTGCAGGACCTCCATCAGCTTGTGGATGTCGGCCGTATGCAGGCCCGTCGTCGGTTCGTCGAGGATATAGAGCGTCCGGCCCGTGCTGCGCTTGGAAAGCTCCGTCGCCAGTTTGACGCGCTGCGCTTCGCCGCCGGAAAGGGTCGTCGCCGGCTGGCCGAGACGGATATAGCCCAGGCCGACCTGCTGCAGCGTCTTCAGCTTGTTGACGATGCGCGGGATATTTTCAAAGAACTGGCAGGCATCGTCGACGGTCATGTTGAGGACGTCGGAAATATTCTTTCCCTTATACTTGACTTCCAGCGTTTCCCGATTGTAGCGGGCACCGTGGCAGACTTCGCAGGGTACGTAGACGTCGGGCAGGAAATTCATTTCGATGCGGATGATGCCGTCGCCCTTGCAGGCTTCGCAGCGGCCGCCTTTGATGTTGAAGCTGAAGCGGCCGGCTTTGTAGCCCCGGACCTTGGCTTCTGCCGTCTGGCTGTAGAGCTGGCGGATGGCATCGAAGACGCCCGTGTACGTCGCCGGATTGGAACGCGGCGTGCGGCCGATTGGCGACTGGTCGATGTTGATGATCTTATCGATGTATTCGACACCTTTCAGGGCCTTGAATTTACCCGGCCGGTGCGGCGTGCCGTAGACAGCTTCGGCCATGCCCTTATAGAGGATTTCATTGACCAGCGTCGACTTGCCGGAACCCGAAACGCCCGTAACGACGGTCAGCGTGCCGATAGGGATGGAGACATTGATGTTCTTCAGGTTGTGTTCGGCAGCACCGATGATTTCCAGATAAGTACCATTCCCTTTACGCCGTTCTGCCGGCACGGGGATGAACTTCGTCCCCTTCAGGTACTGCCCGGTCAGGGACTGGGGGCAGGCCATAATGTCTGCCGCCGTGCCCTGAGCGACGATGCGGCCGCCCTTTTCCCCGGCCTGAGGGCCGATATCGACGATATAATCAGCAGCGCGCATCGTATCTTCGTCGTGTTCGACGACGATGAGCGTATTGCCCAGGTCACGCAGGCGCTTAAGGGCTTCCAGGAGTTTGTCGTTGTCGCGCTGGTGCAGGCCGATGGACGGTTCGTCGAGAATGTAGAGGACGCCGACCAGGCCCGAGCCGATCTGCGTCGCCAGGCGGATGCGCTGGGCTTCGCCGCCGGAAAGGGTCCCGGCCGTCCGCGACAGGGTCAGGTAATCGAGGCCCACAGTCTGGAGAAAATTGAGGCGCGCCTTGATTTCCTTGAAAATCTGCTTGCCAATGAGCTGCTGCTTTTCCGTCAGCTTCAGATGGTCGAAGAAGGGAATCATTTCACTGACAGGCAAATCTGTCAGTTCGGCGATATTCAGGCCGCCGATCTTAATGGCCAGGGCTTCATGGCGCAGGCGCGTGCCGTGGCAGGTCGAGCAGGGCTTGACGGTCATGAACTGGCCGAACTGGTCGCGCATCATGTCCGACGAGGCTTCGCGGTAGCGGCGGCGCACCATGGGCAGGATGCCTTCAAAGGCCGTCGTGAACTGCTTCACTTCGCCGCGCAGGTTTTCATATTCAAAGACGCACTTGTCGTCAGAGCCGTTCATCAGTTTTTCCTGCAGGTCCTGCGGCAGGTCGTCGTAGCAGTTGTCCAGGGTAAAGCCGTAGGGCCGCAGCAGGCCGCCGAGCTGGCGCATGAACCACGAATCGGGGTTGCTGCTCAAAGCTGCGACGGCACCGTCGGCAAAGGACTTCCTGCGGTCCGGCAGGACGAGTTTGGCATCGACTTCCATCGTGCTGCCGATGCCCGAGCAGGCCGGGCAGGCGCCGAAGGGACTGTTGAAGGAAAAGAGGTGCGGTTCGATTTCCGGCAGGCTGACGTGGCAGTCCGGGCAGGCGAAGTGCTGGCTGAAGGTCAGGACTTCCTTCGTGCTCATGCGGAAAATGTGGACAATGCCGTCCGAGAGCTTGGCTGCCGTTTCCAGGGAATCCGTGAGGCGGGTCAGGATGCTGTCCTTGATGACCAGGCGGTCGATGATGACTTCGATGGTGTGTTTCTTGTTTTTATCCAGCGGGATGTCGTCAGAGAGGAGATAGACTTCGCCGTCGACGCGGACGCGGACGTAGCCGTCCTTGACCAGGCGGGCCAGGAGTTTCTGGTGCGTCCCTTTGCGGCCGTCGACGACAGGCGCCATGATCATGACTTTTTCGCCGCTGCCGAGGGTCATGACGGCATCCGCCATCTGCTCGATGGTCTGCTGGCGGATGGGTTTGCCGCATTTTGGGCAGTAGGCTTCACCGACGCGGGCATAGAGGAGGCGCAGGTAATCGTAGATTTCCGTGACGGTTCCTACGGTCGAGCGGGGATTGCGGCTCGTCGTCTTCTGGTCGATGGAAATAGCCGGTGACAGGCCTTCGATGTAGTCGACGTCGGGTTTGTCCATCTGCCCCAGGAACTGGCGGGCATAGGCCGACAGGGATTCGACATAGCGCCGCTGGCCTTCGGCGTAAATCGTATCGAAAGCCAGGGACGACTTGCCCGAACCGGACAGGCCCGTAAAGACGACGAGCTTGTCCCGGGGAATCTTTAAATCGATATTCTTTAAATTGTGCTGACGCGCACCTTTAATGACAATATATTTATCTTCCATGATGCTCCTATACTCAATATTATATAAAACATGTCGGACTCAGCGGGTCGCCCACACGGAGACCCCTACAACAGAAATGTTCAAAAATTTAATCCATCACGGTAAACGATGAACGACCCACGACAAACGATAGGATAAAAGGGATGGCGTATGCCGACAAAAACCTTTGCATGACTATTTTCTTTTCGCGTCGGGGCGTTTGATTTTGCGGCGGTAGCGGCGCTGGGGCATGTCTTTGCCCTGCATTTCCTTAGGCAGCGTGTCGTCGTGGCTCAGGTCGGCGAGCTGCTGGCGCAGCTGGCCCAGGCGGTCGCGCAGTTCTGCCGCTTTTTCGAATTCCAGGTTCTTCGACGCTTCCTTCATCTGCAGGTTCATGGTCTTAATGACCTTGTTCAGGGCTTCGCGGCTCATCTTGCCGCCCTTCTTGCCTTTGCCGTAGGCCGCTTCATCTTCGGCAACCTTCGTCAGCTCGATGAGGTTGACGACGTCTTTCTTGACAGATTTCGGCGTGATATGGTGCTTCTTATTATAGGCATCCTGGATTTCACGGCGCCGCTGCGTTTCGTCCATGGCCTTGGCCATGGAATCCGTAATCTTATCGGCGTACATGATGACCGTGCCGTCGACGTTGCGCGCCGCCCGGCCCATGGTCTGGATGAGGGACGTTTCGGAACGCAGGAAGCCTTCTTTATCGGCATCGAGGATGGCCACCAGGGATACTTCCGGCATGTCCAGGCCTTCGCGCAGAAGGTTGATGCCCACGAGGACGTCGAAGACACCGGCCCGCAGGTCGCGAATGATATCGGCCCGTTCGATAGTGGCGATGTCCGAATGGAGATAGCGCACGCGGACGCCCATTTCCTTCAGATAGTCCGTCAGGTCTTCGGCCATCTTCTTGGTCAGCGTCGTCACCAGGACGCGTTCGTTCTTCTCGGTCCGCTTGCGGATTTCCCCTAAAAGGTCGTCCATCTGGCCCGTAATGGGACGGACTTCCACTTTCGGGTCCAAAAGGCCTGTCGGGCGGATGATCTGCTGGGCCAGATTGGTCTGGACTTCCATTTCATAGGGCCCCGGCGTGGCGCTGACGTAGACAATCTGGTTGATGCGTTCCACAAATTCTTCGAACTTCAGCGGGCGGTTGTCGAGGGCCGACGGCAGTCGGAAGCCGTATTCGATGAGGTTTTCCTTGCGCGAGCGGTCGCCGGCGTACATGGCCCGCAGCTGCGGCAGGGTGACGTGCGATTCATCGACGAGGATCAAGAAGTCATCAGGGAAATAGTCGAGGAGCGTATACGGCGCCTGGCCGGGTTTGCGGCCGGCGAGGTGGCGCGAATAGTTTTCGATGCCCGAGCAGTAGCCCATTTCTTCCATCATTTCCATATCGTAGCGCGTGCGCTGTTCCAAACGCTGTGCTTCCAGGAGATGGCCGCCGTCCTTGAGGACCTTCAGGCGTTCATCCAATTCCTGACGGATCGTCCCCAGGGCCCGTTCCATCTTGTCCTTCGTGGTGACATAGTGGCTGGCCGGGTAAATGGCGACGTGCTTGCGTTCGGCAATGACTTCGCCGGTAAGGACGTCGACTTCCGTCAGCCTGTCGATTTCGTCACCGAACATTTCGATGCGGATGATGGACTTGTCGAAGGCAGCCGGGAAGACTTCAATCGTATCTCCGTGGACGCGGAAGGTGCCGCGTTCAAGATTCATGTCGTTGCGGCTGTACTGGATATCGACGAGCTTATGCAGGATTTCTTCCTGCGGTTTTTCCTGGCCCAGGCGCAGGGAGACGACGAGTTCGCTGTAATCTTCCGGGTCACCTAAGCCGTAGATGCAGGAAACGGAAGCGACGATGATCACGTCGCGCCTTTCAAAGAGACTCATCGTCGCCGAGTGGCGCAGCTTATCGATTTCATCGTTGATGGACGCGTCCTTCTCGATATATGTATCCGTCGAAGCGATGTAGGCTTCAGGCTGGTAAAAATCGTAGTAACTGACAAAGTAACCGACTTCATTTTCCGGAAAAAAGGTTTTGAATTCGCTGCAGAGCTGAGCCGCCAGGGTCTTGTTGTGGGCGATGACCAGGGTCGGCTTCTGGACGGCTTCGATGAGCTTGGCCATGGTGAAGGTCTTGCCCGTCCCTGTGGCCCCCAGGAGGACCTGGGCCCACTGACCGCTGCGGACGCCTTCGGCAAGCGACGCAATGGCTTCCGGCTGATCGCCCATGGGCTCATAGGGCGCGACGACGCGGAAGGGATGGGATGTATCGTAATCTTTGTTGTAATGGGACATATCCATAGGAACTACCTCTTTTTCAGGCCCTTTTTACAGTTCTTATAGAGCGACCAGGGCCAGAGAACCGTAACGAAGACCGTAAAGGCAAAGCCGATATCGGACCAGTTGCGGGTAAATAAGACGTAATAGGACCAGGCCAGGGCGGCAAAGCCGAGAAGGTACATGATCCATTTATTGCGTTCCAGGCCGTAGTAGAGCTTGGGCGGCTGTTTCTTGTGTTCCTGTGCTGCTTCCTGCTCTGCTTCAGCGGCTTTGGCAGCTGCTTCCTTGGCCTGGGCTGCCTGCTGGGGCGTCATTTTCGCCAGGCGTTCTTCTTTTTTTCGTTTATTTCTGCGTGACATGGCTTGCCTCCCTATTTATTGACAATCTTGCCGATGTTCTTCAACTCGATGGACAACGTGCCGTCCGGGTTGTTGATGAACTGGATGTAATCGGTATTTTCAATGTATTCTGACGGGAACGTGATTTCAATGCCCGTATCGGTCTTGATTTTATGGCTGCGGCCGGCTTTCTGGGCATATTCTTTTTCGATGGCCACGGCGTCGGGCAGTTTCGCTTCTTTGACCTGTTCTTCAAATTCCCGCTGCAGCGCCGGCGCATCACCGAAGACGTCGCTGCCCAAATCCTGGGGCGAGAAGGAATCGGACGTTTCCGCATTTTCCACTAAGTACGTCTTTGCCTTGGAAAGGGCTTCGACCGTGCTGGCGCCGTGTTCTTCCGCAACTTTTTCGGCTATCTTGCTGACCACTTTGACGGCTTCCTTGCTGGAAATGACAGACGTGCACTGGAGCAGCCGCTCCGGCAGGAGATATACGTCTTCACCGTCCATCTTGCGCTTTTTGTCGACGAAATGGATAGCAAAATCGCTGAGACGGATGAGGGCATAGGCTTCGGCTTTCTGGGCCGTCCCGGGCAGGATGGCGTAATGCTTGATCAGCTTGTTGTAGACCGTCCCTTCGTCGTCGAGGATCTGATGGGTATAAGCCGTCCTGTTGTCCAGCATGAGGATGCCGATATTGCGCACATCGTCGTCATCCTGGAAATCGATGACCAAGAGGTCCGTCGATTCTGGTTCGTCGCAGCGGGCCACGAGCTGATAGAGCTCGCGCGCCGTTTCCGCCGCCAGGTCATCGAAGGTCATGGTCCCTTCCAGAAGGGCCTGGAGCTTTGCCTGGTAGGCACTGGTCGCATAGAAGACGCCCGTCTTCTGGGCGGCATCGCCGAGGATGCGGTCCAAACGCTTGCTGACGTATTCATAGACGATATCGCTGCTGAAGTCGAGGTCTTTCTGGGAAACGATGCAGACATTGGTATTGAAATCAAAAATGTGGAGTACTGCTGAATTTATCATCATAAGCTATCTTCATCCTTTATGCTTGTTTTCGTAATT
>UMEZ01084819.1_pt1 | contig 11424 bp, 9 predicted proteins | sample 1964841 | NCBI WGS metagenome assembly UMEZ01 (sample SAMEA4836029, study PRJEB28245) | human gut metagenome | biome: gut microbiome; material: fecal sample | place: Denmark | collected 2008 | reverse complement strand
GAGCGTCGTATGTTTTATCCAGCCCGCAGGTGCCTGTATTGCGCAAGGCCAAAATATGGGCGATGATTCATATCCCGCGGATATATCATAGCTTGACGGTGCTGAAAGGGGAGCAGTAACCCATGAATGAGCCTGTTCGCATTCTGCAGTGGGGCATGGGGCCGAATCTTGGCGGTGTCGATTGCCTGATGATGGATATCTACCGGCATATCGACCGATCCAAGGTGCAGTTCGATTTCCTATGCGATCATGATGCGGACAAGCTGGCCTTCGAGGATGAGATCCTTGCCTTGGGCGGTCGTGTGTTCCGTGTCATGGTATCGCAGCACGAATCCATGATGAAGTCCCGTACTGCATTGATGTCGTTTTTCCGAGACCATCCTGAAATACAAGGCATTCACGTAAACGCGAATTTCCCATACGCGCTTCCTCTTAAATATGCGGCGGAGAACGGAGTGCAGCTTCGTATTCTGCACTCTCATAACGCGGGTACCGCTGCGAGCCATGACCATGATGATTTGGCTCATACATTGATATGGTGTCTTCGGGAATGGCAGACTAGACACCAAATTAGCCGGTATCCGAATTTGTATTGTGCTTGTTCAAAGGCCGCCGCAGAATATATGTTCCCGGGCAAGCCATTCACGTGGGTTCGTAACGGTATTAACACCGTGCATTTCGCTTATGATGAAGTGGTGCGTAGTGCCACGCGCGCTGAGCTACACATTGCACCAAGCACCTCTGTGATTGGATTTTGCGGGCGATTCCGTACACAGAAGAATCCGTTATTCCTGCTGGACGTATTCGCCGAATATCACCGCATGGTGCCTGATTCTTTGCTGATGTTGGTTGGCATTGGTGAGTTGCGTTCACTCATGGATGAGCGTATCGAGCAGCTAGGTATCAAAGATTCTGTGTTATACATGGGGTCGCAGCGCGACGTGTCGCCTTACTACCAGGCCATGGATGCTTTTCTACTGCCTTCGCTATATGAGGGGTTAGGCATTGTGTATGTCGAGGCGCAATGTGCGGGGCTCCCATGCTTTGCTTCTGCCGATGCTGTGCCTCCAGAGGCCAAGGTCACCGATTTGTTGCACTATGTGTCGCTGAAAGAATCAGCTGAGCAGTGGGCGCATGAGATGCGCGATGCCCTTGAAAAGACAGGCGAACGTCGGAATCATGCCGATGATGTGCGTGCGGCGGGCTACGATATTCGCGATGTCGCCGCACGGTTGCAAGACCTGTATCTGAACAGAGCGGGGAGAGCATGATGCCAGAGAATTCCCCGAATCAGCCTATGGTAAGTATCGTCGTCCCGGTCTATAAAGCGGAACGTTTTTTAGACGAATGCATTCGCAGTATTGTTGGCCAGACCTACTCTAACTTGGAAATTATTCTGGTTGACGATGCTTCACCCGACCAATGCCCACGGATATGTGACGAGTGGGCTGAGCGTGATGAGCGGGTATCCGTAATTCATCTGGACAATGGCAAGGGAGCTTCCGGTGCCCGCAATGTGGGCTTGGATCACTGCACCGGCGATTATGTGATGTTTGTGGATAGCGATGACCTACTGAAGACAGATGCAGTTCGTTACAGCGTTAAACAAGTGTTAGTTGGCGATTATGATCTGGTGATATTCGGCAAACACTATATCGATGAGTATGGAAATGTATCGCGCACCAATGTGATTGACCACGATATGGCAGCCATTGCCGATGAATCGGATTATTACACTACATTGTCTTATCTATTGCGCGCTGACTACCTTAACCCACCTTGGGGCAAATTATTCGCGCACAGGTTGGTGGAGCATGTTCGTTTTGATGCGGCGATGTGCTATGAAGAAGATCTTGTGTTCGTGCTTGCTGCTCTTGAAGCCGAGCCTAATGTGTTTACCTCGAGCAAAGCGTTATATGAATACCGGCATCTGGAGAGCGGTATGGCAAGTGTGTTCAAGCGAGAGAAGTCGCTGAACGTGGTCCAAGCGAATCATAAGAAAATACAGTTCTTTGCGGATTACATGAATGATAAGGGGGTATGCGAGAATGTGTCTTTCCATATAGCCAATGACATCGGCTGGGTGATTCCCATGATTAAAGGCGGCAAAGAAATTAGCGCTTCGCAGAAAGCCGATTACGTTATGGAGATGACCGGTGATTCGCAATTGCGGCCTTGCATGATGAAAGCATTGAATCATTCATGGATGACACGTTTGCAGAAAATACTTATCACCTTGAATTGGAAATGGCTATGGGAAATTTATCTACGATAGCAAGGGAGATGCGTTGATGCGTGATCGCCCTCTTGTGAGCATAATAGTGCCAGTATATAACGTTGAGAGGTACCTGAATCGATGTATCAAAAGTATCATCACGCAAGAATATAAAGAGCTGGAAATTATTCTGGTTGATGATGGTTCTCTCGATGGCTGCCCACTGCTGTGCGATAAATGGGCGGAACAAGATAAACGGATCAGAGTAGTACATCAAGCTAATAGTGGATTATCCGCTGCACGCAATACTGGTCTAGAGATGATGTCTGGCGAATATATCGCATTCGTGGATAGCGATGATTACCTTGATTCTAGGTATGTTGATTCAATGCTGTCGGCCATTATTTCCGGGAAAGCAAATATGGCCATTTGTTCCATCTGTATAGAGGATAATAAATCAAGAATATCGGTTGATAATCATCGTATTGCTGATGAAGTGGCATTCGTTAATAGTAAGTATTGTCTAAAGCGAATGCATGGTAACTCTAGTACTGATTATGTAGCGGCTTGGAACAAACTGTATTCTGGTAAGTTGTGGGATACGATTCGATTCCCTATAGGTCGGTTGCATGAAGATGAGAGCACCATATATAAAGTTATCGATAATTGCGATAAAGTAGCTTTAGTTCCACAGCAGCTATACCATTACGTGCAGAATCTTGGTAGTATCATGCACACGGATTATTCCGTCCGCAATCTTGATCGTATTGAAGCTTGGATTCAAAAGTTACAGTATTATCAGAATGCTCGATATCGAGATTTATATGCAATGACATTCAATCAGATTACATGGGATCTTGCACGTGCACGTCAGTATCTTGATTGGAATGATGAAATTGTCCATACACGTCTGCGAGAAATATTCAGACAATTACATCCATTTTCCTTTGATGTGATGATTCATGTTGATGGGTGGAGAAATTCGATTAGGTATATTGCTCTATGTTTCTGTCCTTTTCGATTCTCTTCATTCAAAGCTGTTCTTTCTGGTTTGAAGAAATAAGATTATGATCTGCTAGACACACCTAAGTGTACTTTTCCAGCCTATTGTAACTAATATGCAATTACCATAGCGTTATGGGAAAGCTGAGTAGAGCCGCAAGGCTGGTCAGCGGAGTTCGGGATGGGCTAGCTAGGAATCAGTAAATACGAATAGAAGGATACATGAATCGCGTGTAAAAAACATCCTCGATAACATCCAGTCGTTGAGCGTCATTTGCTGATTATTCCGATGCCTTAGTTATGTTATCAATAGGTCATTGATAACATAAGGTGTCCGCAAACGCTCATCCAGGGTCGGTCGTTCTCGATGCTGAGTAAAAAACGTACTTTGGTCTGACGGACCCGGGGGCTTCACGATTGAGATGAAATTACTTTTTTATCTTCGTAATTAGCTTACGGGTGATAAGAGAGCGCTCTCTAGAGCTAAGAAGAAATATGATGTTTATAAATATAGTGGTTAATGTATAAATAGTGCATGCAATGAATAATGATATCCATGATGTTATTTTTGGCATTAGCATAGAATGAAGAATAAAACAAATTACTATACTAACGATTGTAGAAGTAATGTATTGCAGATAGATGGGGTAAAAAGACCAAAGTGGGAGATTCAGACACCGGGAGGCATAGAGCGGAACAAATGTGAGGTTGGCAACGAATCCCACTATCTGTGGTACGGCGGCCACCATGTATATTCCGGATGAGGGGAATAGATGAACTCCTAAGATTATAAGGGCGAAAGAAACCGCGCCACATGCTAACCATCCTAAAGAATAAGGCCTTAGTTTATTCACAAGAAGTGGAACATTTTGTAACGTGGTGGCGACTCCAGAGAGAAAGAATCCCAACATCGTTAATTGCATAAGAATATTAATCATTTTTGTGTCTTGTCCCGGTTGCCAAATGCGGATAAAATCTTCGCCAATAATGAGAAGGACAACAAAAATAATATTCACGAAAAAACCGCAGATTCGCATACCTGATTTGAGTTCTTGTAGCAGTAGTTCTTTTTGGCCGCGAGCGAAAAATTTGGTTTGTTCGGGAGAAAATAGTCCAGATATAGTTCCCATAAGTCCTGACATTGTAGTGGGGACTAATTGTGCAATGGAAAGAAGCCCCATGAAATGCGGACTAATGAGAAGATTTGTAACAAGAAGGCTTAATCCGTCTTGAAGAATCTGTTGTAGTTTGATTACGCAGTTCCATATGCCAGCCGCGAGCATTTCACGAATGGCGCTCACAGAAAAGCCGTGGCGGATGAAACGAAGTTCAGGCACCAGCTTTTTTGTATATATCCAATTGGCAATGAATATGATCGCCGTCATTGCACAGGTTCCAAGACCGACATACCATACCATTGGAGGTAATGTTCCAAACATTGCGATAAGTATAAGAACCTTCGCTAGTATTGCAACAATATTCGCTATGCTACTTAGATATAGCTTGTTTTTTATGAATGTTGCCACAGTAAACACTGTGGAAAGAGTGGATAGTAAAAAATTAATGAAGATAAAAGAAAATAGGATTTTCACATCATTAATTAAATGCGGGGAGATGTTAACAACATGCTCCAAATTCCAGATTAAAGGAACCGCTATCATGGTCAGTATTGCAACAATGACAAGATTCGATGATAATGTCGATGTGAAATATTTGTCAGCAGTCGACTTGTCTCCTTTGTGGTACGCGACTGTGATAAAGCGCCCGGATACGGAGTTAAGAGCTAAAGTGAACAATGTTGCGTAGTTAATCATTGTATTAGCTAGGCCAACGAAGCCGTAGGCTTCAGCTCCAATTTGTTGAACGATAAATGGCGTCATTAAAAATCCGATGCCTAGATTCGCAGCGAAAGAAATCAAGCTGGCAAAAAGATTTAAAATGAATTGACGTTTATTGTCCAAAGTTGGTTTCCTGTCTATGATTATAGAGGGTAACGACGAACCAGATGATTGAATTCTTGTTTAAGAAATTTTAAACAATGTTTTGTCCAATACCATCTACGACGGCGACTAATAATGAAGAATTCTGGGAGTAAGTCCGAGTGCATCCCCGTTTTTTTATCATCACGATATTCGTCCAACATTGAGAACCAGCGGCTTGGTAAGCAACAATAAATGTCAGGCTTTTCATAATGACACATGAGAAGTATAATTTGATCGTCATCAAGTAATCCGCAACGTAAAAGATGCTCATATTGGTTTCGTACATCAACATAGAATTGTTGTGCATAATCAGTATCCAATTCGATGCAGTTTCCTTGAATATATGTTTCAGTGCGTCGTATGCAATCAAAAATTGGATCGGATGGCAATTCGCGAATTTGGAAAAGCGCAACTTTGCCATTTGGGCGAGTATAGTTCCAAGTGCGGTCGAACCACTGATTGTCCTTATAGTATTCGCCACCATGGTCAAAGCCAAAATCAATCCAAGCAATTTTATTGGTTGCAGCGACAGTTGAGGCTTGTGCTAGGCACCAGAATTTCGTATACATGACAAAATCGTAAATTGGATTACTTACTTCTGGCTTATCTGGGAATAAGCTATATTTGGGATAGTGTTTTCCGACGTCATGCATCAACGTATACATTGATTTGTCGATATCTTCTAAATCGTTAACGATATAGACTTGTGTATTTGTTCTTCCGAAGGAGAGACGTATTTGTCTAATGCGTTCCGCGTTTTCGGGGGTCGTGTATACGACTAAATCATTGTGTATCCTCGCCCAATGCTGAAAGTATTTGAAGTATTTGTCATCTGACCGTTGGGCTTTCCCTGTCCATTCCCCCCTACCGATTGGGAAGAATGCTGTGACTAAAGTTATTCCATCATGCATAATATGGTACATTCTATCCGGTGCACCCGATTGAATAATGGTTTTGCCGAGCATATTGATCATTCCGTTTCAGCACTTCTGCCTGTTGGACATGTCCGGGCGGATCGCCCTCTCCTTCCACGCGCGGGAGAAGCGCGGCGAGCATGAGCGTTCCCATCGAAGGGTCTTATGGCGTGCGAGGCATCGTCGTAACATCTCGGGTATTCGGCAAGGATATCGCTGCCATCGGGATTGGTGAGCGTGAATGTGTTCTAGTGCAAGGCGGCCAGCACGTGCCAACGAACCCGCGGTCCGAGGGCCATTCCGGGCTTAGATCGCGCATATCCGCGTACTTCGTGACCGTCCCCGATCGACATGCACAACCGTGCTATCTGCACGCGGGACATCCCCTGCCGGTCGAGTCTCCTGATATCTTGCTGAATGGGCATCGGTATCGCCATGATCCTTTCCTTCCCGAGCGCCGGTTGGCTGCAACCGGCAGAATCCGATTCGAATTGCAACTCGGGAATATACAAGCGGCGGCATCGAGGCCTCTCACATCACCGGGAAACGATGACGTTACCCGGGAAAGCCATCAGCCCACACTGCGGAAAAACACTGCCTGTCAACAAACATCGAAGCAAAACACTGGAACCGGGTTTGCGCCGGCGTTCCAGGCGGCCCTTGCCGGCCGGCCGCGCCGATTCCCCTGACAGCCTTCTGGCGGTGGACCTGCCCATGCCGACCTCGACCAGACGGTCGAGGATGAGCTTCTTCTCCTTCTTCGAGGCCTTCGCGTATTCGTCCTTGAAACGGTTCGTGAGCCTTCGCCTGGTGGCCATGTCAAGTCTGTCTTCCATAGGCAAGCATCCCCGCCGGGCCAAGCCGACGGGCCGGGATCTCGTGCTCGTTTCTTCAATGACGAGCAAACCCAAATTACACGCTCAAAAAATACGATAAACGTCGATTCGCTTTGAAGTGATGGAGCGCGAGATAATGGTTTTATATATCGAGGTTCATGATTGCATATTTTTCAGTCGGCTGTGTGCCAGAGAAGAATTGGTTGCATAATGCCTTCCCCTCATAAAGATACATGGTAAGAGTAGAGTTTTGTGTATTGAGATAAAATTGAGTCGTCTCGCTCTAGTGTCCAGCATGGGAGATGAATATGCCGTTAAAACGGATTTGTTTGATTGCGCCTGGGCTCCTTCCCGTTCCGGCGACGCAGGGTGGCGCTATTGAGACGTTGATGACATCGATTGTCAATCAAAATGAGTTATATAAAGAGCTTGATCTCACAGTAGTCACCACATTCGATGATGAATCAAAACGACTTGCAAAGTCATTGCATTACACGAAATTTGTTTTAATACCATCTACAACAGTATTCGAACGTTTGAAACATCGCGTTAAAAATGTATTCATTCGAAGATTCTTCCCCTCTCAAAGGCTTTCACCATCTGCGTTTTATGATGTTGCCCTACGTAATATCCGTCATGAATCTTTTGACGGTGTAGTGTTTGAAGGCGGACCTTCTAGCGGTATAACGGCATTTGATGATTCGTTTCCCGGTAAAATGTGGTATCACCTACACTACACGCCAACGTTCGATAAACCATTTTCCAGCAGTGCCTCACGCGTCTTTGCAGTTAGTGATTTTGTTGGCAAAGCATGGTGTATGAATTGCACCTCACAGCAAAAAGTGATTACCGTCCACAATGGAATAGATATGAGCCGTTTTAGCCGTCATGTTGATGCTGCGGAGCGCAGAAGAATCAGAAGTTCATTGGGCTTTACTGATGATGATTTTATCGTTATTTTTTGTGGCCGCATTATGCGTGAAAAAGGTGTGTTGGAACTATTGCAGGCCATATCAGAAATCGACGATCAACATGTCAAATTGATGATTGTAGGCAGTGCTGACTTCGGTCCATCCAATAGGACTCCCTATGTAAATGCCGTTGTTGAGAGAGTGTCCCATCTTGGCAATCGTGTTGCATATATCGGCTATGTCCCCAACGATCAATTGTATCGATATCTTAAATCCGCCGATATACAAGTCGTTCCGTCTATGTGGGAAGATGCAGCTCCTCTCGTTCCCGTTGAGGCCATGGCCGCAGGGTTACCTCTTATAGTTACGCGTTCCGGCGGAATCGAAGAATATACATCTCCGGAGTGTGCAGTTATCGTTGAACGCGATGGTCAAATAGTGGAATCTCTTTCGCGAGCTATCGTCTCTTTGCAACGCAATCCTGATCGATGCAACAAAATGTCTCAAGCTGGTCTAGCACGTGCTCAACTGTATGGCATGCGGTCCATGTATCAACAATTTGTTGCTGCATGTAAATAATAGAACAGCTAGCAGCGTGTGGATATTCCATACCATGCTGACGTTCATAGTTATAGGCTTATTGGCGATGGATACACATTCCGATGTCTGATAAGCGGCATCTGTTTGATGAATGGGGTAGACTAAGCCAAAATAGGTCACTAGTGAACTGTATTTTCATTCACAGGTTTCCGCAGTAGGGTGACTGGAGAAGAATGGGCGATAAGAAATTACGATCAGATATCGTCAATCTAAGGGTCGTAGCTATTCTTGCCGTCATATTTGGTCATAGTACAACCATATATTGGTACAATTGGACAGATTATAGGACAACGCAAGAGGCACCTGTTTTCGCACATGTCGGGAATCTTGCTATGTTAGTATTGGGTCTCTGGATGCTGATTAGCGGATTTTGCGTTGGTTTTACGCTTCGTGGAAAAAAGCGATTCAAGGATTTCTTTATTAAAAGATTTAGTCGTCTGGTGATTCCGTATTGGTTGGTTGCGTTAATTTGGATGATTCCTATTCGCTTACTTATTGAATATCCTGGTTATGAAGGGCAATCTTTTCTTTATATTTTATGGAAAAATATCTTCTTGGGATATGATAACGGACAACTTTGGTATCTTCCTACACTGTTCTTTTATTCCTTGATTGCGTGGTTTATTAATTTTTGTCTTAAAAAATTTAAGTGGGCTGATATATTTGCATTTGCTATAAGCGTAATGATGCTTATTTTCTATACAAAATACACATGGCATGGAGCATCATTGATGCGGAGTCCAACTCTCTCCCCGTTCTTCCTGTATTTCTCGTTCTTCATGCTCGGATTCATCCTGTTTAATCATGAAGCGACAATACGTAAATATATAACGAAGCCTTTGCTGGTGGTTGGTTTTGTCCTAATGCTCATAGCCATTGGCTTCATGTACATGGGAAGGGGCGGAACGTTCGTACAGTTGATAGCTGTTTGGCTGTGCCTTGTGGTTATCTTCTTCCTCATGCCCAATAAATCAAACAAATTTACCAGGACTCTCGCTGAAGTTAGCTTAGGTGTATACCTGTTCCATGAGCCATTGGCCTTTATCTCTTATACATATTGGCCGGACATAAATCCATTATTGATGGTTTCGATTAATTTCTTCATTTGGGGAACAGTTGCATCAATTATTTCTTACTTTGTTTTCGTCTTCCCGAAGAAGATTATGAGGAAGAAAGCCTGATATGAGAGATAAATTTAAACACATATTTTTTATATTATGTTCGATAGTGTTATCGGTGGCCTCACTCTTTTGTTACTCTGCCGTTGCAAACGCTGAATCGGTTGCTGCTGAGCGCAACATAGATGTATTCATTGGTGATTCTACTACAGATGGAACCGGTCTGTCCGGTTATAAATATGGCGATTATTCCATCGTTCAGAAATTAGATACTTGGGCAAATCTTTTTTGCGGAAAAGATAATGCTCAATGTGCTAATTATGCTCATGGTGGAGCTGGGTTCCTAACTAACTTTAGCTATGACAAACAATATGACAGGGTAGTTAACGAAGTTGATAAAAATAAGATTAGGCGTATTTTCGTGGTTGGTGTCTTCAATGATGTTAACTCAGGAAAATCGGTAACCGATATTATTTCTGCGGCGAGGGACCTATTCGGAAAGATCGTGAAAGAGAATCCGGATGCGCAAGTAAACTTCGTTCCGGAGATAATGCCGAGAAGTCCCGATAATGTTCAAGTTCTTGATCAATGGGGTTCTGGAGCGAAAGCGCTGGTCACTGCGATTACGGCTTTTTCTTCGGTAAATGTTCCAGATGATTGGGAACATTGGATAGAGGGGGATGACACTTGGCAGTCCGACAATCGGCATCCCAACGCGAAAGGACATGAGCTTGCGGCAAATTCTGCCGAACAGTGGGTACAAACTACCAATTTGCCGTTAGATCCATCAAAGGATGAAACTGATCAATCCATAAAGGTGAACACTGGAACCAGTGTTCGTAATCATTGGTTGCCTGTAATTGTGGTGCCGGTGGTCATAATTCTATTGATTATTGTCTTCACTGTAATTTTCATTAGAAGGCGTCCTGCGAAACGGTGTCGTCATCGTCGGATGTGATAATAATCGGATAGCTGTTTGATGGCTTCCGGCGTCGTGGTCTATTAACTTTTTATCTCGTGGGATTATAAGAGAATTTGGTTACGATATAAATGTCATAGACCTTAAATTGATATAATGATGATGCAAAGAATAATCAGGTTAGTTGATCATCTTAGATTATTTGGGGTCGGATTGGTCTCTGACCCTACGGACATAGTTTTTTGCCTGGCGCTAGCTCTGCTGCCCGCAGGCGGCACGGTATTCGGATTCTCTATGATGTATTGGAGTCCGATATCTCCTGTGTTATTTGTCCTCCACGTGCTGCTTAACGTGCGATTTGTGCCCCGCGTGTTCTCCCGTTATGGAGCCATAATGCTGTATCCAGCAGCATTGATAGTGGTTTCCGTATATGGATGGGCGAGCATCGGGTTCCATGTGCACACGGCGTTCCAAACACTTGTGGCGCTTCTTTCGGGCATATCGTGCCTTATTTCTCTGGACATTGCGTTTCGGTTGAAACAACTGGATTGGGCTTATGCGATCAGACTTGTCGTCATCGCATATTGGGTGTCTTTCGGAATAGGTGTTCTGGAATTCCTTGCCGTACACGGACATGCCCCCGCAATTACATGGATTGCACGGCGTATCCTGAAACGTAACTACGTGCCCAACCATGTGCAGTTCCTCTTTGCCGAACCTTCATACGTCGGCATGCATGTATTCGGCGTACTTATGCCACTGTATTGGTTCACCAAGCGTAGGCAAGTCGCCATTCTTACGCTCTCGTATGCCTTCGGTGCGGCGGCTATGGGCGTCGGCGTGCGCATCCTTATTGACACGGTTGTCGCACTGCTGTTGTGGTTGGTTGTTGCCGTGAATTTCCATCGTCTGCGCAATATCGTCATC
>UMEZ01089666.1_pt1 | contig 11450 bp, 10 predicted proteins | sample 1964841 | NCBI WGS metagenome assembly UMEZ01 (sample SAMEA4836029, study PRJEB28245) | human gut metagenome | biome: gut microbiome; material: fecal sample | place: Denmark | collected 2008 | reverse complement strand
CCCGGAAATGGGCACCTCCTTCCCGCAGAAGGTGCAGTAACCGGTTTTGGCTCCGCCGCGCTTGTAATGGTAAAATATAAAATTTTCCCGCACGGCCACCTTGTCGGCCCACCGTTTCCAATCTTTTGGCAATTTCGGCACCTGCGCCAGATCCTTGTCCCACGGGTCAGTGATCCGCTTGTGGCGCCGTTCCAGCTGTTCGTCCCTCACATTCCTTTGAAAGTCGAGAATGCCGAGATCGCCACCGCGCTCGCCGGAAAAATAGTCTTGAACCAAGGCCGCATCTTCCTCGCTGACCCAGCAGGTAGCGTAGTAGTTCCTGCCAGGCCATTCCAAACGGTCCAGTTTTGCATCCCGCCACTTTTTCTCCAAGTGATCGTAGGTCAAAAACTGGCGGTTTTCCTTGTCGATAAATACCTCATAAGCAGGATTATTACCATCCAGCCGCAGATGATCCGGCAGAAAAAAGGCGGCTTTCAGAACACCATCCTGCACCAGACAGTTCATAAACGCGAAATAGGTGCGGGTAGTATAGGTGTGGCCATAATAAGTCGTCTCCTTTTTTGGCTCATCCGCCATCGCCACTTCTTTCATCTCCGGCGATGCCGTCAACATCGGCATCGCCAAAAGCATGGATTTCTTCAATTTAGTTCACCGTCCTTCTTTCAAGATTTGCTCCATACCAGACATCAGGCAAAAGCGTCTTTCCATCAATGGTAGCCACCACGATCTGCTGGATGCTGCCGGTGGCCGGGTCCTCCTTGGCAAAGGCCAATACATCACCCTTCCGGCAGCCTTTGGCTATGGGGTCGGCGCCGCGGACCACCGCATAGCCACCCCGCGCTTCAGCCCTGTCCTTCCGAACATGCTTGTTCCACTTCCGCTTGGGGTGGTCTGCCATAAAGGCGAGACCGTGGAGAAACAGTTCTTCTTTCGTCAGCCGCTTGAGGACCGTCAGTTCGGTGCAGGAGATCTTGGAATCCACCTCGTCCTCGTCGATGTCCCCGCCGGCGTTGACGATGTAATATTCCGAATGGTCTACATCGCCGTAATAGCTCAGGCAGTCTAACGGGTCCTCCGCACAATGGAATCCATTTTGGCGGCAGTTGGCCTTTTCCGTCACATTGAGGCCCATCTGAAACTGATAGTCAATGCAGATCATGCCGGGCCGAAAACCTTTATACGCAATCATACGCTGCCTCCTCAGCCGGCCTTTGCCATGCCAAAATCCATCAGCGACATCTGCCCGTCGGCAGCAGGCTTCTTTTCCGGCACCGGCTTGGGCTCCGGCTTTTTCTTCTCAGCAGGTTTTTTCTCGGTTTTCTTTTTCTTGGAGGACTTCACGGAAGACTTGCCATAGTAGGGATGGGGGACAAATTTTTCTTCCTGCTCCTGGTCCTCTTTGGCGTCCGGATCGCGGAAATAGTCCTCCGACCACTGATAGCACAGTTCATCCGGAATATCGCAGCCATACCCTTGGCTGCCCTGTCCCGGCTGGATGCCGTTTGCTTTCAATTCGTCCTGAATGTACTCCCATGCCTTGCGGCTGATGTACTGGAAGCAGTGGACCATTGTTTTCTTCGGGTGCATGGTGAGACGGGCAAATGCCGGGTCTTCCAGGCACTTGGTCTGGATATACTCCGACACGCACTCCTTCATATTGCGCCGGGTCAGCTTTTCCACATCGCCGCTGACCCGCTGCATGGAGGCAGCCACCACCTCATCGTCGCTCATGGCGGCCAAGCGGTCCATCTGCTCCTGCAGGGCCTTCTTCTTTTCCGCCTGTTTCGCCTCCCACTCAGCCTTCCGTTTGGCTTCGGCGGCCTCATGCTCGGCACGTCGCTGTTCCTCGTCAGCGTCCGCATTGGAGGCATCGGCCTTGGCAGGCTCCGCCTGACCCTCATCGGCATTGACCTCCTCATCGGTTTTTTCTGCGGGAGACTCAGCCTCGTCAGGCTGTTCCAGCTCTTCCGGGGCCTCATCCAAATCTCCGTCGTCCTCAAAAGCAGGCTGCGGCGCCGGCTCTGCGGCAGGCGGTACGGGCTGACGGTCAGCCGGCGGCACCGGCAGCTCGTCAAAGTTCTCCCCGTCCTCAAAAGCGCACTCGCGGGTGAGCGAGGCGGCAGACGGTTTGCGGCCTTCCTGCATATCCAGCGACATTTCCGAAAAATATCCCATAATAAACTCCTTTCCGTTGACAAAAATGGCATGGATCAGGATAAAACCTGTTCCATGCCATCGTTTACCTGTGTCACAGCACATAGAGTAGTGTGCTGAAGCTGTCGAAACAGTAACATATCACATTGGGATACTGCTCCGACCACTTTTTGATCCTGTCCTGCACCTCCTGGGCTTTCCGCTGGGCCGGGCCATTCCACGGCGGCGGGACCGTCACCGTAAAATATCCCTTATCCGTGCGGGGCCGCACATCAGCGTTCAGATGGGCGCATTGCTCCAGAAGCGCCAGAAGTTGCCCTCTCTTCGTCTCATTTACAACAACCATTGAAGCCTCTTTATGTCCCTTCTTTGATGTCCTTTTTGGCAAGCATGGGGGAAAACTTGACCTGCGGAAATTCATGCTCCCCATTGACATAGTAGTAAACCCTTCGTGGAGAATGGTCCAATTCTACCACATCAGAGAGCGCCATTGGCCGCCCGTGGCAGTCCTCCGGCAATCCTTCCCGGCAGTCAGCAAACAGACGCTTCAAAATCTCCGCGTCGCTCTGTTCCACCGGGCAGTAGATTTCGCCAGCCCCGACCATGCGGTACATGGCGGCGGGCGGCTGTTCATAACCGGCCTTTTGCAGCGCCGCGAGTTCCTTAAACGCAAACGGGATGGCTTTCTGCTCGTCCAGTTCCAGCTGATAGAGTACAAACCTCTGTTTCCGCCGCTGGGGTTCCAGCAGGGCGCCGAGGGCATCCCCGCCTTTCTGCAGGAAGGTTTCATGTTCCTCTCTGGTCAAGCCCAGATATTCCGTCAGGCAGGTCTTGTTTTCGGCCAGGTGCTGCCATAGTTCGATGCAGTCCTCAATATGCGCCAGTTCACACAAACCGCGGAGGTACTGCGCCTTAAAACTAAGTCTATCGATCTCCTTTCTCCGTTGATTTTCCCGGCGAAGTGCCAGCTGCCAATCGTCAAATCCCTTATAGTTGGGATTCCAGGTCAGCCTCCGGCAGTTCATGCCATACTTCCGGGCCGTCAGATAAATTTTCGACGCCCCGGCCATCGTCATTTGATTGTTGTACTTGTCCATATCGTGGGCTTCAATGATTTCCTCCGTGCCGTTCTGCGCCAAAAGGGCAAACAACGGGTCCAGCGGGCTGGTGTTGTTGGCCCCGGCAATCGCGGCAAAGGTGCGCCCGGTCAGACAATGGGAAATATCTGCTTTCAGCAGCCCCTCGATCACATAGACCACCCGGGCGGATGGGTCACCGATCAGATGTACCGGGCTGCCGGAGCCTGTCCCGTCTGTCTTTGAGGAAGAGGAAAACCAGATGTACTTGGCCCCCGGTTTCTCCGGCGGGTCATCCTTGTGTTTCAGCGGTACATCCAGCATGATCTGAAATCCCTGAAGCCGGCCGTCAAAGCCTATGGCGGGGATCAGGATGCCGGAGGTCTTCTTATAAAATGCCATTGTCCAGTGGCCGCTGTCGTCCCGGTAAAATCCGGGTACGCCCTGCACCCTGCATCCCTGCCTGATCAGCCGGTCCGTGATAGAGCGGCATAAGAAGGGCGGCGGGGTACTCTTAAAGCCCAGCGCCTCGATTTGTTCATCAGACAGCCCACGCTTTGGTGAACGCAGATGTTCCCGATGTGCCGGCCGCAGCGTAAGCTGGGCCAGCAGGAGGGATAGCGTCTGATGGATCTCGGCCGGGCTGGCTTTGTCCGACTGCGGCACAGTTTTTCGCTCGGAAGAAGAATAACCTGCAGCGGCCGCCCGGGCCCCCGAAGATGGGGACCCGGTGCTGACCGGCTGCTGTTGGGCTTCATTCCCGGAGCGTGCGTGTTCCTCGTGGGTATTGTCACACAGAGCTTCTGCAATTTCCCAATAAGCGTCAGAGGTCGTCGTGTGATTCAATTTTGCATATAGCGCCAGCATTCCGCCATGTTCGTCGCAGTGATTGCACCGCCAGACATTTTTGACGAAATTGACATTCATCCGCCCGCGGCGGTCACCGCAGAACGGGCAGTCCACATAGACGCTGTTTGCCTGCTGGCGCCTGACCCGCAGGTGCAGCAGTTCCACAACTTCCATGATACCGAAGGGAAACTCATCCGGGTACGAGCCCATCTGTCATTCCTCCCTTCATGCCCTCGCCGGGGGCCATATCAGCCGGCCTTTTGAAGCGAATTCAAAACCAGCTGGGCGGCAGCGCGGACCATGTTGTTTTTGCTTTTGCCCGGAATCAGGTAATACCGCAGATTGACAGGCCGCTTCTCAGCTACCTGGGCAATCGTCATGCCCTTGCAGATGCCATCGTCTACGATGACCTGCTGGGCCTGTTCCAGCGTCATGACCTTCAGGATATCCTCCACAGGCGTATCCTGTGTGTAAGAGGGAGCCTCTGCTACGGTATCCGCCGCGGCAGTGCCATCTTCGGTCTGCACCGGCTCGGCGGCAGGTTCAGGCTTCTCCATGTGCTGAACCGGCAGCTCCGTTACATTGCCGCGGACCGGCAATTCATCCGCCTGTTCGCTCTCAGCCACCGGCTGCTCTGTCTTTGGCGAAGGCCCAACCGGGAGCGTATCGAATTTCTTCGCTGGCTCCACCGGCAGGCGCTGCTCCACCGTTTCCGAAGCAGTGCTTTCCTTCGACGGGGCCGTTGTCACGGTTGCCGCCTTTGCGCCCTCAAACGCCCTCTGCGGCGTTTTGACGGGGCTGGCAAGGGATTTCCCCTCGGCAGGCTCATCGACCCTCTGAGGGGCGCTGTGGGGCTCCTGCGGCGGTGCCGTGCATGCCGCCGGCCCGGCAGGCGGTTCTGCGGCCTTCTTGACCGGCGTTTCAATGCTTTTCTCCATCAGGTCGGCCTGGGCGCCGGCGCTGATCATCTGGATGCCAAAACCTGCGTCCGTAAGGGCCTGGCTCAGCGCCTCATTCTGGGCCGCTTTCACGAAGTCGCGGCTGTCCTGGGTAGTCTGCTGGGCCGTGCTCATACTGAACGGCTCCGCGTCACTGCGGTCCAGGAATACCTTGGCCTCAAAAATCGCCATCTGCTCCGTGATCCGCAGCGCCGTCAGACGCATACGGCCGTTGGGATGGGCCATGCGGAACCAGAGTTTCTGGTAGGGCAGGTCCAGTTTCAGGGTGTCCTTGGTGCGGCGGAGGAACTTGAGCGGGTCAAAGCCCGGCACCTTGTTCAGTTCAGCGGCCGCAGGCACAGTTTCGTACATCGTTTTCGCATTGCTGTCGTTCATGTCATATACTCCTTCCTGTGTAATAAATAGGAGACGCGGAGCAATTTTCTGCACCTTGCGCCTCTTTTTAACCAGCGTGTTTCAATTCTTCTTCCAGAGCTGCCGGGACCGGGATTCCGGCCCGCTTGGCATAGGCCTTATAGTACATACCGATGCGCGCACCCAGAAGCGTATTCCGCTTGACGATTTCATTCCGGTGGATCGCCATAAACAGCACCTGCTTTTGGCCGATCAGCACCACGCGCTTTTTGGCTCGGGTGATGCCGGTATAGAGCAGGTTGCGGTAGAGCATGACGGTGTGCGCTTTCAAAAGCGGCATGATGACCGTTTCATACTCAGAGCCCATTGCCTTGTGGATGGTGGTGGCGTAGGCAAGGTCCAGATTGACCATATCCTCTACGCTGTATTCCAGTTCTCGGCCCACACCGAAGTCCAGACCGATACGCTTGCCATCTTCATCGTCTTTGATATAGCGGATAAATCCCAGGTCGCCGTTGGACACCTTGGCGGTGTTTTTGGTCTGCATGATCCGGTCGTTTACCCGGAACACTTTGACGCCGATTTTGATTTCTTCCTCGGCAGAGCGGAACGGGTTGACCACCTCGCGGATGGCCTCGTTGAGTTGTTCCGCCGACGCGGCGCCTTCCGAACGGAAGGGGGACAAAATCTGCACCCGGTCAATGCCGCTTTCCGCGATTTCCCGGCAGTAACGGGCGATGATCCGCTCCGCGGCCTCTGCCTGGTTATCGCTTGCCATAAATACAAAGTCCGGCCCAAAATATAGCTTGGTGTTGCCCTCGTTGATGAATTTGGCGTTATAGGCGATCAGGCTGTCCTTGGACTGGCGGAAGATCTGGTCCAGCACCGTGACGGGAATCATGCCGCAGTCGATCAGTTCGCGGAACACATTCCCGGCGCCCACACTGGGGAGCTGATCGGGGTCGCCCACGAGAACAACACGGGCCCCATCCTTGATGCGGGAGAAAAATTTGTCTGCCAGCCACATATCCACCATAGAAAACTCGTCCACGATGATCAGGTCCGCCGACAACGGCTCCTGCTGTCTGCTGCGGTTGGCGTCATCTTCTTCACTGCCGAGGCCCAGGCCGCTGTGGAGCGTCCGCGCCTTGTCAAAGCCAGTGCTTTCCGCCATACGCCGACTGGCACGGCCGGTCGGCGCCATCAGAACGATTTCGCCTTTCGGATGCAGGCGGCGGTAGACTTCCAAAATGGTCTTGAGCACCGTTGTCTTGCCGGTGCCGGGAGAACCTGTGATAATGGACAGGCTGTGGCGGTAAGCCGCGTAGACCGCTGCCTCCTGTTTGGAAGACAGCACAAGCCCCATTTCACGCTTGACCTGCTCCAGCGCCTGCTCAATGCGCTCCGGCGCAGACGGCTCTATCAGCCGCATGGCAATACGCCGGGCCGTTTCATCTTCCTGTGCGAATGTGCGGGGCAGGTAGATGTTATCTTTGACGGATACCACCTCGCCATGAAGAATCATGTCCTGAAGCACATCCGCGACCTCCTGTTCATGAAGCCGGAGAGACGGGACGGGGATCTTTGCGTTGAGAAGCCGAAGAGCCTCCTTCCGCAAAGTTTCACCAGGCAGGAACAAATGTCCTTTGCCGCCCTTGCTGTCCTCCAGCGCCCAGAACAGTGCGCCCTTGACCCGCGTGGGGTCATGCAGGTCGCCGCCGTTTTTCTGAACGATGGCATCTACCCGGAGAAATCCAAAACCGGATACCTGGCACAACTCAAAGGGACTCTTTTTCAAAATATCCACACTGGCGGGCCCAAAGTGCTGGTAAATCTTTAGGGCCGTTTTCGGCGTGATCTTGAATGGGGAGAGCAGCGTCATCAGGTCTTGCAGCATCCGGCTCTCCGCATACGAGGTTTTGATGTCCTCCAGCTTGCTTTCCGTAATGCCCTTGACCTCCAGCAGCCGCTCGGGGTGATTTTGCAGAATATCCAGCGTTTCCACGCCAAACCGGGAAACGATCTGCGCGGCAGTTGCCGGCCCGATGCCTTTGATGAGGCCGGAGGCCAGATAGCCCTCCACACCGTCCCTGGTCTTGGGAACGATCTCGCGCCACTGTTCTACCTGAAGCTGCACACCATATTTTCCCTTTGTCCACTCGCCGTCCAGTTCCAGTTCTACCGCATCCGTGCGGGGCAGTTCATAGCCCGTCGCAACAAAGCGGATCAAATGATCCCTGTAGCGTCGGGTGGAACGGGCTTCCTGGGGCACCTCCTTATCGGCAGTTTTCACGCTGATGATACAGAACTTGTTCACCGGGTTATGATAGATCGTCCCGTCATAAGTTCCTCTATGGATCACTTCTTTTTTCCCTCCTTTTATGCCGCCTCGCCGTCACACTTGACTACGAACCGGCGTGACACTGAAACAGTCACATACTGTTCGTAAATGTCCGGGTGGTCCAGCTTCAATCGTTTCAGATTATCCTTGTCGATACCAGGGGTCCGTATCGGATTGTAGGTGACGGTATAGTTCACCCCATCCTGCTGGCAAATGGCTTTGCAGCTTTTCCCCATTTTGGCAATGATGGCAGCCTTCAGCCGCTTCATATCTTCCTCAATCTTCTTGTTGCCGGCTTCTGCGCCTTTTTTCTGCTCCTGAAGCTGGAGAAAACGCATCAGCTTGGCCGTCAGAGACAAATCGAGTGTCACAGCGGGGGCCTCCTTGTCAGCGGGGCCGGTGTACCGGCGCACGCTCTCGATCACGAGGTCTCCATCCTCGGTGTAAGGCGGCGGTGTTCTGGTAAGCACATGGTTTTCCCAGAAATCCTGTTCCAGAAAAATCATCTCATCCTCATAGGCCAGATCCCTCTGCATATCACGGATAATACTTTCCTGCTCGTTGTTGCCATACAGGCAGCAGAAGAAACAGCGGTCCACATCCATGACGGCCATGTAATGCCGCCCCTGGGACTCATAGTAGGCCGGAATGGTTTCCTCACCATCCAGCCACCAGTTGTCTTTGGCGTTGTAGTTTGTGGTCTTGATCTCCAGAATAGCGGTGGTGCCGTCCGGCAGTTCTACAAAGTAGTCCACATCCGCCAGCATCCAGGGATACTTCGGGTGCTGGAACATCTTTTTGATCTGATAGACCTTGTAGCCGGTCCGGTGCTGGAAGATCTTCGCCACCAGCGGTTCCAACAGGTGTCCCATCTCCAGGGCCACCCAGTTGTCCTCATGGTCCTCGACCACGGCAATGTTCAGCTTGTCATAAAACAGATCCCGGGCCGTCCGCCACGGTGAAATGCCCAGCAGAGCTGCAACATCGCTGCCTCCAATACCTTTCCGGCGGTAGGCAAGCCATTCTTCTTCGGACAAGCCTGCCGTATCCACCAGCACCATGGGCTGATGCCGCTCTTTGACAGCCACACTGCCTGCCGGCATACTCAACACCCCCTCCGCGTCCTGCGGGGAATGACGGGCGCCCGAATCACCGGGCAATGCTTCTGTGCGGACTGGTTCAGTTTCTGATACTGCCGCCAGCTCTCCATCGGTTTCCTCTTACTCGTCAGAGACTCCTGACTTCGCTTTTTTACATTCATGTTCATACCTGCCTTCTGTAATTTTGATATATCCTCAAAGCCGTTTCCGGCATTTGGGCAGAAAAAAAGCGAGGGTGACAAAGGCCGTAACGCCTGATGTCCATAGCTGCCTATGAACCAAAGTCATCCTCGCTGATGGGAACAAAAGTCCCGGAAAAATAAAAAAGCCAGTAATATACTGGCCCAGAGGGGCGCAGTAATACTACTGGCACAAGTACAATCTTGACTGCGTGTGCAATGCAGATTTTTCAATCCGCGGTACAGAAACTAAGTCTGTATCCCACAAGGGGAGCGCACAAAAATCAATTACAGAAACAGTGTAGCACAATATCTTGCGTTAGTCAAGAAATATCATCTATATATAGTATCTTTCTGCCACTGAAAATGGCGTCGCTCAAAAAAACTCATCAAAAGGCACAGGATTTGCAGAAATTTGGCCGCCATCTCCTATATATAGAGCGTACAGACATGGCATGGGATTCCGTAGCCGGTCTGCACGCTCTTTTTGTACCTTGACAAGCCCCATAACCTTTTCCATTGGAGTTATACAGGGATCGCGGACAGTGTGCGATGACCACATGGAGCCCGCCCACGATTGAAATACCGCACAGCGGGCCCTGGCAATACGCGGCGGAAAGCCCCGGCGCAGGAAATGGCCTTTGGAAGAGACCCTACACTTCCCGATGAATTTGAATGACTTCATTGTTTTTGTTGAAAACCTTCTTCTACAAACAGTAAAGGATATATGTAATTGCAAATACGAGGAGGGCAATTATGGAAAAAAGAAAACCCAATGACCTTTCACCGGATCAGTGCTTGGCGGTCGATACGGAATCGCTTTGCAAACTGCTCGACTGTGGGCGACACACGGCCGTCCAGATCGGCGACCTGGCCCACGCCCGCATTACCATGAATTCTCGTGTCCTTTGGAGCGTTCAGCGCGTGAAGGAATATTTGTACGAGATCTCATGCTAACAGAACCTTGCCCATTCCGGGCACAGCAACACACAAAACATCGGGAGGTATCAGCCTATGCCAAAAGTTAGAAAAGACAACAAAGGCCGCAACCTGCGGCCAGGAGAAACACAACGCTCAGACGGCAGCTATATGTTCGTCTATAAGCTGGGTAAGAAGAAAAAGTACATTTATGATTTTGACCTTGCCAGCCTGCGGGCCAAAGAAAAAGTGCTCAACCGTGACAGCGAAGACGGTATTCGCACCCAGGAGGCTATGAAAATCACCCTAAATGATATGTTCAAAGTCCTCATGGATACGAAGATCCAGTTAAAGGCTTCTACACGGGCGAATTACGAATATCTTTGGAGCAACTATGTGAAGGATGAGCCGTTTGCCAACATTCCCCTGCCCAACATCCGAAAGAGCGACATCCTGACATTTTACACGAAGCTTTTGAAAAAAGGCTTTGCGGTCAATTCCTTGGAAAGCATCAATAACCTGATTCACCCCACGCTTGAATTGGCGGTCGATGATGACTATATCCGAAAAAATCCAAGCAAAGGCGTCTACCGCTCTCTCAAAACAGAGGGAGCCGGGGCGCCCCCGAAGAAAAGAATCGCGCTGACCATGACACAGCAGAAGAACTTCCTTCGGTTCATTTCCAAGTCACCGATGTATAGCCACTGGCTACCTGTCATGGTCGTACTGCTCGGTACGGGAATGCGTGTTGCGGAATGTACCGGCTTAACTAAAAATGATGTGGACCTGGAGAACAACACCATCTCTGTCAATCACAACTTGATCTATCGCGTGATCGATGGGAAAGCAGGTTTTCATATCACCACCCCTAAAACAGCCAGCGGCACCCGCACTATCCCTATCCTGTATCCGCAGGTTGCTGAACAGCTCCGCACATTGATTGAAGTCATGGACACACTCTATCCGGAAGACCTTGTGATGAATGGGTATCACGGTTTCCTTTTTAGGAATCGGGAAGGTTACTTTCTCAGTGCCCATAATATCAATCGGGCTATCCAGCGTATCTCCATCGCCTACAACGCCGAAGAAATGGATCAGGCTGAACTGGAAGATCGTGAGCCGGAACTGCTGCCGCATTTTAGCGTACATAACATGAGACACACATTCTGCACGCGGCTCTGTGAAAGCACCAACGACATCAAGTTTATCCAGCAGGTGATGGGCCACGCTGATTTTTCCACAACTATGGATATTTATACGCATATTACGCAAGAAAACATGAGGGAAAAAGCAGAGGCAATCAAGGGTAATTTGGTGCTAATGTGAAAATTGCAAAAAAGGGCAAATCCGCATAAAAAACACGGATTTGCCCTTCATTTTGGCCCGTCTGATGCCGTCTGATTTCAAGCAAAAGTTGTAGAAAAGTTGTAGTTGTAAGCCCTTTTTGCTACATCTTGTGCCGTCCTGTTTCGTCAGACGCTATATATTGTGGAATTTTAGTCCAGCGGCTTCATCGT
>UMEZ01061960.1_pt1 | contig 11532 bp, 11 predicted proteins | sample 1964841 | NCBI WGS metagenome assembly UMEZ01 (sample SAMEA4836029, study PRJEB28245) | human gut metagenome | biome: gut microbiome; material: fecal sample | place: Denmark | collected 2008 | reverse complement strand
GAAGGCCGTCTGCCGCCGGGCCGATATGATCATCGCCGCTGCCGGGAAAGCCGGCCTTGTGACAGGGGACATGATCAAACCCGGCGCCGTCGTCATCGATGTCGGCATCAACCGCGTCGCCGGCAGGACCGTCGGCGATGTTGCCTTTGATGAAGCCGCTGCTGTGGCCGGGGCGATTACGCCCGTGCCGGGCGGTGTCGGCGCCGTGACGACGATGATGGTACTGGAAAACGTCGTCTGCGGCATCACCCGGACAGAAACTATTTTGTAAAAGAGAGGGAATCACAATGCATATTTTTGATAATTTTTTAGTCCATTATTTGCGCCGTTTCGATAAATACTGCTTTACCGTACAGCTGAATGGCAAGACTTACACCATTGGCGAAGGTCAGCCGCTCTTCAACGTCATCATCCATAAAGACATTTCGAAGAAAGAACTGCTCGCTTCGACGTCCCTGGCCTTAGGCGAAGCCTATATGCGCAAAGATGTCGAAATCCAGGGGGATTTGTTCACGGCCCTGCGCTGCTTCCTCTCCCAGTCGAGCCAGTTCTCGCTGGATAAATCCTTATTTAAGCGAATCCTCTATCCGTCGGAATCGAAATCGGCTCAGAAGAAACAGGTTTCCTCCCATTATGACCTGGGCAATGATTTCTATGCTAAATGGCTCGATCCGTCCATGAGCTACTCCTGCGCTTACTTCAAGAATGAAGATGACAGCCTCGAACAGGCACAGCACAATAAAGTCCACTATATCCTGGAAAAACTCTACCTCAAAGAAGGCATGACCCTCCTCGATATCGGCTGCGGCTGGGGCTACCTGCTCATCGAAGCGGCCAAGAAATACGGCATCAAAGGCTATGGCTGCACACTCAGTAAGGAACAGTGGAAAAAAGGCCAGGAACGCATTGAAAAACTGGGCCTTAAGGGTCAGGTCCAGATCGACCTTGTCGACTACCGTGACCTCGTCGCTGAAGGCCGTCAGTACGACCGCATCGTCAGTGTCGGTATGCTGGAACATGTCGGCCGTTCCAACTATCCGCTCTACATGGAAACGGCCTGCCATCTCCTGAAAGACGAAGGCATGTTCCTGCTCCACTACATCAGCGGCCATGACGAAAGCATCGGCAATCCATGGATGCGCAAATACATCTTCCCGGGCGGAACCCTGCCGTCCCTGCGCGAAATCGTCAGCCTCGCTTACGACAACGACTTCCAGGTCATCGACGTCGAAAGCCTGCGCCGCCACTATTACAAGACCCTCATGTGCTGGTTCAACAACTTCCAGAACGTTCGCGATGAAGTCATTGCTGCCCGCGGTGAAGAATTCGCCCGCATGTGGGACCTCTACCTTTGCGGCTGCGCTGTCTCCTTCTTCATCGGCAACATCGATATCCACCAGATCCTGATGACCAAAGGCACCAAGAACGACCTGCCCATGACGCGCTGGTACTAGGAGTATCGTTCATCGTTCGTCGTAGGTCGTTCATCGTGACGGCGGCCCGTTTGTGGGAATCTTCGACAAACGCCAAACGAACCACGAACCAAAAAAGGGGCTGTCCTTAGGGACGGCCCCTTTTTTCACTCCCTTTTACGTATAACGTATAACTAAGCCCTTAATGATACATAAACAGCATAATTGATATGCTTGACTTTTATAATTAGAGAGATTATACTAAAAGTACAGAAAAGCGTTAAACGTTATACGAATCCGGATGGATTTTCCTTTGTGTAGTAGAAAAAAGGGGAGTGTATCTTTATGATTAAGCAAATCGTGAAAACCTTAGACGGCAATGAAGCTACGGCAGACGTTGCCTATAACTTTACAGAAGTCGCTACGATTTACCCGATTACGCCGTCGTCGCCGATGGCGGAACACGTCGACGTCTGGTCGGCGAACGGCCGCAAGAACCTCTTCGGTCAGCCTGTCAAACTCGTTGAAATGCAGTCCGAAGCCGGCGCTATCGGTGCCGCCCACGGCGCTTCGGAAACAGGCAGCCTCTGTTCATCCTTTACGGCTTCTCAGGGCCTGATGCTGATGATTCCGGTCATGCACCGCCTTTCGGGCGAACTGAAGCCGGTCGTCCTGCACATCGCCGCCCGTACGGTAGGGACCCACACCATGTCCATCTTCGGCGACCATTCCGATGTCATGGGCTGCCGCAATACGGGCTGGGCTATGCTCTGCAGTGCCAGCGTCCAGGAATGTGCGGACCTCGCCGCCGTCGCTCATCTCTCGACCATCAAGGGCCGCGTGCCGTTCATGCATTTCTTTGACGGCTTCCGCACATCCCACGAAATCCAGAAAATCAAGATGCTGCCGCCGGAAGAACTGGGCAAGCTCATCGACCGCGATGCGCTCTACCATTTCAAACATACGGGCCTGAATCCGGAACATCCGGTCATGCGCAGTACCGTTACCAATCCGGACATGTTCTTCCAGTCCCGCGAAGCCAACAACCTCTGGTACCAGCGCCTGCCCTACATCGTCCAGGATTACATGGACAAGATCAGTGAACTGACGGGCCGGCCCTATCATCTCTTCGATTACTACGGCGCTCCCGATGCCGAACACGTGGTCATCGCCATGGGTTCTGTCACAGGCGCCATCCAGGAAACGATCGACAAGCTCTGCAAAGAAGGAAAGAAAGTCGGCTTCATCCAGGTCCATCTCTACCGGCCGTTCTCACTGGAACATTTCATGAAGGCTATGCCTGATACAGTCCGCACGATTACCGTCATGGACCGCACGAAGGAACCGGGCGCTCTCGGCGAACCGCTCTATGAAGACGTCTGCGCGGCCATGTCCCATGTCAAACAGGACGTCACGGTCCTGGCCTGCCGCTACGGCCTTTCCTCAAAAGACGTACCGCCGGCTTCCATCAACGCCGTTTTCTGCAACATGGAATCGCTCCAGCCGAAGAACCACTTCACGTTGGGCATCATCGACGACGTGACCCATCATTCTTTGCCGGATATCCCCATTACAGTCGATACGGAAGGCACGATCAGCTGCAAGTTCTGGGGCTTCGGTTCCGACGGCACAGTCGGCGCCAACAAGAACTCCATCAAAATTATCGGCGACAACACGGATATGTACGTCCAGGCCTACTTCGAATACGATACGAAAAAATCCGGCGGCGTCACGAAGTCGCACCTGCGCTTCGGCAAGAAGCCAATCCGGGCTACGTACTATATTAAATCGGCTGATTTTCTGGCCTGCCATAAACAAGCCTATATGGGCACCTACGATATCGTCAGTGAAATCAAGGACGGCGGCATTTTCCTCCTCAACTGCAGCTGGAAGAAAGACGAAGTCGCCAGCCATTTGAGCAACAAAGTAAAACGCCAGCTTGCCAGCCGTCACGTCCGCTTCTACATCATCGATGCCACGAAAATCGCCGAAGAAATCGGCCTCGGCAGCAACCGTACCAATACGGTCCTGCAGGCAGCTTTCTTCAAACTGGCCCAGATCCTGCCCATCGACGATGCCGTGAAGTACATGAAAGAAGCCATTGCCAAGACCTATCTGGCCAAGGGCGAAAAAGTCATCGCCATGAACCAGGCTGCCGTCGACCGCGGCATTTCGGATATCGTCGAAGTCGACGTGCCGGCAGAATGGCAAGACCTGCCTTCGGACCCGGTCGTTGAAGATACGCGCGATATCCCGGACTTCATCAAGAAAGTCGTCGAACCGGCCAACCTCCAGCTCGGCGATACGATCCCGGTCAGCGAATTCGTTCCCTATGCTGACGGTTCTTATCCCCTGGGCACGACGAAATACGAAAAACGCGGCATCGCCTCGACCGTACCGGAATGGGATTTGGAAAAATGCGTCCAGTGCAACCGCTGCTCTCTCGTTTGTCCGCACGCCGCTATCCGTCCGTATCTGCTGACGGCTGACGAAAAAACGAAAGCACCGGCTGGTTTCCAGACGAAGAAAGCCATCGGCAAAGGCCTCGAAGATTACGAATTCCGCATCCAGGTTTCGCCGCTCGACTGCTACAGCTGCAGTGCCTGCGTCAATGCCTGCCCGGCCAAGGCCCTGACCATGAAGCCTCTCGATACGCAGCGTAAGGAAAGCGTCAATTGGGATTATGCCCAGACGATTCCGGAAAAACATACGACTCTCGATAAATTCTCCGTGAAAGGCAGCCAGTTCCACCAGCCTCTCCTCGAGTTCAACGGTGCCTGCGCAGGCTGTACGGAAACGGCTTATATGAAGATTTTGACGCAGCTTTTCGGGCCGCGCATGATCGTCGCCAACGCCACGGGCTGCACCCAGGCCTGGGGCTCGGCAATGCCCAGCATCCCGTATACGACCAACCCCGAAGGCTGCGGTCCGGCCTGGTCGAACTCGGTCTTTGAAGACAATGCTGAATTTGCTCTCGGCATGTCCCTCTCCATGAACCAGCAGCGCGATGCGATCCGCCTGAAATCGGAAGCTCTCCTGCCCCTGACGGAAGGTGCGCTCCACGATGCCATCCAGGCCTGGCTCGATTCCATCGGCGTCGCCAACGAAGGGGAAGTTACGGAAGGCATCAGCCGCACGTACATCAAGGAACTGGCGGCGGCAAAACTTACTGGCGAAGCCGCAGCTCTGCAGAAATATATCCTCGCCCACAAGGAACATATCATCAAGAAGACCATCTGGATGTACGGCGGCGACGGCTGGGCTTACGATATCGGCTACGGCGGCCTGGACCATGTCCTGGCCATGAACGTCAACGTCAATATCATGCTCGTCGATACGGAAGTCTATTCCAACACGGGCGGTCAGTCGTCGAAGGCTACGCCTATCGGGGCTGTCGCACAGTTCGCCGCTTCGGGCCGCAAGTTCAATAAGAAGGACCTGGGCCGTCTCCTCATGACCTACGGTCATATCTACGTCGCACAGGTCGCCCTCGGCGCCGACCCGAATCAGCTGATCAAAGCCATTAAAGAAGCAGAAGCTTACAATGGACCGTCAATCATCATCGCCTATGCACCGTGCATCAACCACGGCATCAAAGGCGGCATGGGCAATGCCCAGCACGAAATGAAACGCGCCGTCGACTGCGGCTACTGGCATCTCTACCGCTACAACCCGCTGCTCAAGAAGGAAGGCAAGAATCCGTTCATCCTCGATTCGAAGGAACCGAAACAGTCCTTCCGCGAATACCTCATGGGTGAAACGCGCTACGCTGCCCTGACGCGGACCTTCCCGGACATCGCCGACGAACTCTTTGCCAAAGCAGAAGAATTTGCCAAGAAGAAATATGAGGTCTACAAAGACTTAGCGGACAAGTAAGACACGCTTTCACCATATACACACCCGGAAACAGGGCTGCCTCAGGGCAGCCCTGTTTTCGTAACCTCGGACTCAGATGCCGCTTCGCAGCGACAGACTCAGACTGACAACATCGCCTCGTGAAACCCTCGGCTCGCAGGCAGAGGGGTTCTTAACGGCAGCGATGCGAAGAGAGCCTGTTTAATAAATCCATTTAAAAGTCTGTGCGATATATCGCTGCATATGATACAATAAAATAAAAAAGCAGGTGATAGTGTGAAAAGAATATGGCTCATCCGTCATGGTGAAAGTATTGCCAATGCCGGTGAGGCGACGCAGGACCACCGCAATATCCCTCTGTCGGAGTTGGGCCTGAAGCAGGCCCAGGCTTTGGCCCTGCAGATTCCTAAGCGGCCGGATCTGATTGTCACGTCGCCGTATCTGCGGGCCCAGCAGACAGCCATGTGTACGATTGGGCGCTTTCCTGATACGGTGACGGGAATTTGGGACTGCGTCCATGAGTTCGTCTATCTGGCCCCGGCGACCTGTGTCGGTACGACGTCGCAGCAGCGCCGGCCTCGGGTCATCAGGTACTGGCGCAAGATGGATCCGGACTATATCGACGGTGAAGGAGCCGAAAGCTACCGTCAGCTCATCGGCCGCATCGAACGGACCCTGAGCCTTTTGCAGCGGCGGCCGGAACAGTTCATCCTGGTCTTTACGCATGCCCAGTTCATCCGCAATCTGCTCCTGGTCTATAAGAACCCGGGACGGCCTGTGGAAGAATACATGGCTGCTTTTCGCCACAGCCTGCCGGTTCATAATGGCCAGATTGTGGAAATCACGATGTAAAGGAGAAAATGCTATGGAATTAAAATACAGTGAAAACAAAATCTGGATCGAAAATGAAAAGGGTGCCGTCGTCGGTGAAGTCGACTTCCCCGAACAGCCGGACGGCAACTACGATATCGTCCACACCTTCGTCGACGACAGCCTGCGCGGCCAAGGCGCAGCGGCCAAACTGGTCAAGGCCGCGGCCGACGAAATCCGCCGCCGCAACAAAAAAACAGCCACTAGCTGCACCTATGCCCAGGCCTGGTTCAAACGCCACAAAGACGAAGACGATTTGCTGGTGTGAGGGAAAGGCTGTTTGTCGTGGTTCGTTCATCAGAACAGCCAAATTTTGTATTTGTACGAATCTTCGCCAAACGCCAAACGCCAAACGAACCACGAAAAAAGCTGCCGTATCATGCGGCAGCTTTTTTCATATTCTCAGAATTTCACTCTGACTCGTTCTTCAATGGGGACTTTTACAATCGGTTTCGGTGCTTCTGTGGGGGCACCGAAGGGCATCTGGGCGATGAGTTGCCAGCTGTCCGGGACGCCGGTCAGTTTTTTGACGTCGTCGTCGATGAGGGGATTGTAATGCTGGACGTTGACGCCCAGGCCGAGGTCGGTCAGGGCTGTCCAGATGGCGAACTGCATCATGCCGTTGGCCTGCTGGGCCCAGATGGGGAAGTTCTTGGCGTAGAGCGGGAACTGGGCGGCCATTTTATCGACGATGGCTGTATCATCGAAGTAAAGGACCGTGCCGTAAGCCGCAGCGAAGAAGTTGATTTTCGCTTCTGTTGCGGCGAAGTTGGCGGGCGGCACGATTTTGCGGAGCGTGTCCATCGTGATTTTCCAGATGGCATCGTGCGTTTCGCCGAAGGCGACGACGACTTTGCCGGACTGCATATTGAAAGCAGACGGAACTTCGCGGACCATGTCTTCGACGGTCTTGATGATTGTCGTCTGGGGCAGGGATACGTCTTTGCTCAGGGTATAGTTGGTACGTCTGTTGGTGACGGCTGTAGTAAAGTTATTCATAAGGACACCTCCTGAATTTTATATAACAAATAATGGTTCTCCTTTATTTACCTTCAGTCTACCATGCAATACAAAAGTAGTCAAGATTAAAAAGACCTGTTGCATCTTTTTTGCATCTTGACAGTCCGGCACTCCTCGTGGTATCATTTATACATTGCGTAAGCAAAATTTTAATTTCTTGAATTACTAACATGAGGTGATGTAGAAAATGGCAACGAGGAGAGACCCGCGTTTTAAGGAATGTCGCCGGTTCGGACTGAATGTGTACGGACATCCTAAGGCATTAAAACGCGTACGTAAAGAACAGCGTCCGAAAAAGATGTCTGAATATGGCACACAGTTATTGGAAAAACAGAAGCTTCGCGCATACTACAATTTGCTCGAACGCCAGTTTGTCCGTTATTATGATAAAGCTAAGAAGATGGAAGGCGTTACCGGCCAGAACATGCTGAAATTGCTGGAATGCCGTTTGGATAACCTCGTATATCGTATCGGTTTTGCAAACTCCATCCGCCAGGCCCGCCAGATGGTCAACCACGGCCACATCCTGGTCAATGGCAAACGCTGCGACATTCCGTCGGCACACGTTAAAGTTGGTTCCGTTATCGCTTTGAAAGAAGCTTCCCGTTCCAACGAAATGTACAAAAAATCTTTCCAGGAATTGAAGACTTTCGATGTCCCGTACATTGAAAAGAACTTCGACGGCTTCGAAGGCACACTCACCCGTATGCCCGAACGCGACGAAATCCCTGTAGAAATCAACGAAACGCTCATCGTCGAATTGTACTCCAAATAATTTGATGGTGATCATAAAAAAGACCTGCCTTGCGGCAGGTCTTTTTCGTTTTCCGTGGTTCGTGATTCGTTTGCCGTTATGCGAGACAAGCTCGCTGTCGCAGCGCCTTTTTTACATATTCTCTGAAAAATCGAGCCCTTTGTCGGTGGCGTAGTACGTGCCTTCTTTTTCTCCTTTTTCGACGTAGCCTTTCTGCAGCAGGTCGTTGATGAGGGACTGATCCGGTTCGTCCGGCGCAAACATTTCCTGCGGCGTGCCTTCTTCGCGTTCGACAGCGGCGATGAGGGCTGCTTCACGGTCGTCGTCAGTCGGCGCTTTCTTGACGTACGTCAGGTCCGGCAGGAACATGGGGTATTCCTTGTGGGCCGTGAGGAAGAAACGGCCGATGGCGATGGCCTGGCTCAGGAGGTTGCCTTCTTCGGTCTGGATATCCATTTCATCACAGATGACGTCGAACTGGTTCGATGAGAAGTGATAGAGCTTCTTGGCCACTTCCAGCGTGTCGGCGTAGCGCAGGGACGGCGCTTCGATGCCGTAGATGTGCAGGGCGTGGGCGAGGCAGCCCATGACGAACGGTGCGTTGTGGGCGACCAGGGTCTGGCCTTCGATGAGGTTCTTCAGGCCGGCCTGCCAGTATTCGCCGAATTCGTCGGCCTTCGAGAGTTCATCCCAATGGTAGCGGTCCTTGACGGCGGAAAGGTTGTTTTCCGGCGGACGGACGTAAAAATAGCGCGTATCCTTCAGTTCGCCGTGGTCGAATTCGGCCAGGGCCAGGAGACAGATGGAGTAGGGCTGTTCGTTGGCCAGCTCGATGGCGACAGTCGTGAAGTGCTGCGGGAAGCGGCGCAGTTTGCCTTTTTCTTCGATAGGGTACTTGTAGTAACCGTCGTTGGGACGGATGTCGTACTGGTGAAGGTTGGCGACTTTGACGTGTTCCTTCGTTGCCAGCTCTTTCTGGGCTTTGGCTTTGCGGTGCCGTTTGCGCAGGGCCGACGTCAGGGAGTAGAGGACGGCTGCGATGAAGACGATGGTGACGATCGTCGTGATGATGTGGATAATGGAATCCATAGCGTATCAAATCCTTTGCGATAATTTAGGCGGCAGTCTTATTCTTGAAAGAAGTTCATATCATAGCAGGCGCGGAAGGCGCGGTTGGCAGCATTGCCGTTGGCAGAGAGGCGGTCTGTCGTCTTCACTTCCGGGTTGGGCAGGGCCAGGGTAGAGACGACATTGCCCTGGAGATCGTAGCCGACATCACCGAGGGTCTGCGTTTTTACGGTTTGGGCTTTAAAATTGTAGAAGAAATTGTTATCATAACCTTGTACCGTATTGTGGGCGTAGTCATAGGTAATGACCGTCGCACGGATGATGTAGTACGGCGGATCGTAGCGGACCGACTGGATCGTATTCAGATCGAGGTATGATTCCGTCGTGTCGTCATGGCCGACCTGGACGAAGCGCGTATTGCTGTCGAGGAAAGTAGCCGATGCCATGATGCTGAAGCAACAGGCAAAGGCCAGGGCCAGACCTGCAATTTTTTTGAACATAAGACATACTTCCTTTCCCAGGCTCTCCTTCTTGGAAAGCTCACTATATATTATATAGGAAACTAAAAACATTACAAGAATGTATATTTTCAAGTAGGAATTTGGCCTTGTCAAGTCGAATATTATTCATATAGAGGTGATTTCATTGGATGTGATTTACATAGGACTGCCTTTTCTCTTCTGGCAGGAAGACGAGTCGGAGCACGGCCTGGATGTCTGCGAGACCGAGGGCTTCCAGAAACGGGGCTTTCACGTGTATCCCCTGAATGCCGGCGATGACGCGGAGGAAATCTGTTCCGCCTACAACTGGCATACGTCCTTTGTCGATGAAGATGCTGACGTGGCGCCGACAGAAGACTTCATTTCAGAACACGTCATTTGGGAGGACTTCCCGCTGCTCTACATTTCAGCAGCTGCTGCGACGTCGGAAGACGAATACACGCAGTTCGTCTGTCATACCGTGGAAATGGCCTGTGAAAGCGGCCTCCTCGTCGCAACGGAAGTACCGGCGACCCAGGATGACGAAGAAGACCCGTATCCCTGGCGCGATAAAGCCGGCCTCCTTTGGACGCACGGCGATGTCCTGCCCCAGGGCGGGCCGGGTTGTGCTGTCCGCCTGGCCATTGGCGAAAGCCTTATCCTTTCTGTCAAAGGCGACGAATGCGTTTACGAAAAGCACGTCGACAGCAGTCTTTTTATTCCTTATTTCCTGCAGGGAATGCTGGAAGGGCGAGATCCCTTTTCCATCATAGAATCTTATGTACCTTAAGTTGGGAGGTTATTATTTTGAACAGCAAAAAAATCGAAGAACACCCTTTACGGGCCGCCATCCTTACGATCAGCAACAGCCGGACTTTTTCGGATGATACGAACGGCCTGCTCATCCAGTCGGCTCTGGCGAATTACGGCCATCAGGTCGTCGACTATCAGATTGTCAAAGATGATAAGGCGGAAATCGAACGCCATCTCCACGAATGGGTCTGCAGCGTCGATCTGGTCATTACCAGCGGCGGTACGGGGTTGGCCAAGCGTGATGTGACGATTGAAACGGTAGAACCCCTCTTTGACAAGACCATCCCGGCCTTCCAGGCGATGATGACCTATTTCGCCTACCGCCGGGCCTGCGGCGTCCAGGCCATGGCGTACCGTTCGACAGCCGGCCTCATCCACCAGTGCCAGGTCTACTGCCTGCCCGGGCTGCCGAGCCTGATCAAGATCGGTATGGAAAAGGTCATCTTGCCGGAAGTCTTCCATCTTTATACGGAAATCAAGAAGTAATGGAGAAAAAGAAAATTATCCTCGTCACCGGTGGGGCGCGGAGCGGAAAAAGCTCCTTTGCCGAACGATATGCTGCCGCCCTTTCCGGGCGGCATGCTTATGTGGCGACAGCCCGCATCTTCGATCAGGAAATGGCCGACCGCATCGCCGCCCACCGCAGACGCCGCCCGCCGTCCTGGCAGACCTGGGAAGTGCCGGAAGACCTGCCGTCCGTCATGGACCGTATCTGCCAGGCTGCGGATGTAGTCCTCGTCGACTGCCTGACCCTTTATTTCTCGAATTATCTCTTCGCCCACGACGGCGAAGACGATGACGCCGTCATAGACGGTGCCGTCGCCGAACTGCAGCGCATCATGACTGCCTTCCGCCGCGCCGGTGTGACGGCCATCTTCGTCACCAACGAACTGGGCTGCGGCATCGTGCCCATGGAACACGTGAGCCGCCTCTACCGCGACCTTATCGGCCGCGTCAATCAGGAAGCGGCGGCGGAAGCGGATGAAGTCTATCTTTCAGTCTGCGGCCTGACCGTAGAAGTAAAGCACCAGGCCGTCCGTCTGCCGGAGGTGAGGGGATGAAGGCCTTTCTTATTGCTCTGCAGTTCCTGTCGCGCATCCACCTGGCCTCCCAGAGCGTCTGGCGCGATGAAGATTTCGGCCGCTCCGTCCTCTTTTTCCCCGTCGTCGGTTTGATCATCGGCTTTTTGCTGGCAGCTCTCTACTGGGCGGCCTCGTTTCTTTTCGATGCCTTCGGCCGGGCCGTGCTGGTCACGGCTTTT
>UMEZ01048808.1_pt1 | contig 11577 bp, 14 predicted proteins | sample 1964841 | NCBI WGS metagenome assembly UMEZ01 (sample SAMEA4836029, study PRJEB28245) | human gut metagenome | biome: gut microbiome; material: fecal sample | place: Denmark | collected 2008 | reverse complement strand
GTTGTGGCGGAATGGCAGACGCGCTACTTTGAGGGGGTAGTGAGCGAAAGCTCATGGGGGTTCAAGTCCCCCCAACCGCACCATAGCTTCTCATACGAGAGGCGCTTGAATAGAAACGGCCCCGTGGTGTAGCGGTTTAACATGTCGCCCTGTCACGGCGAAGATCGTCAGTTCAAATCTGATCGGGGTCGCCATATTCTTTTTTTACAACTTTATATGCGGTTGTGGCGGAATGGCAGACGCGCTACTTTGAGGGGGTAGTGAACGAAAGTTCATGGGGGTTCAAGTCCCCCCAACCGCACCAGAAAAGCAAGGGACTATCGCAAATGCGACAGTCCCTTTTTTGTGGTTCGTTCATCGTTTGACGTTGTAGGGGCGCCCATGCGGGGTGCCGGTTAAGCCTTTTTGGCCCGCAAGGTGCTGACTAACAGGAAGCACAAGGCGGTTGCCAAAACGGACAGCAGAGGCGGCGACCCCTACGACAAACGACCTAAGACCAACGGAGGGATTCCATGGATAAAGAACATGTTTTTTTTGAAAATTATGCCCGCAACTGGGACCGGGACCGCAAGGCCGATAAGGCGCTGCTGTCGCGTTTCGTGACGCTGTCCGGCATTGTGTCCGGGGCAGCTGTCCTCGATGCGGGCTGCGGCACCGGCGTCTTCCTGCCCTATTTGTCGGATGCCGTAGGATCTTCCGGGAGCGTCGAAGGGATGGACTATTCGGCCCAGATGATCGATGTAGCCAAGGAGAAATTTTCGCCCCTGGCCAATGTCTCCTTTACGACAGGCGATGTCCTGAAATATCATTTGCCGCAGAAGCATTACGATGCCATTGCCTGCCTCAACTTTTATCCCCATATCGCCGCTCACAGCCGCGACGTCATCCGCCGTTTCTATGAGGCCCTGAAGGACGGCGGCACGCTGCTCATCATGCATGACATGCCGCGCCGCGCCGTCAACGCCATCCACGGCGGCACGCCCGTCCTGCCGCCTGTCGACGTCCTCGAGGAAAAGCTGATCAGCGCCGGTTTTTCCGTAGTCATCGCCATGGATACGGACGAATGCTATTTCCTGCGCGTCGTCAAGGGCGCATCGCCTGACGATTTCGTCTACGACGAAGACGAAGAGGCGCCGGCAGTCCCGCTGAGCGGCAAACTGCAGCATCCCCACGCGCACACGGAGACGAAACGCGTCCTCAACCGCCTCTCGCGCATCACCGGCCACGTCGAGGCCATCAAGCGCATGATCGAAGACGGCCGCGACTGCAGCGACGTCCTGGTCCAGCTGGCCGCCGTCCATTCCGCCGTCGCCGGCGTGAGCCGGGTCATCCTCAAAGACCATATCGACCACTGCATCGTCGACGCTATCCGCGAACACGACGAAGAAGCCGTAGAAAATCTCAAAAAGGCTATTAATACCTTTGTCAAGTGATGATATAATAGGGAAAGAGTAACCATTGGAAAGGGTGTGACTACGATGCAGTTTCGTGTATTGTTAGGTGATTTATCGGATTGGAAAGCGGACGGGATCGTTTACTCGGCCAGCTCGACACTCCTGCCAACGAATAGCGTCAGCACAAAGATTCATCAGAAAGGGGGCCTCTCTTTTTCCGCCTCATGCCGCAAGATCGGCATGTGCCACGTCGGCAGTGCCGTCATGACCAAGGGCTACAAACTGAAGGCCTCGTTTGTTATCCACGCTGTCGGACCCTATTGGGTCGGCGGCAAGCGCGGCGAAGAAGGGGAACTCCTCGCGGCGTACAAGAAGGCCATCCATCTGGCCGATGAAAAGCAGTTGAAGCACATGGCCTTTGCGTCTCTCTGCACGGAAGAAAAACGCTATCCCCTGCAGCGTGCCGCTTCTGCGGCGGTACCGCTGCTCCTGACGGAGGGGGCTGTCTTCGACCGCATCGATCTGGTCTGCACGAGCGCGGCAGAACAGGAAGCCTATACGAAAGCGGCCGTCTTCTTCTGGCTGCGCCGCCTCAGCGATGCCGCCGGCAGTGAACAGGCAGGCCTTTTGGAAGATGCCGGTGCGGCCCTGGCCCTCATGCAGAGCCGTGACGATGCGCCGGATCCCATTGCCCTTTCGGAAGAAGTCAAGAAAATCGAAGCCATCATCCATCCCTTCCTGAAATTGAGGAAGCGCAGCCTCGTCGATATCGAACAGGCCGCGGCGAAGATCATGGCCTTATATCCCTCTGTCAGCGAGGAAGGAGTGTAAAAAAATGGCAAAAAAAAATGGGACCCATGCCCTCGACGTCACCGTCCAGTGCCCGGCCTGTCATGAATTCGGCGTTTTCCCGACATGGGACGTCATCGATACGGTGGATGAAAAACTTAAAGAACGCGTCCATTTCGATGAAGACCTTTTTTTCTACACGTGCCCGCACTGCCACGCCAAGATCCATATGGAAAGCAAGTGCCTCTATATCGACCGGGACAAGAAGCTCCTCGTCTGGCACATCCCGGATCCGAAGGAACGCGTCTCGTCGCAGGAAGTCCAGGATGCCCTGGGCGCACCGTCCTTTACGAAATACACGTGCCGTGCCTGCCTGACCTGGGGCGAATGGCGCGAAAAGATCATCGAACTGGAAAGTTCCTACGATGACCGCCTTTATGAAATCATCAAATACGGCGCTTATCAGCTTCTCAGTGAAGACGATAAGGAACGGCTGCCCCTGGAAGCGTACCATATCGACTACGCGGACGACAGTCATGATGCGGATAAACTGGCCCTGGTCTTCATGCAGAAAGACGCCAAAGGCATGGCCTATGTCTATCCCATCACGGACCGCCTGAAAGAAGTGACGCAGGATATCTTCCTGCCCATCGTCGAACAAATCGCCGACGCCAACCGCAAGGCCCAGTTCGACCGTTTCAGTTATTCCTGGGCTAAGCAGTTCGTGACCTACGTCATCAAAGCCGCCGAAGAAGACAAGAACCGCGAAACCTTCGGCAACCTCATCGGCTTCTGGGTCAAGACCATCGGTGACGAAATCTTCCGCCAGGAAGTGAAGTAAGGCGCTGGCGCAGCATATGTGGGACCGCCGCATGGAGATTCACTCCGTGCGCATGGTCCCTTTTTTAGTTTGAAGTATAAATTTTAACCCTTTCACATCAATTATTTAACATCAAACTCTAAGATTGACATACGATTTGATAAAAAATATAATAAGAAGTATTCTTTGGGCCGAAACTTGAAAAATATTCAAGCCTGTTTAAAAGCGCGTAGTCTAGCCGTTTGACAGGCGTTTTCTGCTTTTTGGAGTGTTCGCGGCCCGTCGTAAAAGATTTGAAATTTGCCCCCTTTTGCCCCTTTTTGCCCCCTGGGAAAAGGGGCTTTTTTTATATGCTGATGGCGTCCAATTTCTTGATGACTTCATCCTGCATGGTTGTTGTGACGTGGGTGTAAATGTTCAATGTTGTACCTGGGTTGTGATGGCCGACACGCTGCATGATGGCTTTCAAAGGCACTCCCATTTCTGCCAGTAAGCTAACGTGGGTATGGCGGAATACGTGCGTAGTAATGTGTTTGGGGTAGTCCAATTTAGCCAATACGCTGTTAATCAGAATAATAGGCATGGGAAAACCCGTTTTTGATACGAAAATATAGCCGCGTTCCGTATACGTGCCGTGTTTCCACAAACGGAGCCGGGCGTTATCGGCCTTGAACCATTGGAGTATCTTCATAGCCCGGGCGTCAAGCTGCACGTCCCTATAACTGGAAATGTTTTTCGGCGTCCCTCGTTTGCCGGGTTGCCCTGTCTTGACGGTTCGTACCCATGTAGCATTGACGTTGATACTGTTTTTCTTTGTGTCTACGTCCTGCCAACGTAGGGCCAGTAATTCGCCACAGCGTAAGCCGGTATGAGCGATAAACTCCATAGCAAGGGCAATGCGCGGCGACTTTTGACGGAGAAGGGCCAGGACGTCGCGTAATTCATCCCGACTCAAGAACTTGTTTTCCTTTTTGGCCAATTCCTCGGGCGTCGCCGGGCGGCGCTTTAGCTTGATTTCCACAAAGGGCGCGGCCGTGTCGATGTAGCCTTTACGGGCGGCGTACTTCATGACCTGTTTAAAGATGGCCAGTTGGGACGCGGCGTAAGAGTATGAAATTTTTTGTTCGTAGTATTGCCCGGCAAAGTATCGGGCCATGAAGTCGGCCGTCAGATCAGCGGCCAGGAACCCGGGGGCCGTGGCAGCCTTCACCTTGTTCAGTTGGCGGCGTTCCGTGTAGGCCGTGCTTTCCTTGATGGTTTGGCGATGCACGGAAAACCATTCATCACAAAGGGCGTGGAACGTGATGGCCCGGGCCGCTTCCCTGGCCGCCTTTTCGAGTTGGCCGCTCTTCTTGAAAAACTTTTCGCGCAGCATGTCGGCGGCGGCCTTTTTGGCATGGGCGCTTTTGCTGTTGAGTGTCACGCTTACCGTGATGATCTTCCCATTGTCGGCCGTGAAGCGTTCGCGGTATTTGTAGCGTGTTCCCTTGGAGTTGGTAACTTTTTCAATCCACATATAGAAAAACCTCTTTTCCAAAAATGAAACGTCGTCACCGTCGAAAGCGTTCTGATTCACTCTTGAAATGAAGGTGTAGTCATGTGGGAATGATTATGAAGGATGCCGCCGGGGAAGCGGCTTATTTGTTGGTTGGCTGATTCTTGAAGAAGTCAGGGTTTATTTTTAAAAGAACTTCTTTTGCTTCTGCATATTTTGGATTGTTTTTTATTTGCTCTACTAGCCAGTCAAGTTGAATACCTTGTATGCTCTTAAATGCTTTTATATACAGATCCCGTTTGGCGTCTAGAACGGGGGATGTGGTCGGTATTTCCTTATATAGCGATACAAGTGTTTTTCTGTCTATCATATATGATTGGTCGCCGCCGTTTTCGTCGGTAGTTGGCGACAATATGGAGAATGTCGCAGGTTCACCTAATTTTTTTTTGTCTAGAGCGACAATAAAGCCGCATTTCTCTAAATCCCGTACTGCTTCATCTAACACGTTGGGGATATAGCCTAATAGCTGATTGGGTGAAGTATGTAGAATATCTGCTATATCGCATAACTTTTCTAGTTTTGGCTCCCTTTTCCCTAATTCATACGCGCCGTAGGCCGTGGGCGTCATGTTTAACTTTTTGGCCATTTCAGAACGTGTTAGTTTATTTCTTTCGCGTTCAGCTTTTAAATTGTCTTTGAATGACATGAAATCACCTCTATGTATACTCTTTTTGTTTCTATAATATCATCTAAGTGATTGAAATACAATATTAAAAGCTCAAATAGTTGACCTTACACGCGGTGTGTGGTATTATATGACTAGAATCAATCAAAAAGATTGAGACAAGTCTAAACGATTGAAAAGAGGCGAAAGCATATGAACATTGATGAAAAGAAGTTAAAGCTTGCGATGGCTCGGGCCTGCCTGGACGTAAAGGCGCTTGGGAAAGCGGCGGACGTCGGGAAAGCTACATTGATTCGAGTCTTGAATGGACACGGCGAAAACGTCCGCTATTCGACGGCCGGGAAACTGGCCCGGGCTTTGGGCGTTGACGTCACGGAAATTATTTCAGCATGAAACACCGTCGAAAGCGTTCTGATTTGCTCTTGAATTTTTGGAAGGGGGTGAAGGTATGGCAAGAACAAAACCGAAATTGAAGGTATATGAAGATTGTACGGGCGCCGTTTGGGTTCGCAGCCCGGATTTACAAAAACGGTTCTCGATTTGTCGAACTACTGTTTATAATTTGCTGAACGAGATGCGGAAAAAGCCGGAATTTAGCAAATCATTTCTTGATTTGTCTAGCACGTTACGACTCGTCAAGTTGGCCGATTTTGAGCAATTTTTGAGAACTCGTAGTGAAAGGAAAGCTTGGTTACGTTGAATTGGTTGCCGGGCCGATGCCTGGCAGAAGGGAGAAAGTCATGGAAAACATGGAAAATTACTTTGAAGAACTGGAACGCGAACGCCGGGAAGACTTGCAGGATTTGAAGAAAATCAACGGTATGAATGAAGCCAATGTACACGATTATGACGGATTTGTCGTTCCGGCCGGGGAATTGCTTTCCTGCATTGTTGAAAATCAGAAGGGTCTAGTCGAACGCCTGGCCGATGCCGATGACCGGGATGACCTTATTTTTCATGCTCAGTGGGTTACTTATCAGATGATCTATAATACCGTTGTCAATGAATTGGCAGAAGAAAAGAAAGGGGATAAATAGTATGAGCAGCGTTTTTGATGAGCTTCAGCAAGCGTCGCAGCACTTGAGTGAAGCGGTGCAGCAGTTACAGGCCGTCACGTGTGGAATTGAAAACGTCTTGGATAAGGGCGCTGAACTGCATCCCAATGCAGAACAAGCATTTGCAGCCGTAAACATTTTGCGTAGCTTTTGCAGCAATCAGCCGGGGCCTACTGGCTGCAATGATTGCCCGTTTGCTGAATCCAATGGGAACGGCGGCAGCACTTGCAGCCTCGAATGCACTCCCGATGAATACCCAAAAATTTTCATCAGACGGGATTAGAGAAAGGGGCCGATGCCATGAAAAACACTTTGCAGTTACGCTATACCCTGGCCGATATAGCAGACGTCAAGAAAGGCATGTACTACGTCGCCGAAAAATCGGGGGGGGGTACGATGGGAAGCGGCCGACAGTGAAGCCGGGGCTATTGCCAACTATGAAGCCGACAGACGGCAGCAGCCTGTCAAAGCCTGTCATTTAGTGAGAGGAGAGAAAAAGCATGATTAACGAAGGAACAAGGGAAATTTTTAATGCAAGAAAGCACTTGGAAGAACAGGCCGCGCGTTATGAAAAAGACAAGGCGGTGCAGCTCAGCTATAAAGAAGACAATGCCGATATGGAAAAGGATCCTATGCTTGCTATGAAAATCTTTGAAACTGATTTTCTTGTTGGTAAAGATGCTATAAGCATTTCCGTGTTGGAATATTTGGACGCGGAAAAGTTTAACGATGCTGAATTTTATAATTTGTTGGATTCGATGATACATGAACAATATACCGTTATGCCGCTTTTAATTGGGCCTGATGTTGATAAACGGCGATTGTCTGCCATGTTTGGCAGTTTGGCCATGCTTTATGAAACGCGAAATGATGTCCTTTTATCTCTTCTCGCGTCAAAAAGCAGAGTTACCATGAACGGCGCAACGGCGGCCGATTTGGAAAAAATGCTTTCCGATTTGGATAAAAGCAGATAAAAAAAAGCCGTCTCAGATGAAACGGATCTGAAACGGCACGGACGAAAAAGACGATTGCAGCGTTTTTTATAGTCCTTACACGTAGTATAGCAAAGATGGCCAGGGCGGCGCAAGACCGCCACTTGTTGAAAAAATTAAATGGTGCGGCGCTCGGTGTATGGCCGGGTGCCGCTTCCTTATCAATAGGGAAGGTGAAACGAATGGGGAAATTCAAACGGCGGCCGTATAGCGCGGCGGCGATGACTGGCAGGTGGTAAAGCATGGGACGGAAAAAAATACCCTTGAACCCGTGGGAAACGGCACGCATTGCCGGAGATGACGGCCATTATATACGCCTCGGGGATTCATTCCTTGAGAGTAAGGCCGTGCAGCAGTTGAGTCGCCCAACGTTCTTTGTATTGCTACAGATGGTCAAAGCGTGTGCCGGGAAAAGGTCGTTTACATTTCCGCGGTCGTATTTTGAAAAACATTGCGGACTTTCACATATTACCGTTGTTCGGGCCGTGAAGGAATTACAGGCCCGGGGATTTATCGAAAAGCAGCTAAAAGAGCGACGACGGTTGAGAGATCCTAATACATATACATGGGCGTTTGATTGGAAGAAAAATAATTCGTAATACTAATATTAGCTTGGTATCAGGGTGATACCAATATTGGTATCATGGTGATACCAATGAAGCACAAAAACGGGCCGAAAATGGGGGCTATTGGTATCAGGGTGATACCAATGAAAAACACGTAAAGAGGGCCGATAAAGTAGGCCGTTATGCCGTGTATAAGAGCTTTTGAGCCTATTTCTCAAATATATTCCATTGGTATCAGGGTGATACCCTATCTATATATAGCCATGGTAGGGCCTCAAAAAAGGACGACAAAAAGGGAAAAAAGAGAAGAGAAAAGGGCCAGGATGGCAAGCGGTCGAACGTCTGCCATTGATGGCCTAAAGATCTAGAAAGGAATGATGCCGATGAAAGGAAATGACGGGTTGTTTATGCCTGGCTTTTTGTTCCATGATGAGCCGTACAGGCAGGGCTTGAGTTTGACGGCTAAAGCCGTGTATGCCTGTCTGCTTGATTTCCTGGCAGCGGCCGGGGAAGCGGACGACAACGGCGGCCCGGGCGTTCTCGTGAAGCAGCAGGACGTGCAGGCAGTGCTAAACATATCACGGCGAACGTGTCAACGATGTATGAAAGACCTGGCAGCGGCCGGACTGATTGACATGAACCGGGAAAAGGGCGGCGCCGTGAATAGGATACATTTTACAAGGCGTCAAAATGGCGCATACAAGGCGTCAAAATGTCACATACAAGGCGTCAAAATGTCACATAGTGCCGATACCGGGCAGCCGATGAAGCGGCCTAAACGATTTGAACCGCCAACGGTTCAAGACGTACAGGCCTATTGTACTGCAAAGGGCTACCACATAGACGCGGCGGCCTTTGTAGACTTCTACACCTCGAACGGTTGGAAAGTGGGTAAAAACCCTATGAAGGACTGGAAAGCGGCTGTAAGGACGTGGGAACGAAAAGACAAGGAACGACAGGCAGCCGGGCCGCGCTGTATGACAAGTAACGAACGATTACGGGCAGCAGATGATGAATTAGAAAGGATGTGTCGGGCCTATGACAGCAGAGACGGCAAAACAGATCTTGATGATTTTCCGGGGAAACTACCCGGGTGAAGGTTGGAAACTTGAGGGGGACAGGGGAAAGCTTTTCGTAGTTGCCTTGCTTGACCAGTTGGGAAAATACCCGGATCGGTTCGCCTTGAGGGCCGCGCAAAAAGCTATTGATGCTTCCCCGGGGAATATCCCTAGTATTCCCTTGATGAAACAAATCATAAAACAGGCCGTAAACGCGGTGCCGGAATACAAGGCATTGCCGGGGGCAGAGATGAGCCAGGCCGGGCGGCAACGGGTCGCGGACATGGTGAAGGACGTAAAGAAAAAGTGGCACTCAAAAGACTGGCACGGACAAACGATTGCAGACGTCCCCGATGACGTGGCAGCTTTTGCCAGGCGTCATTTTCATGAAATTTCTGATGCTACCATTGTACGGAATAGCGACGTATTCGCGGCCGGGTTGCGTGAAGGCATGAAAATTGACGGGTACAAGTATTATTTTCTTTTGGGGAAATTAACGGGCGGCGTGTGGCCCGTGGTGAAATATCCATATGTAGAGAAGAAATAGTAAAACAGGGTTGCACTCGTATTTAAAACGGGTGCAGCCTTGCTATAGCCTTGTACGGGCCGGGTGCATGTCCTGGCCTGTTTGCCGATGAATGAAGAAGAGAGAAAGGGGAATAACTGCCAATGTGGAAAGGAAAGAAAAGTGATGCACCCCCGGAATTACGGGCGGCGATGGTAAAAGTAGAAAAAGCCTTGTATTCATGGCCATATTGGGAAAAGCGGCGCGTCTTCCTGGCCAATGACATAAAGGAACTATTGCAGCAGCTCAAAGAAGAGGCCGTACCGGGCGTATCCCACGCATACGGCGGCCGGGCGTCCAGTAATTACGGCGACAGTGAAGAAGAACGGCGGCTGATAGAAAAAGAGAAGGATCACGCGCGGCTTGTCCAACTACAGGACGAACAACGGGCCGTTTGTGGGTATTTGAAACGCCTGGCCGATGCCGTGGACGTTTGCTTATGTGTGATAAAGAAGCAATAGAAGTGCAAAAAATTTTGCCGTTCCTATCCGACACTTGGCCATTGTGTCGGATAGGTCGGGCGGTTATTCGGGCAAGTCAATCTTGCCGACAAAGCTGTAATAAATCTCAATGTCCTGCCTGCGGGTGCCGTTCTCATCATAGCTGCACTCATGCACCACAATTTTCTCGATCATTTCCCGCAAGAGAGTGGGGGTCAGTTCTTCAAAGGCAAGGTGCTTGCGGACAATGCCCATAAATTTCTCGGCGTTGACGGTAGCTGCCTGTGACTTGTCCAGTTCGGCTTGCAGGGCGGCGGCTCTCTTTTTCAGCTCCGCTTGCTCGGCTTCGTAGTCAGCCGACAGTTCCATGAAACGCTCATCGCTGATTTTGCCGTTTACATTGTCCTCATACAGCCGCTTGATAATGCGGCTGATTTCAGAAATGCGTTCCTGCGCCTGTTCAAGCTGCTTGATGGCTGCGGCGGTCTTTCGCTTGCCGCCGATCTCGTTCTGCTGGACAAGTAGTTTCACAAACCGGCTCTCATGCTTGGCTGCGTATTCGGTCACTTGCCGGAGATTTGCCAGGACACCAGCGGTCAACAGATCGGTGCGGATAAAGTGCGCCGTACAGTTGCGGGTGCGCTTCTTGTAGCTGCCGCAGATGTAGCAGTCCTGTTTGCGGTCTTTGTTCTGATACCGCTGCTGATACAGCACATGGCCGCAGTCGGCGCAGAACAAAATCCCGGAGAACAGCCCCACTTCATCGTAGCGGTTCGGGCGTTTGCGCTGTTTGCGTAACTCCTGCACCCGTTCCCATGTTTCCTTGTCGATGATCGGCTCATGGTGGTTCTCGAAAATGGCCTGCTTCTCGACGGGGTTCTCTATGCTGTGCTTGACCTTATAAGAAGGCTTTTCCGTTTTGAAGTTCACCAGACATCCGGTGTACTCTCGGTTTTCGAGGATATGAACGACGGTGTTGGTCGCCCATTTGCACTCATAGCCTGGGTGATAACGGCGGGTGCTGCCTGTCCGCTGATATTCCAGCGTCCCCGGCGTGGGGATTTGCTGCTCCGTCAGCATACGGGCAATCTTGGTCGGGCCGTTCCCGGCAAGGCAAAGCTGGTAAATCTGCTGCACCACCGGGGCGGCTTCCTCGTCTATAATAAAATTCTCGTCCTCGTCCATCACATAGCCGTAAACCGGCTTGCTGGTAACAGGCTTGCCGCTCATGCCTTTTGACTTTTTCACTGCCTTGATTTTCTTGCTCGTATCTCTCACCAGCCATTCATTGAACAGATTTCGCAGCGGGGTAAAATCGTTGTCCATGCCCTCGCTGGCACTGTCCACATTATCGTTGACAGCGATAAAACGCACACCCTTTTGAGGGAACAGCATTTCCGTGTAAAACCCTACCTGCAAGTAGTTTCGCCCTAACCGGCTCATGTCTTCTTGTGTCAAGTAGGGACTAAAAAAATTTTGAGAATTTACAAGCCGTTCATAGGTGGACAACCACCCGTGAACGGCTTGCGTTTTCTCTATGCTCTTTTGCCGTTCTTTGCGCGGCGATTCTTATACGCCGCTTCAAACGCCTCCATCATTGGAGTGACCGGAAGCTCGTTGTCAGGTTTGGACAGATACTCGAACCGGATGCCATTCTCTCTGAACTTTCGCTCAAACCTCATGAAAGAGGAAGCGTCCCGGCTGATCCGCGAGGTGTC
>UMEZ01077005.1_pt1 | contig 11588 bp, 10 predicted proteins | sample 1964841 | NCBI WGS metagenome assembly UMEZ01 (sample SAMEA4836029, study PRJEB28245) | human gut metagenome | biome: gut microbiome; material: fecal sample | place: Denmark | collected 2008 | reverse complement strand
CGGTACAATGTAATCACTTCCGGGGTCATAGCTGCCACCGCCGCCCGTGTAAATGTCATCCCACAGATAGGGCTTGTTGCCTTTGAGCTCCAAGGTAATGTCGTAGATTTCTTTCTGCTCGGCATCCAGCAGGGAGTTCACCACCACGGGCAGGGTCTTGTTCTGGAGCCGCACATGGAGAATGTAATACTCATACGGCACCTCGTAGGTATCCGTATGGGTGGTTCCGTCCTCGTCCGTCCATGTGTCCGTTTCGGTGCGGTAGCGTATCTCCACTTCCTCGGTCAGCGTCAGCTTGTACTGCGCCTCAAACAAGGCCCGGAGCTCACCCTGCACATTTTCACGGGTATAGGTGCGGAGCTTGGCGATCAGGTAGGAGGTCAGTTCATAGGGGTTGTGGCCCAGCTCGTCCACCTGATAGCGGTACTCGTCATAGCCGGGGTGGGTGCGCTCAATGTTGGCGATTTTCTGCCGGAGCTCGTTTTCAAGGGCCGTATAGTCCTCGTTGGCCCCCAAAATATCCTCGTCCTCGGCGGTGTAGGAGGTGCCGACCACGGCGTTCATCATGCCAGTACCCAGCGAAGGGAGGGCGGAAAAGATGGAGTTCAAAATCAGGAACAGGCAGAACAACAGCAGAATGATGATTACTCCGCTTTTATGACGGCGCACGAATCGGGCGGCATAGGCCGCCGCTTTCTCGGTGGTGGTGGCCGCCGCTCCTGCCGCCTTGGCCCCCTGTCTTGCAGCTTCCCGGGCCTGCTTGGCATATTCCCGCTTGATTTTCCATTTCTGGGCCATGCGGGAAAGGAAGCTGCTTTGAAGCTCCGGGTGCTCCTGCGCCATCTGCTGATAGTGGAGGTTGGCATTGGCCTTCATGGTCTTGTGTTCCCATTTCTCCACCTGCCGGGCCGGGTGCTCCCGGATACGCCGCTTGGTGTAGCGGGTGGCCTTATGCACTCCGGCCTCTGACAGAAGCTCGGCCTTGTGGGCGCTCTCCACACCCACATTCTCATGCTCGACCTCATGTATTTTGCGGTGGGTGTAGGCCCATACACCTGCCCCCGCCGCCGTTGCCGCCCGCTGGGGGAGGCCGGGCGGCTTCTGAGGTTTCTGCTGGGCCAGCTTTTCCTTGGCGGCTTCCAGCTTGACAGCAGAGTGTTCGGCCTTGGCCTCGGCCCGTTCCTTCTTTTTCTCCTGCTTGTCCTTCCTGGCCTTTTGGGCGTCCTGTTCCTCATGGGCGGTATCCCTGCGGGCCTCGTCATCCTGCCGCAAGCGGGAGGACAGCTTTTCCCGTTCCTCGTCCTGCCGGAATTTCCCGCCGCCCGCTGGCTTCGGGCCAACTTGGCCCGAGGTAGGCTCCCCGGCCTGACGGGTCACTTCTTCTTCGGCAAAATGGAGCCGCCCACGCTTGACCCGCTTTCCGGGCGGTCTGTTCTTTTCGTTCTTCGGGCCAACTTGGCCCGAAGCGGTCTTACCCATTCTGCGCCTCCTTTTCCTCCGGGCGGGTAGTCATAATGGAGTAGAGCTTGGTATTCTTCGGGAAACGGTCAACAAACGGAATGGTCACATTTCCGAAGAACAACAGCCCCTCGCCGGGATTGGAGTGGGTCACATAGGAAAGCTGGTGCGGGCTGATACCCAACTGCTTGGCAAGTATCTGCCTGTCTCCCTGCGCCTGCGACAGAAGCACCATAAAGTCGGAGTTTTCAAAGATGTTTTCAATCTGCCGGCTGGCAAGGAGGTCTTTCACATTCTGCGTCAGGGCGCTCGGGACGCAGCCCTTTTTACGGAGCATTTTCCAGATGGTAACGAAGTAGCTGGAAGTCAGCTCGTCCTGCAACAGCACATGGAACTCGTCATAGTAGCACCATGTAGCGATACCACGGGCGAAGTTGTGGGAAACCTGACTGTTCATCAGGTCGTTGATGATGTGCATGGCAATCGTGCGGAGGCCCGCCCCCAGCTTCTTCAAGTCGAAGCACACCACACGGGCGTTTCTGTAATCCACATTGGTCTTGTGGTTGAAGATGTTGAGAGAGCCGGACACATAGATCTCAATGGCTGTTGCCAGCCGCTTTGCCTCGGGCTCGGTCTGCTGGCACAGAAGGTCATACAGGTTTTGAAGCGTCGGCATAGGGGTATTGTCCGGGTCATTGAGAAAGTCCCGGTACACCATGCGGGCGCAGCGGTCAATGATGGTACGCTCGACGGGCTGTAAGCCGTCTTTGCCGCCCACAATCAGTTCCATGAGCGAAAGGAGAAAATCGCATTTCAGACTGATAGGCGAAACCTCGTCATCAATGCTTACATCCAAATCCATCGGATTGATATGGTGCGGGCTGTTGGGGGCGATCTCCACCACAAGGCCGTCCTGTCCGAACTGGCGTACCAGCGGCGAGTATTCGCCCATCGGGTCAAGAATGATAATGCGGTCATTGGTGGCAAGGAACACATTGACAAGCTCCCTCTTTCCGGCGAAGCTCTTGCCCGCACCCGGTACGCCGAGGTACAGGCCGTTGGGGTTTTTGTCAAGAGGAACTTTTTAGGGGTAGGGAAAAGCTATACGATTAAGGGGAAGCAGGCAGAGAAAAAGAGTAAAAACACACCTCGTGGACGGCTGAAACGCCTTTTTGGGGCAGGGAATATAAAACCCTTGCCCACCTCGGAAATGAGGTCGTGGCAGGGATAAAAAGCCCATATTCGTACCTTTTTCTGCACTATAAATAGCTTCTATATGTCCGCCTGTCCCCGTTGCGTATCAGCCCTCATTCTGTTCCTTGTTTGAGGTCGGGGGTGAGGGGCGTGCAGCCCCGCAAAGACTGACGATGACTGCCGCAGCAGTGCAGACGGTTTTGCCGCTAAAATGGAGCGGACGAAAGCGGGGGGGCAGGGTTGTGAAACCCTGTTCCCCGTTTTCGGCGGCGAAAAGGCAGCGGCAAAAATCCGGACGGTCAAGGGTTTAAGAGTGGAGATTTTTTCGCGCCGTGCGCGGAAAAATACAACTCGTCCCTTGACGGTCTGGATAGCCGGAACGGGTAAAAAATATGTCGTCCATAAAGCGTGAAAACGGTAGAAATCTTCACAAAGCTATGCTAAAATATAGATGGTTGGTTGACCTATAAACTGGGATTTAGGAGGAAGCCAAAATGTCTGAAAACGGATCAAAAAATCAGTTATTGAACCATTTGAAGGTTGAATTTGCCGTTAAACAAAAGAAAGGGTTGCCCTTTATTATGGCATCCGCTGTTTTATGGACTATTATGCTAATTGCTTTTCTTGCAAATTTAGATATTGCCACAAAAAATATTATTGCCATGTGTTGCTCTGCACTGCTTATGCCCGTTGGAATGCTTTTCGGCAAAATACTAAAAGTTAATATATTTGGCAAAGATAATCCGCTCAGCAGTCTTTCTATTGTAGCGGCACTCAATCAGTTAATGTATCTTCCGATTGTTCTGTGGGCAATGTATACTGTTCCTGACAAAATGATTATGGTGTATGCAATCGTTGTTGGCGCACATTTCTTGCCCTATTATTGGATTTATTTTTCACCAACATATTTTTATGCATCTATCATCATTCCGATTGCATCTTTGATATTTGGAATCTATTTCGGTCAAGTTATAGTCTGTGTTGCTTTTGTTGCCTTTGACATCATTATTTGCATATTGCTGTGTTTGGAGAATAAACAAGCCGAAAAATATCTCAAAGCCATAACCAGCAAAGAATAATATCGACATTGATTAGGTGCGATTTATTGGACTTGATCTAACGAATCGCTCTGTTTTTCAGCGGTCAAGGGCTTGCTTGTGTGTAGGCTGCTCCATGCGGTTTTCCTGCATAAAGCGCGAGAGTGGTAGAAATCTTCACAAACCTGTGCTATAATACGGACGATTAGTTGTCTGGTAAATCGAAATTTGCGGAGGAACATCTGACCAATATGAATATATACGATTTTTGGAAAGCAGTGCTCGGTCAAAATGAGATCGAAATCAGAAAGTATTTTCAGAACGATGCCTATATAAACTGGCATTGTACCAATGAACGATTTAATGTTGATGAATTTATTATTGCTAATTGTGAATATCCCGGTGATTGGGAGGGTAGCGTTGAAAGAGTCGAAACACTGAATGACCTAATCGTTACGGTTGTAAATGTATATCCCAAAGGCAGAAACGCTTCCTTTCATGTCACATCTTTCATAAAAACCAAAGAGGATAAAATTGTTTCAATGGATGAGTATTGGGCAGACGACGGGAATGCTCCACAGTGGAGATTAGACAAACATATCGGAAAAGCAATTAGATAAATTCCACTTTATCAGGCTAACAAAAACCCAAACCACGAACGGCGGAACGGGCTTTATCCGTTCCGCCGCTCTGTATTTCAGCGGTCGCGGTCTTGCCTGTGCGCGGGCGGGTCTTTGCGGTTTTCTTCCCGCAAAATACTGTGAACGCCCTTCCGTATCTGCTCCGCTTCCTTTACCTCGTCTTTCAGTGCGAGATAGCGTCGGGACAGCTCCTTCCTCTCGGCGGTCAGCTTCTCCTGCTCTGCTTTCCACGCCTTTAGCGGAATGCCCGTCCTGCCGTTCATCACGCCGTCAAGATAGCGTCCTGCGGCTTCAAAGTGGGTCAGCTCCATGCAGTGTGCTTCGTAAAACGCCTCCTGCTTTTTCGGCTTCTGCTGTTTGTATTTTCTGTAAACGTCGCGGTACTTCAAATACTTCTCGGCGTTTGAAATATGCCCGTCAAGGGTTTTCAGCCGCCTGTCGATGGGTTTCAGCTTTTCGGCTATTTCGCGCTGCTCCCTGAACATGCCCGCTATTTTATCCGTCAAGCCGTCCATATCCGTAATCTGATTCTCTTGCAGGAAGTTCAGCATTTTTGCCGCCGCTTTCAGGCTGTTGACGGCGCTGTAATAGCCCGGTTTTCCCGTCTGCTCCCGCCGCGCAAGGATACCCTGTATCACATCGGCAAGGGTGGGCGGCGTAGAGTTTTCGGCTTCTTCTTTCAGCCAGCTTTGCAGTTTGGAAATGCGGGCTTTGAGCTGCCGCAGATTGCGGTTCGTCACCTCGATTTCTCGGTTGATGTTTCCCCGTTCGGTGCGTATCCCGCGCTTCTCCATCTGAAAAGCGGCTACGCCCAAATGGACGGTGGGGATCTGGTCAATACCCTGCCGCGCATAGCTGCGGTGGTCTATCCGCTCGGCGTGTCCGTTCTGCTCCAACGCTTGATTGCAGATTTCAGCCCATGCCCTGCGCCATTCCTCCGCTTTGGTCTGCTCGTTCCAGTCGGTGGCAGGAACGGACTTGCATTTGTACTGCCGTTTTTTTTGGTCGTAGATTTTGTTTCCGTCCCCGTCAAGGATATACTCCTTTTTCTGCTTGGCTCCCCATGTGCCGTCCTGCTCGATAGGTCGCATGGTCAGCAGGATATGGGCGTGGGGGTTGCCGTCGTTCTTGTCGTGCAAGCAAACGTCGGCGCACATTCCCGCATTGACAAACTGCTCCTTTACATATTCCCTCACAAGGGAAATGCCCTGCTTCCTCGTCAGTTCGTGGGGCAGGGCAATTTCAATCTCCCGCGCAAGCTGGGCGTTTTTTGCTTTCTCGATTCTCTCCACCGCGTTCCACAGAGCGGAACGGTCAGAGAAAGAGGGCGGGGCGTTGTCGGGCAGTAAAATCTCGGTGTGGACGATACCGCCCTTGCGGGTGTAGTCGTGAATCGCTCCGTCATATTCGTTGACGAGTTTTTCACCGCTGCGGTAGGCGGCTGCGGCAACGGCGGACTTGCCCTTGCCGCGGGAGATGATTTTGATGCTGCAATGGTAAATCGCCATGCGCCGCGCTCCTTTCTGCGGGTTTACCCGCCGTTTCCTTTTGTGCCGGCAGGCGCAAAACGCCGTCTGCAAGACCGCACGATACCACGGTTATGTGGTATATAAGTGCGCCCTTTGGGTAGGGGGAGAGGGGCGTTAGCCGCTCTCCCTTGCGCCGTTGCCCTTGTCCCCGTTCTCGTCTGCGCCGTCCTGTGCCGTCAGTCCGTCCAATATGCGGTGGCTCTGCTCGGTGAGGACGGTCTTTTCAAGGAAGATTTGAAACTGCTCGTCAGTCAGGGAGATGCTTTCGGGCAGCAGGCTTTCAAACAGCCCCATGCGCTTGCAAAGGCGTTTCGTCCTGTCCTTTCGCTCCTGCGCCTTCTGCGCCTGCACAAGCTGTCTGCGCTTGTTTTCAAGCTGTCGGATTTCTTCCTCGATGCCTGCGATTTTCTCCATTTTGGTCTTTGCCATTTGCTTTTTCTCCTTTCGGTTTTCTGATTTGGAATGGATGGAATGGGAATGGAAACGATTGAGCGATTGCCCTATTGGGTACAGGAAAGCGGCTTGCCCTTTTTGTGAACAAGCCGCTTTCTGCGTTTCCGTATTCGGTTATGCGCTTCTTTGCATTTCGCTTTCCTGCGGCGGCAGCTCGTAGGCTGTGCCTTTAAGGATTGCCGCCCTTTCCGCTGCTTCGGCGGCTTTCTTCGCGGCTACCTTCCTTGCGTACCGCTCCTTGTCGCGTTTTCTCAGGATTTCCCGCTGTTCTTCGGTCATTTCGGAGCGCAGCTTTTTCGTCCTTTTCTTTTCCGGCGTTTCCGCCTGTTCGCCCTCCTGTTCGGGCAGCTCGAATCTGCCGATAAAATTCAGATGGATTTCCACCTCCTGTTCCCGTTTTCCGTTTGTTTTGCTCGCTTCGTGTACGATGACCTTCTCCACGAATTCATTCAAAAGGGTGGGTGTCAGCTCGGTAAACTCCGTGTGCCGCTTTACCAGCTCCAAAAACCTGTCGGCTCTCACGCTGTCGGTACTGTAGCGGTCTATCTCGGCTTGCAGCCGTTCGATTTCGGAATCAAGGCTTTTCTGCTCTGCGTCATAGCCCGCCAGCAGCTCGGAAAAGTGGTTTTCGGGGATTTTGTCGGCGGCGTAGCTCTCGTACAGTTTCTTGATTAAGCGGCTGATTTCCTCCCGGCGGCGTTTGCCCTTTGTCAGCTTTCTGCGGCTCTCCCTGATCGCCGCTTCCTGTTGCAGCGCCGCTTCCTCCCGCACACGCTGAATGAACGCGGCTTCGTTTTCAATGGCGTATCTGCTTGCCCGCCGTATCGCGTCCAGTATCAGCTGCTCCACGACTTCCACGCGGATATAATGGCAGGTGCAGGACTTGGAATAGTGGCGGTAGCCGGAACACACATACTCATGGTGGGGGTGGCCGGGTCGCCCGGAGGTTCCCCGCTTGTGATACATCTTTGCGCCGCAGTCGGCGCAATAGAGAACGCCCGTCAGAGGATTTGGCTCTCCGTCCGGCTTGTAAACACGCCTCTTCGTTCCCCGCAGCCGCTGAACGATATTCCATGTTTCTTCGTCAATGATCTGCGGGTGCGCGTCCTTGAATACAAGCCTGTTTTCGGGGGTGGGTTTCCGCTGCTTGGATTTATAGTTTTCCGTCCCCGTCTTGTTCAGGACTTTCCAGCCCATATATTCCTCTTTCTTGAGAATGTTGATGACGGTGGCGCTCGACCATTTATACGGGTCTGCATTGTGCGCCCCGCGGCTCGTCCTTTCGCCGATGCTTTTCCAATGGGCGTTGGGGGTCAGTATCCGCTCGGCGGTCAGTTCCTCCGTGATTTTTGCGATGTTCTTTCCCGCAATCACGCTCCGGAATATCCGCTTTACAACGGGAGCGGCTTCCTCGTCCACGATCCATTTCTGACGGTCTTTCGGGTCGTGGAGGTAGCCGTAGGGCAATGCGCCCGTAACGTGGTTTCCCGCCGCCGTCCTCGCGCCGAATATCGCCCGGATTTTGCGGCTGGTGTCTCTTGCGTGCCACTCCGCAAGGATATTGCGAAAGGGCATAAAATCGTCCTCGCCTTTGGCGGTGTCGATGCCCTCCGCAACGGCGATCAGCCGGACGTTCATTTCCCGAAGCTGTTCCAAAAACAAGCCAACGCGCAGATGGTCACGCCCCAGGCGGCTCATATCCTTTATCAGGATTTGCCCCACGCTGCCGCGCGAAATATCCTCCGTCATCTGCAAAAAGCCCGGTCTGTCCCAGCGCGTCCCGCTCCAGCCGTCGTCCGTCCTGTGGACGAGGTTTTTGAAGCCGCTTCGGAGGGCGTATTCCTCCAGATAGGCTTTTTGGTTCTCAATGGACAGGCTCTCGTTTTCCCGCCCGTCCTCATGGCTCAACCGCTCATAAAGAATTGTCAGTTTTTCGTTGTTCATGCTTCCCTCTTTCCGGCTCAACGCCTCCTTTGCGGCACATACGGGGTCAGGCAGTTTTCCTCGCCTCCTTTTCGATCAGGCGCAGAATTTTGTCCTCAAATGTTTCCTTGCCCTTCCCGCTGAAACGGACGGTCACAAGGTAGGTGGTGGAGCCGATGCGCCTTGAAAACTGTCCGCACTCGCCATTGAGTGCGTGGAGTTCCCTGTTCCTGTTTTCGTTCTTCATGCGGCGGCTCCTTTCCGCATTGAATTTTGCTGGCGGTTGGTGTAGAATGTGGCAAAACTCCTTTCCTGTTTTCTGACAGGGCAGTCCGGCGCTTGCGCTGTCCGAAAATGCCCTCTCACAAATAGGAGAAAAACAGGGTGTAAATCGGAACTGCTTCCGAAAACTTTTTTGAGAACATCTGTCCCCGTCCGCCCTCTCCGCCGTCCGTCCGTCTGTGCCGCAAACGGCGCTCTCGCCTGCGTTTTTCGGGGTATCCCCGTTCCTTTATGATATAGTCCGTTGGGATTTTTCAGCTTCTTGCGGTTCGCCATGATGACATTGTGGGAAAGGGCGTTCAGGCCGTAATAGATGGCCTCGCCGTCCATGCGGAGCTCCTGCGTCATAAATGGCACGAAGATGGCCGTGGAGCTGGTTGTCATGCCCCGCTGTATCTCAATGCCGTTGTAGCCGAGGGGCAGGCTGGACATAAGGCCCTGTTCCTGCTGAAAGTCCAGCCGCTTCAAAATGCAGTTGTATTTCTGCATGATACCCGATACCGTGAACAGGTCGTTGTCCAGCTCCCGGCGGGTGGCGGCGGTGTTTACCACAAGGAAGGTCAGGAGGAACATTCGCTCGTTGCGGCTCTGCAAGTCGTTCAACAGGTTCTTGGCGTCCTGACTGAATGTAACAAGGTCGGGCGGAAGTATGTCCATATCGTAGCCGCTTCGGACGGCCTTTTTCTGTTCCTCCACCTTCATTTTGTCAATGTCGCTGACCTTGCCCTTGATGGTCTTGATGGCCTTGGCCTGATCGACAGTCTGAATGTGCATGGTGATGGTCATTTCAGCGTCCACCTCCAACAGCTCCGCAAGGAGCTTGTCGGAAAGCTCGGAGGCCATGATCTGCATATAGGACGCCGCTCCCCATGTGGAGCCCATGCGGAACAGGCGGCTTTGCCGGAAGTCAAAGCTGGTTGGGGCGATAAAGTCCTTTGTCCCCAGCCCGGTTTTCGGTATCATATCCCATGTGAAGCGGAAGGGCTCGGTGCCGCCGGGGTGGAGCTGGCCGTGCAAAATCTCCAGGCGTTCCAGCCCATTGAGGGAGCGGGACTGTACCCCCAGCTTTTTGAAATTGCCCATTATGTCGGCCTCCACACGCTCCAAGCGGGGCTTTGCAATCGCAAGACTGTCCGCCGACACGCCGAAGGTCAACAGCTTGGTTCTCACAATGCCGTTGTTGCTCTTGGCAATCTGGCCCTCCAGCATTTCCACATACTCGCTCCGCATTTCGCTGTACTCGTCATCCTTCATGGGGATATTGATTTTATACTTGCTTTCCGGGCGGCTCCTGTGGTTGATAAAGGAGAGCTGGAACGGAAGGGAGCTGTCAAAGGAATTGAGGAACGCACAGTAGCCGTCAAAAATGGCGCTCTGGTCATCGGCCTGCGCCAACTGGTAGTTGATGTCCTCGTATTCAAGGCTCTTGGTGTAGAGCTTATCGTTTACCCGGCAGATACCATCCTTGAAAAGCTCCCGGTAGGGTATGGTCTGCTGGGCAGTCTGCGGCCCGGCCTTTTTCGGCTTGGCCTGTTTTGTGGTCTTGCGGTCAGGACGCTTTCTTTCTGCGCCCGGCCGCTTTGCCCCTTTGGCGGTCTGCAATCGGCTTTTCCTCCTTTCGGTTCAAAAAAGCATAGAAATTTTCGGTCTTATAGGGCCTGACCCGTGGCAGCAAAAACTTGGTTCGGATAATGTTGCGGAGCACCTTCTCAAAGGGAAGGCCGTCCTTCTCAAACATGGCGAACAGAAAACACGGCATCATCAGGCCAATCATCAGGAACAGGGCCGTGCTGTTCCCGATATGGGAGCGGGTGAACAGGTAAAACGGGATACCGATACCGCCCGCTATGGAAAAACAAATAAGCTGGCGCTTCGTCAGGTTGAAGGCCAGCTTGGTCTTAATACGGCTCAAATCGTTGGGTACTGGCACATAGGCCAATGAGATCACCTCCTTGGAGCTTCGGGCCAACTTGGCCCGAGGTCATCGTTCTGTCTGGCGGGCCGGAGCCTCCTTCCGGGCGGCCTGCGCCGCTTCAAGGCCGGACTGCCTTGCCCGCCAATATTCGGGGTTGTACCGCCTGATGGAGAGGTTGATATTTTCCTCAAAGGCGGCTTTGTCCTTGATACGCTCGGGTATCTGCCAGAGCTTCTTGTCCAAAAGTTCCCGCAGCACCACATCCTCCTGCGTATCTTCCTCAAAACAGAGGTAGCCGCCCCGCTTGAAGCCACACCGTTTGGCCGCCGGGGAGAGGAACGCCGCCACCTCGTTTGAAACCATTGTCCCGCCGTGGCTGGCGGTACTCACAAGGAACACACCGGGGCAAAGCAGGTCACAGGTCTGCACCTTGCCCCACGGGGATTTGCTCGGCCCCTGATACATCATCGTTCTGCACCTCCTTTCCAGCTTCGGGCCAACTTGGCCCGAAGTGGCTTAATGCGCTCCAAAGATGGATTTAGACAAGCTCCCGGTCTTGAACAGCACGAAGCACAAAAGAACCGTGTACCCCACGCAAGTCCAGATGGCGTTCATCATATCGCCGTCCGTGGCGATACTCTGCACCAGCACGGCGTAGATCGCCACGCACACCATAATGAGCATCCCTTGGAAACCGACAGCGAACAGGGACTTAAAATAGTTGTGGCCCATGTGACCGACCTCCCGGTTCACGCTGGTGGCAAAGGGAATGGGGGCAAGGCTCGTCATCAGGTAAATCTCAATCATACGCCCGTAGACGATGACGAAAATCACAATGTTTAAGGCCGTCATGGTAAACTGCACGAAGAAGGATTGCAGGAAGATACCAAGGAGCGGCCCCAGCTCCATCGCTTCAAGCTGGGTCTGCATATCGTTCAGAACATCCGGCGTGACGGCGGTGGAACCTTGTATCAGGCCAGCCGATTGCTGAATGACCTGCTGGGACACATCGAACACCGCCATAACGATGTTGAAGGTGTTGGACAGTATCATCACCGCAACGAAGGTCTTGAAAATCCACTTGAAGAAGATCCATGTGTCGAAGTTGTGTAGATTGTTGTGGTCTATCAGCATTTGAATGAGCTCATAGGTCATC
>UMEZ01063300.1_pt1 | contig 11596 bp, 17 predicted proteins | sample 1964841 | NCBI WGS metagenome assembly UMEZ01 (sample SAMEA4836029, study PRJEB28245) | human gut metagenome | biome: gut microbiome; material: fecal sample | place: Denmark | collected 2008 | reverse complement strand
TTGTTCTTTGACTAGTTTTAGAAACATGTCTTGCAGGAACTGCCATAATATCACCTCAAACCTTTCTCACTTAATAAACTTGACAATTTGTCAACTGCTTTTTAAATTATACATTATATTTTAATAAATTTCAATAATTTTTAGTATTTTTCTCTTAATTGAGTCAAAAAATCCTTTGATTTTAGATATATTCCTGTATATCTATCATAATAATTTTCTAAAAATTTATTAATTTCATTCTTATTTTTAGGTAAAATATTTAATTCTTTTATCTTAGATATATCAACATAACTAAACATACGAAGGAGTTTAACTGTTTTTTCATCTACGATATATTCATTTTTATAACAATTAACACATAAATAACCACCTGAAAAGCTACTTACAGTAACTATTTTTTTATTACTTCCACAAACACTACAACAATCAAGAATTGGCATAACGCCTAAATAATTAAGATATTTTAATTCTATTATATTGGTTATAATCATTGGGTCAAAATCATCATTTATTTTAATAAGTCCATTTATAAATAAATCAAATATTTCATTTGAAGAAGTTTCTTTTAAAACTTGATTAGTTAAATCACTTAAAAATGTGGCATAACCTATTTTAAATAAATCTTGTTTAATATTAGAAAAATCATTTATAATATCTACACTTATTAAAACACTTAATCCTTCTTGTTTATAATATATATTAAAATAACCATAAGTAAGTTTAGAACTAACACTTCTTAAACTACTTTTTAAATTACGACATCCTTTAGATATTATCCCTATTTTACCATGTTCTTTTGTTAAAACATTTAATATTTTACTTGATTCAGAATAATTAGTATCACTTAGTACTATTCCTGTTACTTTTTCTATTTTCATAATAATTCTCTTCTACTTTTTCCATTTCTTTTAAAAACACATAATATCTTAAATCCCCTGTTTCTTTAAATAAACTCCATAAAGCTTTATTCATATTTTTCACCCATTATTATAATGGGTAAAAAATATGAATTTTAATCATCTTCTTCACTTATTCCTAATTCTTCAAAAAGGTTTGGCTTTTGTCTCCAGTTATCTATTACTTTAACGAATAACTCTAAATATACTTTTTTTCCAAGTAATACTTCAATTTCTTCACGTGCCATAGTACCTACTTTTTTAAGCATTTGTCCGTTTTTACCAATAATTATTCCTTTTAAATTATCTCTATCTACCACAATACATGCATTAATATAACATTTATCTTTTTTAAATTCCATATTCTCAACAACACATGTAACAGCATGTGGTACTTCTTCTCTTGTTAAAATAAGTACTTTTTCTCTTATTATTTCTCCTACTAAAAATTTTTCACTAACATTAGTAATAACATCATCATCAAAATATTTAACATCATCTTTTAAATATTTTTTAATTACTTCGATAAGTTCAGTTGTATTAATACCTTTTATTGATGAAATAGGTACAATATCTAAAAAATTATATAAATCTTTTAATTTAATTATTTCATCATATAATTTATCTTTTTTTATTTTATCAACTTTTGTTAAAACAAGAATAACATCTTTATTATCTTCTTTTAATCTATTAAGAATTCTATTATCATTTGGACCAAACCCACTTGCAATATCAACAAGAAATAAAACTAAATCATTGTCAAAACTTGAATAAGCTTTATTATTTAAAACTTCTCCAAGTTTAGATGTAGCTTTATTAATCCCAGGTGTATCTACAAAAACTATTTGTGAATCTTCATCGTTATAAATACCATATATCGTGTTTCTTGTTGTACCTACTTTATCACTTGTAATAGCTATTTTCTGATTTAATAATTTATTTAAAAGTGTACTTTTACCTACATTAGGACGTCCTACAATACTTACAAAACCACTTTTCATTTTAAATCATCCTCACTAAATGGATAAGGGCACATATCTTTAACTGTAAGTATTTTTTCATCAAATTTATTATTATACATAATAACTTCCATATCCATATCAAAAAATTCTAAAAATACTTGTCTACATAACATACAACAAGTACCTATCTTATCACTTGCATTCATTATATATATTCTTTTAAAATCATGTTTTTTATAACCATTTGTTATAGCATTTGTTATAGCACTTCTTTCAGCACATATAGTAGCACCATAACTAGCATTTTCTACATTTACACCATAAAAATAATTATTATCTTTTGTTTCTAATATACAAGAAACCTTATAATTAGAATAAACAGCATAACTATTATTTAATAATTCTTTTAGTTTTAATTTTATATCCATTTTTTACCTTCTTTCTCTTCTTATATTTCTTTCATGTATATAAACAGTATCAGATATTTGATTTGATACTGTTTTTAAAGCATCAACAACATATCCATACTTAACCATATAATTAATTTTATCATCTAAATCTTCCAAATTACAAGAATATATCTTAGAAATTGCACTAGAAAGGTTTACAGAATTTAATAACTTATCACAATAACCCTCTTCCATAAAATATTTATATTTATCATCAATATAATGATAAGCAAAATAATATTTTTCCATAAGTGAAAATGTTTTTTCTATATCAATACTTTTATAACCCATTTTAAATAAATTTTTAATTATATAATCAATTTTATCTAAGTATTTTTTATTATAATTACATATTTCAGGAGAAACTTTTATTATTCTTCTTACTTCTTCTTTAGAATAACCACATTCCAAAAAGTGATGAAATACTTTTTCAATCAAAGATTCATCATAACTAAATATTGAAGGAAAAGTCACAGTTAAATTAATTACTTCTTCCATATTGTATCCTTTTTCAAGCAAATAATCAATTCTTCTATTTAAAACCTCTTCAATTAAACCAAATATTTTTGGATTTGTACTAGTCATTTTTATTATTTCGTAATCTTTATATCCTTTTCTTGGAAAATACCAAAATTTACTTATTATATCATTTCTTTTTATATATTGATATTTTACTATGCCAAAGATTGAATAATCATCATATCCTAAGTTTTTTAAAAGTAATTCTTTTGGTGTCATAATTTTTTCCTTTTTTCATCATCATATTTATATCTTTCAAGTAGTTCCTCTTTTGTTATTCCATATTGTTTTGAAAACTTTTTATTATCATAAAATAATCTTATATAATTACTTTCATCAATTGTAATTCCATGTTCTTTAAAATACATATATCTTGCATAAGATAATTCTACACTTTGCATTAATTGCTTTGTATCATTTATTGCAATAAATAATAAATTTATATCGTTATAAAAGCTTAATTTTTCTTCAATATTTTCTTCACTTAAACAAAATAATGCAGGAAAGGTTTTTGTCATTTTTATTATTTCTTCTAGTGTGTATCCTTTTTCTATAAAACACTGATATTTTTTATCCAAATTTTCTTCACTTAAACTAAACATTGTGGGAATAGTTTTTGTCATTTTTATTATTCCTTCTAGTGTATAGCCTTTTTCTATGAAATACTGATACTTCTTATTTAAGGATTCTTCATTTAAACTAAATAATGCTGGAAGGGTTTTTGTCATCTTTATTATTTCATCTTTGGTATAACCTTTTTCAATAAAATATTGGTATTTATTATTTAAATTTTCTTCACTATAGCTAGATAATGCTGGAAGGGTTTTTGTCATTTTTACTACTTCTTCTAGTGTGTATCCTTTTTGTATGAAATACTGATACTTCTTATTTAAAGATTCTTCATTTAAACTAAATAATGCAGGAAGCTTTTTTGTCATCTTTTTTATTTCATTTAATGTATATCCTTTTTCAATAAAATATTGATATTTGTTGTTTAATTTTTCTTCACTACAACCAAATAATGTAGGAAGCTTTTTTGTCATTTTTACTATTTCTTCTAGTGTATAGCCTTTATTTATAAAATACTGATACTTTTGGTTTAAATTTTCTTCACTATAACTAAATAATGCAGGAAGGGTTTTCGTCATTTTTATTATTTCATCTTTGGTATAACCTTTTTTTATAAAATATTGATACTTTTGATTTAAGTTTTCTTCACTATAACCAAATAATGTAGGAAGCTTTTTTGTCATCTTTATTATTTCATCTTTGGTATAACCTTTTTTTATAAAATAGTTAAATGTCTTTTCAATATAATAATTAAGTGTTTCTGGTAAACTTTTATTATTCCATTCAAGTATTTTAACTATAACATCATCATCATATCCTAAGTTTTTTAATGATTCTTTTGGTGTCATTTTTCCACTCCTTTATACTTCATCTATTACATATGGGTTACTTTCTATTAGATCTTTTATATCTTCTTTTGTTAATCCTTCTTTTTCTTTTTTACTCACAAATTCTTTTATTTCAAATTTTTCTTTTGATAAAAGAAATGGGTTACTATCAAACAAAAGATTTAAATAAGTTATATTTAATTCTTCTTTTATATAATTTAATAAATCTAATGTATCTTTTGTCATATTATTTAAAAACATAGGATTAGCTATCACTATATTTCTTATTTCTTTTAATGAAAATCCAAATAATTTTAATAATTCAATATTACCTTTAATATCATTTATATTAAAACTATCAAAATCAATATCCATACTTAAAATATTTTTAATATCTTGATCTTCCATTTCTAATTCTTTTAAAATACTAATCATTTTTATTTAACCTTCTTCCTTTTTTCATCATCATATTTATATCTTTCAAGTAATTCTTCTTTTGTTATTCCATATTGTTTTGTAAACTTTTTATTACCATAAAATAATTTTACATAATTACTTTCATTAATTGTAATTCCATGTTCTTTAAAATACATATATCTTGCATAAGATAATTCTACACTTTGCATTAATTGCTTTGTATCATTTATTGCAATAAATAATAAATTTATATCGTTATAAAAGCTTAACTTTCCTTCAATATTTTCTTCACTATAACAAAATAGTTGGGGAAGGGTTTTTGTCATTTTTATTATTTCTTCCATTGTATAACCTCTATTTATAAAATATTGATATTTGTTATCCAAATTTTCTTCACTTAGATTAAATATTGTAGGAAGGGGTTTTGTCATTTTTATTATTTCTTCTAGTGTGTATCCTTTTTCTATGAAATATTGATACTTCTTATTTAAATTGTCTTCACTATAACAAAATAGTGTGGGAAGTATTTTTGTCATTTTTATTATTTCTTCCATTGTATAGCCTTTATCTATAAAATATTGATACTTTTGATTTAAGTTTTCTTCACTTAAACTAAATAATGAAGGAAACTTTTTTGTCATCTTTATTATTCCTTCTAGTGTATAGCCTTTATCTATAAAATATTGATACTTTTGATTTAAGTTTTCTTCACTATAACTAAATATTGTAGGAAGCTTTTTTGTCATTTTTATTATTTCTTTCATTGTATAACCTTTTTCAATGAAATATTGGTATTTATTATTTAAATTTTCTTCACTATAGCCAAATATGTTTGGAAAGAATTTTGTCATCTTTATTATTTCTTTCGTTGTATAGCCTTTTTCTATAAAATATTGATACTTTTGATTTAAGTTTTCTTCACTTAAACTAAATAATGAAGGAAACTTTTTTGTCATTTTTACTATTTCATCTTTGGTATAACCTTTTTTTATAAAATAATTAAATGTCTTTTCAATATAATAATTAAGTGTTTCTGGTAAACTTTTATTATTCCATTCAAGTATTTTAACTATAACATCATCATCATATCCTAAGTTTTTTAATAATTCTTTTGGTGTCATAACTTATTCCTTAAAATAATGCGATAATTTTAGGTAAAAAGATCATTATACCTATGATTAATGCAATAATACTAATGATACCTACTGCTCCACTTGCACAATCTTTAGCAACTTTAGCCATTGGTTTTTTCTCTTCTGTTACTAAATCTACTGTTGCTTCAATTGCACAGTTAACCATTTCTAAAGCCATAACTATTCCAATTAATAAAACAACAACTAATCTTTCTGTATAGTTAATTTTAAGTATAATACCAAGTACTAAACTAATAATAGCTATAACAAACATAACTATAATATTTTGTTCTGTATAAAAAGCATATCTCATACCTTCAAAACAATACTTAAATGATTTTAAAAACCTTTTTAAACTTCTTTTATTTTTCTTCAATTCTTGCAAATCTTTTCCCATATAATATCTCCTTTTGTTTTGTAAACATTATTTTTTCATCCTCTTTAGTCATATGATCATATCCTAATAAATGTAAAAGCCCATGTACTGCTAGAAATGAAAGTTCCCTTTCTAAAGAATGTTCATAACTAATTGCTTGTTCTTTTGCTTTATCAATAGAAATATAAATATCTCCTAGAAGTCTTGTTTTTGTAAAATCTTCCTTTTTTTCATCTTCCAAAGCAAAACTAATAACATCTGTTTCTCTATCTATATTTCTATATTCTTTATTAATCTTATGAATATAAGGATTATCTACTATTATGACATTAAAATAAATATTCTTTAATTTTTCATGTCTTATCATATGCTTAAGCATACTTTTAATAACTCTTTCTTCTTTTTTTAAATTATAAGTTGTTTCATTATAAATATTAAATTTTCTCATGGTACTAAAAACCTCACTACTAATATTATTAATATAATTATTATTATATTTAAAATCCAATTTTTCTTTAATTTATCTGGTATTACTTTATTTAATACTTTATATAAAATAAAACCAATTAAACCTCCTAAAACATTTAAAATAACATCATCTACATCAAATACTCTACCTATAGAAAGTTGTATTGTTTCGATAGAAAGTGATACGATAAATGTTAATAAAAGCATTACACTAACCTTTTTTACTTTAATAAAATATCCTACAAAGAAACCAAATGGTAAGAATAATAAAACATTGCCTAAGATATTTTTATAAAATAAATATGTTCCTGCTTCATATCTAAATATTTCTTTAAATGGAATTATATTTACTCCTCCAAAAGAAACATCTTGAGCAGTTACTATTTGGAACAAGCATAATATATAAATGATAAAAAATAATTTCAAAAGTTCTTCATATAAAACAAACTTTTTACCATTTGTAACTAAATACGTTATTCTAAGAACAGTAGCTACTAAACACGAAATAACTAACATAGGCCATGTTGCATCAAGCATATTAAGTGCTATATCTCTTATATCTTGTATCATAATAAATAACCTTTCTTCGTATTTTTAAAATTAGGGTTTTATTTCCTGTAACTCTGCAATGTCTTCGTAAACCTTAAAAAATACCTCTACATATATTTTATCATTATCTTCCTCTATTTTCAAAGTTTTTTGTAATAATATTTCTTCATCTTTTTCTAAAGATTCTTCAATTTTCTTTTTTGCAAGATTATTTGCTATATTTATAAGTTCTTCTTTTGTATATTTATTAATTTTTTCTTTATAAATAAAGCTTTTATTTATCTTTATATTAAATAAATTATTATTAATTAAATAAATATTTTTTTCTTTCTTTATTGCATTTTTCTTAAAAGAAAATATTTTTATTTCTTTACCAAATATAGTTAAAGATAAAGTAGTTTTAGACTTATTTGTTTTTTCATATTCTTTTTTAATAAAAGGATGACTTACTTTTACTTTATACCAAACTTCAGCATATACTTTTCCTTTAGCATCAACAATATTTTTAATTTCATCATTTTTAGTAATAATTCCTGTTACAATTAAATCATTTTTACTTACATAATCTCCCACATTTTTTACTATACTTCCCTTTGTTATATCAAGTTTTTTTATTAATCCATTTTTACTAGCAATAATATTATGTTTTATATTGTTTATATCTTCTTTAATACTTTTTCTTTCAATATAATCAACTTCATAATATACACCATTAGTACTTATTTCTAACCATTCAAATAAATCTTTATTATTATCTTTTATTTTATTACTAATATTTTTTAATTTTTTGTATGGTTTTTTAAAAGAATAAATAGTTAAATTATTACTAATCATTTCTTGTTTCAATATTTCATTTATTTCTTTATTATTGTTATTAATCTTAATAAAAAAAGCCATATGGGAAAAAAGATATATAATTATTAAAGAAAGAACAAAAGATATAAAAAATACTTTATATTTATTAAACAAAAGAACAAGTTTATTTTTACCATAAGTTTTATTTATACTTACATTACATGTTGTTTTAATAGTTTTTATTTTCAAATAATTTTCATACGTTACTTTAAAACTAATTTTATTAGAATTATACTTTATATCATACATACTTATTTTATTACTAATTATATTAGAAAATAAGTTTTTTACATATTTACCACTTATTTCTATTTCATAATAATTAAACATAATTACCTCTAAATGTTATAGAAAAAATACTTCCTTCAACTAATAACTCTTCTTTTTCAAATCTTTTTATTATAAGATTTGCTCCTTTTATTTCTAAGATATCATCTATTATTTCAACAAGTATTTTATTATCTTCAAAAATAAGTATTTTTTTATAGTTTATAATATCAAGTTTATTTTTTCTATAATATATTTTAGTTTCTTCTTGTTTTATATAATTTCTTAGTTTAGAAAACATAAAAGTATCATCTTCTTTCTAATAAATTATATATTTATTTAAAAAAATTACCACAAAAAAATGGATATAACATCCATTAATTTAGTTTTTCTCTTAAAATACTATTTAATTTAGACATATCACATCTATTTTTTACTCTAGGTGTAATTTCTTTCATAACTTTACCTAAATCTTTAATTGAAGTTGGTTTAACTATTTCAAAGACTTCATCAATAATTTTATTAAGTTCATCATCACTTAAAGCCTCAGGCATATATTTTTTTAGTATATCTATTTCTTTTTGGTAAGATTCAATTAAATCAGTTCTTGAAGCTTTTTCAAATTCTTTAATTGATTCTGTACGCATTTTTATTTGTTTAGTAATAACATCTAAAACAAGATCATCATTATCTTCTTTTTTATTATTAATTACTTCAAGTTGAATTGCTCCTTTTACACTTCTTAAAGTATTTAAAGTGTCTTTATCTTTGCTTTTCATTGCTTCAAGTAAATCCTTTTGTAATTTTTCTTTTAACATATATATTCCTCCTTATAATATTAAAGGGAAAGTAAACCTTTCCCTAATTATTAATAATCTCTTCTATTTTTCTTTTGTGAATTTCTAATGTTTTCTTTCTTTTCTTCTCTTCTTCTTTTTCCAGGTTTATCATAAAACTTTCTTTTTTTAACTTCTGAAGGGATTCCATCACGAGAACATTTTTGTTTAAAACGTTTAAGTGCTCCATCTAAATTACCTTTAACTGCTACCTCTGTCATCTTATATCCCTCCTTCCTTTTGCTTTTTCAAGTTCAATTATAACAAAGAAAACTAAAAAATACAATATGTTTTATCGTAATTTTAGTTTATTTTTTAACTTGCAAGCATGTCTTTTTCAATAATTACATCAACAATTTCGTTTTCTTTATATTTTTTTGGTATTTTTAAATAAATATAATTAGAACAATGTCCATATGAATATTTATCATCAACTTTTTCAATTAAACAAGATTCTTTCTTACCTATAAAACTATTATTATAGTTTTCTTCAAGTGTTTTTGATAAATCAAGTAAAGTTTTTACTCTTTCTTTTTTTACTTTACCATCTATTTGATCTTTCATTTTAGCTGCTACTGTGCCATCTCTTTTAGAATAAGGAAAAACATGTAATTTACTAAAATTAATTTCCTTTATAAATTCTACACATTCATTAAAATCATCTTCTGTTTCACCAGGAAATCCTACGATAACATCAGTTGTTATAGATATATCAGGTCTAATTTTTCTTATTTTTTCTATTTCTTCTTTAAAATATTTTTTATCATATTTCCTATTCATTCTTTTTAAAGTTTGTTCTCCTCCACTTTGTAAAGGTATATGCAAATGATTACAAAGAATTGGATTTTTTAATAACTCTAAAAATTTATCATCAAGTTCTGTTATTTCAATTGATGAAATTCTTAATCTTTTAAGACCTTTTATATTCAATATTTTTTCTAAAATACTAGAAAAATTAGTATTAATATCAACACCATAATTACCTGTATGAATACCAGTTAATACTATTTCATTATAACCATTATTTACTAAAGTAGTTATTTCACTTAATACATTATCTTCTTTTTTACTACGACATTTTCCTCTTACATAAGGAATAATACAATAAGTACAAAAGTTTTCACAGCCATCTTGAATCTTAACAAATGCTCTTGTTCTATTTTCAAAATGTTTTATATTCATATCTTCAAATTCTACTTCATTTAAATTGAACTTTTGATTAATTTTTTCTTTATTTCTAAAAAATTCTTCAACTAAATCAACGACCTTAGATTTATTATAATTTCCTAAAACAATATCAATATCATCGTTTTTATAATCTTTAGCGCTTTCAATAAAACAACCACATACTACTAAACAACAATTTTTATTAATTTTTTTAGGATGATTAATCATTTTTCTACTTTTTACATCACTATTATTAGTAACAGTACAAGTATTTACAACATAAACATCACAAAAATCATTAAAATCGCCAATTTCATAACCTCTTTCTTTAAAAAGACTTGCAATATATTCCATCTCATAAGTGTTTACCTTACATCCTAAATTACATAATCCTACTTTCATACTAAAACTTCCCTTCAAAAAAGGATATTATTTTTCTATCCTTTCTTTTAATTTCTTTAATTCACTTAAAAATTCCTCTGTTTTCTTTATTTCATCTTCGATATTTTTAACATTAGTATTTTTATAAGTTTCTATTTTTTTATATTCATTATCACTTTTTATTCCAAATACAGGAGATATAACTGATGAGTTTTTAAATCGTTTAGGTTCTTCCTTTAATTCTTGAACTTTATTAAAATTATTTATTTTTTCTTCTTGTTTTTCAATTAAATCATCTATATTTCTCTTATATAATTCATCAAGTGTAATTGGTTCATTACCCTCATCTTCTACTCTGTAATTATCAAGTTCATCAGGATCAAGATTAGCTTTTAATAATTCATCATAACTAATAATTGATTTTTCTTCTTGTACTTTTTCAAAAAATGTTGGACCTATTAAATCATTTTTTTCTTCATAAACAAGCTTTTTAGCGGCTTCTTCTAATTCTTTTTTAGCATCTTCTTCTGTTGGTTTATTTGCTACATACACTACTTCTTGTTTATCTTCTTCTTTTATTAAATTATCATTATTTACTTCTATATTTGAATTTACTTGTTGCTTTTCATTATAATTAGTAACATCATTATTATAATTATAAGTATCATTTTCTTTATAAGAAGGTAATTCTACTTGACGTTTTAATCTATATTTTCTAGCTGATACTTTTTCTATTATAATTATAACTAACAATGCTACAATAATAACTGCTATTATAGAGCAAATAATAAATAAATTATCTTTCCCCATTATATTTACAAAATCTTTCATTTTTTTCACCTGCAAATATATTGTATCATAATATTATTTTTTTTAAAAGAAAAAAGACAAAATTGTCTTTATTCTACTATTTTACATTCTTTA
>UMEZ01000576.1_pt1 | contig 11632 bp, 9 predicted proteins | sample 1964841 | NCBI WGS metagenome assembly UMEZ01 (sample SAMEA4836029, study PRJEB28245) | human gut metagenome | biome: gut microbiome; material: fecal sample | place: Denmark | collected 2008 | reverse complement strand
GAAGCCGTTATGGAGGATTAAAACAGATGGACCCTATGGATCCGATGGGACATGCGATCATTGATTATTCAATCTATGATGCAAAACGTGCAGGATTCGGTAAGGTTGTCTTTGTCATAAAGAAAGCAATTGAGAAAGACTTTAAAGAAACTATCGGAGCACGAGTTCCAGAAGGAATGGAAGTATGTTATGCATATCAGGAAGTTGATGCATTACCAAAAGGTTACAATGTACCAGAAGGACGTGTAAAGCCTTGGGGAACTGCACATGCTGTTTTATGTGCAAAGCCATTTATCAATGAACCTTTTGCCGTGATCAATGCAGATGACTATTATGGAGTGGATGGATATAAAGTAATGGCTGATTTCCTTACAAGCCACGAAGAGGAAGACGGAAAAGCACCATTTGCAATGGTGGGATATCATCTTGGAAATACTGTGACAGAGAATGGTTATGTATCAAGAGGTGTCTGTGAAGTCGATGACAACCACCAGTTAGTTTCTATTACAGAACGAACACATATTGAAAAACGTGAGGATCACGCAGAATTTACAGAAGATGATGGAGTGACTTGGACATCACTACCATTTGATACTTTAGTATCTATGAACTTCTTTGGATTCCAGCCTATGATCATGGATGAGTTGGAAAAAGGATTTCCTGCTTTTCTTGATAAAGTGATCAAAGAAAATCCATTAAAGGGTGAATATTTTATTCCTAGTGTCGCAAGCGATTTGCTTCATAGTGGAAAAGCATCCTTAGAAGTTCTTGTATCGAAAGATCAGTGGTATGGTGTTACATATCCTGAAGATAAGCAAAGTGTCATTGATGCTTTAGCAAAATTGAGAGATGATGGGGTTTATAAGTTTTAATTTATCTTCCGTTAACGAATATAAAAATATCAGCCAGCTTCGTGTGGAATTATCTTTCCTGCCAAGCTGGCTGATATTTTAACGCTATATATTTTATTATCATTCGTATATTATTTTACCTTATAAACTTTAACACCTGTTTTCTTACCAAACTTCATTGTCTGTTTATGAGAACTAAAGAATACATCAATATGTTTTCCTTTTACTCCACCACCAACGTCTTCGGCTACATATGTTTTTCCTTTGATTTTTACTTTTGTTCCTAATTTAATCTTTCTTCTATCTACAGCAATGGTTCTTCCCTGTTTTGCTTTCTTTCCGGAAGCTGTTCTTGTTCCCCATTTTCCACTGCATTTCTTACATCCACAGTAGGCTGTTAATTTATATTTTCCTAAATACTGTACTTTGTTACTTTTTGCTTCTGTTGAAGTTGATCCTGTAAAGATAAATCCTGATGCTACTACCAGCATTGTGATTACTACTAACAATTTCTTCTTCATGACTTTCAGCATATAAACCTCTTTCTGTGCTCAATAGTTTCTTAAACTTCGAAACATTTTTGTAACAATTTCGAAATCTATGTTTCATACTTTACTGCATATATGTAAAAATGTCAACCTTTGCATTAAAAAAAGAACAATATATTTACAATATTTGTAAGTTAGTTGTTGCGAATATATTGAGGTACTTATGAACTCTATATATAATAGAGTATAGAAACAGTACAAAAAAAAGAAGGCATAAATTACATAAATCTATGCCTTCTCTGTATTCACATACTTCTTATAAAATGATGTCCATGACGCCATCAAGATAGATATTCTCTACATCTTCGATCAGCCCTGCATCGCATGCTTCTGTTAGTTTTGGATCGATTGGCAGTTTGCCTAGCACTGGGATATCAAATTTCTCTGAAATCTCTTCAATATGGCTGTCCCCAAATACTTTGATCTCTTTGCCACAGTCTGGACATTTGATGTAACTCATATTCTCAACAAGTCCCAGCACTGGTACATTCATCATATTGGCCATATTCACAGCTTTCTCTACGATCATTCCTACCAGCTCCTGTGGTGTTGCAACTACAACGATTCCATCTAATGGAATAGACTGGAACACTGTTAGCGGAACTTCTCCTGTTCCTGGTGGCATGTCTACAAACATAACGTCAATGTCTTTCCATAATGTCTTACCCCAGAACTGTTTGACAACATCTGCTACAACGGGTCCTCTCCAGATAACTGGCTGTGTCTCTTCTTCTAACATCAGATTCAGAGATACAACTTCAATTCCAAAATTAGTCATTGCTGGAAGAATAATTCCTTCTGCATTACCTAGTAATCTTTCATGAAGTCCAAATGCCTGTGGGATTGATGGTCCTGTTACGTCTGCATCAAGAATTGCTGTGTGCAATCCCTTTCTCATTGCTGCTACTCCTAAAAGAGAAGTTGTCATTGATTTACCTACGCCACCTTTTCCACTGACGATACCAATAACTTTCTTTACTTTACTTTCTCTATATAATGGTTCAAGAAAATCTGTCTTCTCCTGTGTTCTGCTTGAACAGTTTGAACTACAACTGCTGCAGTCATGACTACATTCACTCATTTTTATTATGCCTCCATAGCTTTTAAAATTTCTTTTGTGCTGGATGCGATGTCTCCGTTAAATACGGCTGATCCTGCAACGAAAACATTTGCTCCACATTCTTCTACATGTGCAATATTCTTCGCTGAAATTCCACCATCTACTTCAATATCAATATCCAGACCTTTTTCTGTGATGATTTTTCTTAATTCTTTAATCTTATCATCCATTTTATTGATATAAGACTGTCCGCCATAACCTGGGTTAACTGTCATGATCAGGACCATGTCGATATCTTCTAATACATAATCTAATGCAGATAATGGTGTTGCTGGATTTAAGGATACTCCTACCTTCAATCCTTTTGCTTTTACCTGCTGAATTGTTCTGTGAAGATGTTTTGTTGCTTCTGCATGAAGCGTGATCACATCTGCTCCAACTGCTGCAAATTCATCAATATATCTTCCTGGCTCTTCAATCATTAAATGCACATCAAATACAGCATCTGTAACTTTGCGAAGAGACTTGATCACAGGAAATCCTAATGAAATATTAGGTACAAACATTCCATCCATAACATCAATGTGTACCCATTTTGCACCTGCTTCTACAGCTTCTTTCACATCAGCTCCAAGATTTGCAAAATCTGCTGACAAAATTGATGGGGCTAAAATATAATCCATAACTCTTTTCTCCTTTACACACCTGTTTTCAACGCTCTTTTTAGTATAACGTATTGTTTGAAACAAGTCTAGTTACTATGAAAAAAAGAACCTTCTTAATTTAATAAGAAGGTCCTTTTTTATGAATTTGCTTTCTATCCTCGTTCGATGATCTTAGCCATCTGTTTCGCAACATTCCATGCATGATCTCCGATACGTTCAAAGTCTGTTAACATCTCTGAGAAAATAATACATGCCTCGTCGTTACATTCTCCTTTATTGATACGTTCCAAATGACTTTCATAGAACTCTTCTGTCTTCTGATCAATAAAGTTTTCTGAATCATGAACTTTCTGAAGCCATGCCTGTGTATCATCCGGTTCCTTGGAAATATTATGGAACATCTTTTCACAGATCATTTTCATTTCTTTCATCTGTTGTTTTGCTGAATCTGAAAAGACGATCTGTTTTTCTTCAATCAGCTTTGTGTAATCGCAAATATTAACTGCATGATCTCCAATTCGTTCAATATTGCTTGTCATATCAAGATAAGATCCAATATTTTTTGAAGCTTTTACATTCGCCTCATGTGCCATCATTTTTGCTGCCGCTCTTGAAATTTCTTTATTCAGATAATCAATATAATCTTCTCTCTTATCTACATCATCTAACGATTTGCTGCTTCCTGCTAAAAATGCATCAAAACTTTCATCTACATTAACTCTTGCCATCTCAAGCATTCTCTGAATCTCATTTCTTAGGTTCTGTAAGTTGATCGCTGATGTACCGAACGTTGCATCAACTCTTGTATCAACAGATTTGATGTATTTTAAATGTTTGTGATGTTCTTTTTCTTCCTCTTTCTCTGGAAGGATCTTTGTTGCAAGTTTTGCAAGATAATTTCCAAATGGAATCAGAAGGATTGTTGTACTGATATTAAATAATGTATGCATATTCGCAATCTGTTTTGTAATACTGCTTCCACTAAATGCTGCCACATAATCTGTGATTGGTGTGATCAGACATAGCACTGTAAAGATTGCTGTTCCAATGATATTGAAACTTAAATGGATGATCGTTGCTCTCTTTGCACTTCTCTCTGTTCCAATGGATGCTAATATTGCTGTGATACATGTACCAATATTCTGTCCAAATAATACAAATGCTGCATCATGGAAACTGATAATTCCACTTAATGCCAGTGCCTGTAAGATACCTACAGATGCAGAAGATGACTGGATCACTGCTGTAAAGATCATACCTGCAATGATTCCGATCAATGGATTTGAGAATCTTGTCATAAGGTTGATAAATGGTGGATACTCACGAAGTGGTACCATTGCATCTCCCATCATATTCATTCCGACAAATAAGATACCAAGTCCTGCGATGATTTCCCCAACAAACTGTACTTTTTCATTCTTTGAAAATACAACAAGTGCTACACCAATAAACGCGATCAATGGTGCTAAAGCCCCAACGTCTAAAGCAATTAACTGTCCTGTAATTGTTGTACCAATATTAGCTCCCATGATGATCCATACTGCCTGATTTAATGTCATCATTCCAGAATTTACAAATCCTACAACCATAACTGTTGTCGCTGAAGATGACTGGATCACAGCTGTGATCAAAGCTCCTACGATAATTCCTAAAAATCTGTTAGATGTCAGTTTTTCCAAAATGTCTTTCATTTTATTTCCAGCAACGGATTCCAGTCCATTACTCATCATCTGCATACCATAAAGGAATAATGCTAATCCTCCTAGCAGACCTAAAATGTTTGTACTGCTCACTTTTCTTTCTCCTTTTGTTGTTTTACATTTTTTTCACTTATTTTTTACAACAGTTTTATTTTAACTTATTTTCAAGTTGAGTAGTGTTAAATCTATGTAAAATTTTAATTGCATGGACTACGCAGCTTGAAAACTTTATCTTTGGCATCCTTTTATATCAGCTATATGGAAAAAATGCGGAGACTTTCTATTGATCGTCTCCGCATTTTCTTATTGTATTTGCATTTTGTTTTCTATGAATTCTGACGAATTATTCTTCATCGTCATCATCTTCAACCCATTGAGCATATCCTGTGTTAAATGTTGATGTATTCACTTCGTCTGTCTTAGTCTCAGAAACTTCAACATTTTCCTGAGTATTTTTTTCAGTTTCTACATCTTTTTCCATTGTCTCTGATACATTTTTCTCAGACTCTTTTTCCGGATTCTTGTATTTATTGAAGATTTCCATAAATTCTTTTCCTGTGATCGTCTCACGCTTGATCAAAAACTGCGCTGCTTCGTCAAGAATGTCCATATTTTCACGAATATATGTGACTGCTTTAGCGTAAGCTTCTTTTAACATCTTCATGACAACTTCGTCAACCTTGGCTGCTGTTGTCTCTGCACAGTTCATAACGGCACGTCCGTCAAGATATCGGTTTGTGATAGATTCCAGTCCAATCAGACCAAATTCTTCTGACATACCGTACTGTGTAACCATTGCTCTCGCGATCGCTGTTGCACGTTCGATATCATTGGAAGCTCCAGTTGTGATCGTGTTGAATTTCACTTCTTCTGCAGCACGTCCACCGAAAAATGCTACAAGATCTGCTAACATCTCGTCTTTCTTATTCAGATATTTTTCTTCTTCTGGACGCTGCATTGTATATCCAAGTGCTCCCATTGTACGAGGCACGATGGTGATCTTCTGTACTGGCTCTGATTCTTTCTGTAATGCCATAACCAATGCATGTCCAACCTCATGGTATGCAACGATCTGTTTCTCTTCATCACCAAGGATTCTGTCTTTCTTCTCTTTACCAGCGATGACAACTTCAACCGCCTCAAATAAATCCTTCTGTGAAACAGCTTTTCTTCCGGCTTTGACAGCTCCTAGTGCTGCTTCGTTGATCATATTTGCAAGATCAGATCCTACAGCTCCACTTGTTGCTAATGCGATTTCTTCAAAGTCAACAGTCTCATCCATCTTAACGTCTTTGGCATGTACTTTTAATGTCTCAATTCTTCCCTTTAAGTCTGGACGTTCTACGATAACTCGACGGTCAAAACGTCCTGGACGAAGAAGGGCTTTATCCAAAACTTCTGGACGGTTTGTGGCTGCAAGGATAATGATACCTTTGGATGTATCAAAACCATCCATCTCTGCTAATAAGGCATTCAGTGTCTGTTCACGTTCGTCATTTCCTCCACCATGCATACCGTTGTCACGGCTCTTACCGATCGCATCGATCTCGTCGATGAAAATGATACATGGTGCCATCTGCTGTGCCTGTTTAAATAAATCACGGACTCTTGATGCACCAACTCCGACGAACATCTCTACGAAATCAGATCCGGAAAGTGAAAAGAATGGTACTCCTGCCTCACCAGCTACAGCTTTGGCAAGCAATGTCTTACCAGTTCCCGGAGGTCCTACAAGCAATGCACCTTTTGGAAGCTTCGCACCAATCTCTGTATACCGTTCTGGGTGATGGAGAAAATCAACCATCTCTGTCAGTGTTTCCTTCGCTTCGCCCTGACCTGCAACATCTGCAAATGTCACGCCCGTCTTCTTCTCAACATATACTTTTGCATTGGACTTTCCAACTCCCATCATACCGCTGCTTCTGCGCATCATCATAACAAGGAATCCAAAGATCAGTAAAGTAGGGATCAAACTGATCGCTACGGATAAGAATGTATCCATCGGATCTTCTGGTTCCTGCTCAAATGCGATCTTACTCTTGATCAGACGATTAACCAGTTCATAATCACCACTGATTCTCTGTACTGTGTAAGTTGTTTTGTAAAAAGGATTTCCCTCTTTCTTTGGTGTCACTTTTAACTGAGTGTCTGTTACTTTTACACTCTTTACTTGATCCTTGTCAACCATTGTGACAAATTTATTGTATGAAATCGTTGTCTCGGTTCCATTTCTCCATTTTGTTATGATGGAATTGAAAAAGATTGTTCCAAGAATAGAAACTACAAGAAAAACAGCTAAATACTTGGCATTTCTCTTCTTGTTATCTTTGTCATTCTTATCATTTTTATTATTCTGTTGATTATTCAAATGTCAGCTCCTCCTTTGATTCATAAGCACCATTATATGTTTTCTGATTTTATAAATCAATAAAACTATTCTAAACTTTTTATAATTTTAGTGAAAAATTACATCTTTTTCGTAAAATTGGCTTTTTAATATGATATATGGATAAGATATTCCCTTTCTCTGGTGCTCTTTTGTAACCCCGATCAGTGTTGTATCAATATAAATATGTGACTGATCCTGTGTAAATTCTTTTACTTTGATCTTATATCCACTCCCTGGCTGTCTTCCGTAACCTATGACATAATAAGTAAAGTCTCCTGTTGTATATGTAAAATGAAAAGTTTTCTTCTTCTCCTGGTCGATCAACTTTCCAAGTTCCTCTGGAACTACATTTCTTGTGCATACTACATACGTGACTTTCTCCTGTTCTCCATTTTCTTTTTTTCTAAGACACCCTGTCTGTATGATTGATAACATGCAAAATAAAATGATGCAAAGTCTCCATTTGTTCACAGATATTTTCCTTTTTAATCATTTTATGCAATTTGATTTAAGATAATACTTGTTTGATCATCTGTGGTTTCTCTAGCTGATCCTTTGCTATATGGAAATTTTCTTTAAAATGTTTCACTGCCTGTCTGACTTTCTCCTCTTCATTTCCATAAATCGTTGCCAGCAAATCTCCTTTCTTCACTGGATCTGCAACTTTCTTTGAAAATACTAATCCAACTGTCGGATCGATCTGACTGTCTTTCGTCTCTCTTCCACCACCAAGGATCAATGAACAGATTCCTATCTCCTGTGCGTTAATATGTTCAACAAATCCTTCTTGTTCTGAGCGTATTTCTTCTATTACATGTGCCTGTTCAAACAGTTCTGGATGATCTATATATCTTGTATCACCGCCCTGTGCAGCCACAAACTGTTTAAATTTTGCAAGTGCCTTTCCATCTCTGATCGTAGTTCTTACCATGGATACTGCGTCATCAAATTTCTCTGCAACACCTCCAAGCATCAGCATATGAGAGGCTAGTGTTTCTACCAGTTCCGTGAAATCTTCTGGTCCATTTCCTTTCAGCGTATCAATTGCTTCCTTAACCTCCAGAATATTCCCAACTGCCATTCCAAGTGGTTCATCCATATTCGTGATCACTGCTGTCATCTTTCTTCCAGCACTTTTCCCGATATCAACCATCTCCTGTGCTAATTTCACAGCTTCTGATTTTTCTTTCATAAATGCCCCACTGCCAGTTTTCACATCTAACAAGATTGCATCTGCACCAGCTGCCAGTTTCTTACTCATAATACTGCTCGCAATCAAAGAAATCTGATCCACTGTCGCTGTCACATCTCTCAATGCATACAAAAGCTTATCCGCAGGTGCCAGATTCTTTGTCTGTCCCATAATGGAAACACCTATAGAGTTTACCTGTTCTTCAAATTGTTCATCTGTCAACTGTGTTGAAAATCCTGGAATACTTTCAAGTTTATCAATCGTGCCGCCCGTATGTCCAAGTCCACGTCCAGACATCTTCGCCACAGGAATTCCAAGAGATGCAACGATCGGAGTCAATGCAAGAGAAGTCTTATCTCCAACTCCTCCAGTACTATGTTTATCTACCTTAATGCCTTTAATTCCTGACAGATCTAACATCTCACCACTTTGTGCCATTGCCATCGTAAGCTCATAAGTTTCTTCCTTATCAAGCCCCTGAAAACAAATCGCCATCATCATCGCAGACATCTGATAATCTGGGATCCTCCCATCTGTATATTCACGGATCATCCAATCTATTTCATCTTTTGTCAAGACATTGCCCTGTCGTTTTTTTAATATGAGATCGTACATTCGCATAGGTTGTTCCTCCTTTTCTTTCTATTATATTTAGTATATCACAAGATGAACAGTTGTATGACAATGACTTCATAAAGAACAGGTATGTTTTGAAATTCATTAAATTCCTTATGCATACCTGTTCTTTGTTGTTATCCATTTTTGAAAGTAATCGTGTACTTATATTTTCCTACATTTTTACGGCCGGATGATTTGCTTACTGTGTAATATTTGGAAGAAACTAATTTAGCATTGCTGTCATATACTTTCACTGCTGGATTCTTTACTTTTCCATCGTAAATATAAGAAGTCTGTGTAAGAAGCCTGCTTTTTCCTCTGCCCTGACGCCGATTGTTCACGTATCAATTTATTATTTTTCTTGATGCCAAGACAGAAAAAGACCGCCCTACTCTGAGAAAGTAAGCGGTCTATAAAACTTATATTAATCAGCTAAACCGTCATCGGTAGCACCTTTTTATATTATTATATTAATATTTGATCAACTTTCTTAACATATGTTCCCATCTTCTCATTGTATTTTCTCTTTTTCTACTCTAAGTTCAATTTCTTTGTTAATATCACTTCTGTAATGATATGATAAATAACAATGATCACAATATTCTCTACAAGATAGATCCACAGATCACTGTCAAATCCAAATGCGTTCTGCAGGTTTGAACCCATATTTCCTAAACTTTCCATTGTTGGAATTCCAATAAGTGATACAATGATTGATAATGCTGCATATGCCACAAATGCAAACAGGAATCGATTGCCGTTGCTCAGCTGTCCGATCACCATTGCTGCGTATACATGATAAATACTGCTTAGCAAACTTACCACCGCTATGATTGCTCCATATCCGATCCATGGTCCTGCGTGTACTTTGATGACCCAATTTCCAAAATACGTTGCGGTATCCATAAGTTTTACTGGACTGATCGCTATGATCTCTACCCCTAATAAAGAGATCACAAAAGCAGTTCCACAACTGATGATCAATGCACTGATCACTTTCGATAAGATCAGGCTTCTTGTTGTAACTGGCAATGTAAACATTAAATATCCTTCTTCTTGAAGCAATCCTTTCCAGAACCGCTGGATCACAATGATCACGTTCACGACAAAAATCGCAACGATCACTGCAACAATAACAACAAGACTGAATACGATCATCGTATTTCCAATTCCCTCAAGGTTGGAACGAATGCTAATTCCAAAGATGATTCCCATCACTAAAAGTACACCCCATAATGGTGCTAAAATCTTTGCTAATGCTTTCAGATCATACTTAATTAATTTGCCTAACATGCTTCGTCCCCTCCTCTGTATACATCCGTATGAAATATCTCACGAAACAGGGCATCGATAGATTTGCCGCTTTCTTCTCTTAAGTCATCGGCTGATTTGTATGTAACGATGCTTCCTTCTTTGATAAAAATAACCTCGTCCATGATCTTCTCGATATCTGCGATCAGATGTGTGGAAATGATCACTGTTCCTTCCTCATTGTAATTGTTTAAGATCGTATCTAAGATAAAATCCCTGGCTGCAGGATCAACTCCTGCGATTGGTTCATCCAGTAAATAGAGTTCTGCTTTTCTACACATTACCAGAACTAACTGAACTTTCTCTTTATTTCCTTTGGATAAGCTTTTGATCTTGGCTTCTGGATTGATCTTTAATGTCTCACACATTGCCTCTGCTTTCTTACGGTCAAAATCTTCATAGAAATCTTCAAAGAAATTCATTAAATCTGAAATCTTCATCCAGTCTGCAAAATACATCTTATCTGGCAGATAACTGATGATCTTCTTGCTATCCACACCTGGTGCTTTGCCGTTCACTTTGATCTCACCTGACGTTGGCTGTAACAACCCATTTAATAACTTGATCAGTGTTGTCTTCCCAGATCCATTCGGTCCTAGAAGTCCGATGATCTTTCCTCGCCCTGTTGTTAAATTCACCCCATTCAGGGCTTCTTTCTTTCCGTACCTTTTCTCTAAATTGGTTAATTCTATTAAATTCAAATCCTTCATTCTTCCTCTTCCTTTCCGATCAATGCGACTGCATCTTCCTTATTGTATCCAAGTTCCTCTAAATCCCTGATATATTGTTTTACGATTCTGTGTGCGATGTCTTTCCGGCATTCTTCTATCTTCGCTATATCTTCTGTGACACATCGTCCGCTTGTTCGGTTGGTGATTGTTAAACCATCCTGATCAAGGGCTGATAATGCTCGTTGCATCGTATTGGGATTCACCCCTGCTTCTACTGCTAGATCCCTAACACTTGGCAGTTTCTCTCCACTTGAATAGATTCCTGATACGATCCTCTTGATCATCTGTTCCTTGAGCTGTGTCCAGATTGGCCGTCCATCATCTATCTTCCAACTCATACTACTCCTTCCTTCTCATTGTATTATTGTATTACTTCCTTAATACAATAATATTGTATGTCACTTTTTTTGAAATGTCAATATGCTTTATTATTTTTATCCAATAACATAAAAGACACCGCACGATAATTTCATGCGATGTCTTTTATGACTACTACTATTGGTAACTATGAATGAGATAGTTCCTTTCTATTTGATCATTGACAGGATTCGTTCTCTGCATCCCAGT
>UMEZ01067892.1_pt1 | contig 11671 bp, 11 predicted proteins | sample 1964841 | NCBI WGS metagenome assembly UMEZ01 (sample SAMEA4836029, study PRJEB28245) | human gut metagenome | biome: gut microbiome; material: fecal sample | place: Denmark | collected 2008 | reverse complement strand
TAAGATTTATAAGATTTATAAGATTTATAAGATTTATAAGATTTATAAAAATTATAAGAATTATTAGAATTCCATCTTTCCCTCCCCTCAGAAACCTCTAAATTTCCGTCTTTCTCGCTACATTGCTTCTTTAATGCCGCCCTCTTTGATAAACTGCGCTTCCATTTTCTTCATAACGCCGGCAAGCATAGCGTCAATTTGCCGTATCTGCGTAAGCATAATGTTGGCCACCGTTTCATCGCTGCGCTCACGACATTTGGCAACAAAATTTTTTGCATCATCATTGCGGAAGCAATAAGCTCGTGTCGCCATTGTGCGTTTATCATTTTTATCCCATATCTCGAGGTCATGCTGTCGCAGAAAATCGCCGTAATCTTCCAGCAATTCCCTCACCGAACCGCGAGCCACGCCCAACAGCTTTATGCACATCTCGGCAGAAACGGTAGCGTCGCTCACGCCTTCTACAATATTCTGTTTACACGAGCGGGCAGCCTGTCGCATTTGGTCGATGGTTCGCGAGCCATGCGGCAGCGCCCTGTTGATAAACATCTCTGTTACATCGCAAATAATAACCGATTTGCGATAGACGTTCCAACAGGTGTAATCGCTTGCTATTTTCAGGAAACCGTTCATTTCTTGGTCATTTTGGCGTAGAGCTTAAAGAGGTGAGCCAGGCGTTCTTCGTCGGAGGCAAAGGGCTCAGGGCGGTAGATACGCTCCACGGCAAGGTCGAGCTGATGATGAGCCTTGCGCAAATCCTCCGGCATTGTCTCCGGGTTATACATCTCGCCAAGAGTCAGGAAATAGTTCTCCTCCCTGACAGTGATGATGTTGTCAGCCAAAATGCTCAGCTCCTTTTTCTGAGCCTCCGTGAGCTTCGGAAACGGGAAGGTGTTATAGCACAGAGTTGCCGAATACCTAATATCAGTTTTCAGGCGACCACCCACAGCCCTTACCCAAAGATTGTGCATCTTGGAGGTAAGCAGCGCAAAGAGCCACTTCTCCGCATCATATACCGCAAAAGCAGAATTCGAGATGATAGTATCCTTGTTTACATATCCGATGGGAATATATTCGCGGCGCTCAGATGAAACAGCCGGGATAATGACTTTATTTTTACTATTGTCGTTGATAATATAATGTTCCCTGAACTGATGAGGCCTTTCAGCCAAAGATGCTCCGTCTTTACTTTCATTCAGCCTAAAGTTGTAAGTAGCGTCAATGCGGGCTTTGACAGGCGGAATCTTTTCTGCTTCTTCACGCATGGCATCATCAATCCACAGGCAATATCTATGTATATCGTTCAAGAACTCTTGGGAGCCAATTATTGGTTTGACAAATTTTTCCGCCTGAGGATAGACTGCAAGTAAAGTTGCTTTTTGTTGCTCAGTCATCAACAGATGTCCATTGTCGTAAGGCATGCAACCGAACTCTGCCTTTGGCAATCCTTTGGGAACGGAATATGTTTTAGTTACTATCACATTTTCAGACGCCGCCAGATATGGATTGATATTTTCTACTGAATAAACGGCGTTTGCACTTTCATTGAAGAGAAGTTTCTTTGATGCCGATTTCTCTGCAACACCGATTATGGCAACTGTTACAGCCGCATTATATTTAGCGTTATTGCGCCATTTGAAAGAAGTTTTTGCAAAGAAAATTTCCAAATCAAGGTCAAGAATGGGTTTCCAAAGCATAGCCACCTGTTCTCCTTGGCTTATTGAATTAGTCGTTACGAAAGCATATCTGGCTTTGGTGCCCTTGATATATTTTGCGCCTTTCCAGAACCAAGCCCCGATGTAATCGACTGTTTTGGCTGCTTTTGTGCCTTTCATTGCAATCATCATATCCTCTTTCTGAGTTGCATCTTGCAGTTTGCTGCCGAGGTAAGGCGGGTTGCCCATGATGTAGACTTCGTCGGAGGGTGTGTGGGGGCACACGGCGTCCCAGTCGAGGCGGCAGGCGTTGTCGCAGACGATGTGCCCCGAGGGCTTCAACGGAAGGGTTTCCGGCTGTACGCCAAAGGCATCGCGGAAAAGTACGTTCATCTGGTGCTCGGCAAGCCACAGCGAGAGGGTGGCCGTGTCGCACGCATATTCGTCGAGCTCTATGCCGTAGAACTGCGTCAGGGTGATGGTAGGGAAGGGGATGACGGCCACGGGGGCAATGTCGCGGAGTGCCTCCCAGATGCGTATCTCAAGCTCGCGCAGGCGCTTATAGGAGATGATGAGGAAGTTGCCGCTTCCGCATGCCGGGTCAAAGAATTTGATTTTCGACAGCCTGTCGAGCAGCGACTTAAGTCGCTGTGTGGCAAGCTCATAGCTGATTTTCTGCGCCATCTTTTCGCGCGCTTCGGCACACGCCGCCTCAAACTCCTCGTTGAGCGAGTCGAGAAAGAGCGGACGGATTACCTTCTCTATGTTCGGCACAGAGGTATAGTGCATGCCGAGTCCCGCGCGTTGTTCGGGCGTTACCACAGCCTGAATCATCGACCCGAAGATGTCGGGGTTGATTTCGCGCCAGTTGTAATCGCCGCAGTTGAGGATGAGGCGGCGGGCTCGGCGCGACAGCCTCGGGATGGGGAAATGCTCCCTGAACAGCCCTCCGTTGACGTACGGGAATACCGAATAGAGCTTGGGCAACACGGCTCGCGCCGCCTCGTCGTTGGTCGACATTATCAGAAAGGCACGGTCGATGAACTCCGACAGGTCGCTGCCGTCCTCCTTGGTGTGGTTGCGCAGAGTGTCGGTGAAGAGGTTCTCTCCCGGGAAAAGACCCGTGTCCTCGGCAAAGAAACAGAAAAGGAGTCGCGACATAAACACGTTGAGCGCATGCACCGTATCCGGGTTGCGTATGTCGTTGTAGCGGCGGATGTCATCGAAGAGCTTGGCCATCAGCTCAGCCGATTTTACATCAGCCTCAGCCTCGGCGACGTGCTGCACCTTTTCAATGCCTGCTAAGGGCGTAAGAAACTCAAAGTCGCGCCAGAGAGCATCTACCGTGTTGTTATATTCGTCGTTAATCTTCGGGTCGACAGCCACCACACGCTTGCCGTCGCTCACCACATAGAGCCTCGGCAGATGTTTGGCTATTTTAGGGTCATCGCGCATGGCCTTTATCTCGTCGTAAAAGGCGGAAATGTCGCTATCGGCATCCATAGGCCGGTAAGCTATCAGATCCTTTACAACAAGCGTTCGGCCATCTTTGGAGGCATTGCCCGGACCCTCCTTGGCACGGCGCACCTGCCCGTCGCCCCAATGAGCAAAGATGCGCAAAAGGTCATACACAAACTCTTGGGCAGAAGTGCCGCGCTGACCTAACCGCTCCAAAGCATCGTTGGCTTCAATATGTGAGAAAGTCTTGGATTTCTTAGCCATAAAATCAATATTTGTTGCTATTTGTAAATATATTCTGCGTTGAGCGTTCCAAAGAGAGCAACGCCTGCTTCATCTCCAGTCCGCCTGCATAGCCGCCGAGAGCGCCCGAAGAGGCGATGACACGGTGGCAAGGCACTATTATGGCCAACGGATTGGCGCCGACGGCTGTGCCCACAGCCCGGGTGGCCCTGGGGAAGCCGATGCGCCGCGCCATCTCACCGTATGAGAGAGTGTGGCCACAGGGAATCCGCGTTAACCCTTCCCAGACACTCTGCTGAAAAGAAGTGCCGAAAAAGAGCAAAGGCAGGTCAAAGACCCGTAGGCGACCCGCAAAATATGCATCGAGCTGACGGGCAGCCTCTTCCAACACAGCGTCAGTGCCTGAAATCACTTCAGCGCCGCTGTAATGCCTTATGCGCGACAAAGTTTTGGCGGCAGTACGACAATTGCTTATGAGGCACATACAGAGCTTCCCCTGAAAGGAGCCTAACGTCAGATTACCTACCGGCGAGGCATAATCGCGAGTCAGAATAGTGAGATCGGTTTCGGCCATATTACATAACTATTGTCCGAGTGCGCAGAAAGGCCCTCACACGTCGGTAATCGGGGAAATAGCGCTCCACATGCTGCCAGAATTGCGGCGTATGGTTGGGATGCACCAGATGCGACAGCTCATGCACCAACAGATAATGTGTACACTCAATGGGCAGCGACGCCAAAGCAATGTTAACCGTGATGCTCTTGGTGGCGGGCTTACAGCTTCCCCACCGCGAGCGCATATACCGCAGCGAGTAACGCCGCGCCTGAAGCTGCATCTCGCGCTGAACACCGCGGATGAGCGTATCCAATCGGTCGCACCAGGCCGAGTAAGTGGCTGAATCGGGGCGAGTTACCTCCTTGTCGGCATTCTGCAGCTGCTTCTGCTGCATCTTCAGCACAGAGGGGTAGATTTGCTCTATATAACGTCTTACATCATCTTCGCTCAGCGAGGCCGGCACAGACATTTCCACGATGTTGTGATAGCCCGAAGCCAGCCGATAACGTATGCTCTTCATAGTCTTAAAATAGACCATAAAGACCATGTCGCGATAAGGTATTGTACTGGTGTTGATTAAAGTGGCAGACATTGGGGTCGGTTGTTAAAATGCGGTTACAAAGATACAAAAAACATCTTTCACCGCCAACCCCCTCCGGCCCTCCTCTGCCCCCTCACTAACTTGCCTCTCCTCCCCCCTCCAACCTCTCACTTCCCAAGAAGTATCTTGGATCCCGTTGAATAGCGTCCACAATGCGGACGCAATTATTTTTGATGAAAAAATTAAAAACAATTTTGTATGGATTTTTGTTGCTACTATAAGACCATACCGGAATATTGTTGTTGATGATTGACGAAGTATGAAGATAGGATTTTTTGTTCCGTGTTATATCGACGCCATTTATCCGCAGGCGGCTGTATCTACCTACAGTCTTCTGCAGAAACTGGGGTTGCAGGTGGAGTTCATTGAGCGTGGCGCCTGCTGCGGACTTCCCGAGCTTGATATGGGCTACGAGAAACATTCCTGCACCCTTGAACAGGGTGTGGCCCCTTATGTCTGCGACAAAGGTTATGATTACGTAGTGGTGCCCTCCGGAATTTGCACTGACCAGTTCCGTTACCATTTTAACGAGCTTGAACAGACTCCGGAAGTGCTGCATTTCAGGGAAACCGTTTATGACCCCGTGGAATTTCTTCACGACGTACTTAAGGTGAAGGAACTGCCGGGAAAGCCCCGGTTCCCTTACAGGGTGGCCATCCATAACGGCTGCCATTCGCTGCGTTATCTGAAGGAAGCCCGTCCCAGCGAACTGATGATAAAACCCTTTGACAAAAGTGCCGCGTTGCTCAGTCTTGTTGAGGGAATCGAGACGGGATATGCCACGCGGCGCGACGAATGTTGCGGCTTCGGAGGCGTTTTCTCAATATGGGATGCTCCCTGTTCGGGGCAGCAGGGTCGCGACAAGGTGAACGATTATGCTCGCAATGGGTTCAAATATGTAACCTCGCAGGATATGTCGTGCCTCATCCATCAACAGACCATTGCACGCAAGATAGGTCTGGAGCTCAAGATGTTCTATATTACTGAAATTCTTAACGGAGACGCAAAGCCATGAAACAGGTCAATCAGGTAAAGCTCGGAGCAAAGTTCATAAAGGACACCGCCCACCGCGAAATGCATGACCGCTGTCTTTGGGAAGCCCGCATGAGGCGCGACAAAGTAGCGTCGGAAATACCGGAATGGGAGGAAATGAGAGATCTCGCTTCCGACATAAAACTCCATACGCTCTCTAATCTCGATTATTATTTGGAGCAGTTTGCCCGGAATGCTGAGGCAAACGGTATTCATGTTCACTGGGCCCGCGACGCCAAAGAGCACAATGAGATTATTCTCGACATTTTCAAAAGCCACAATGTCAAGACCGTCACCAAGGGCAAGAGCATGGCGATGGATGAATGTGGCATGAGGGAATTCCTGTGGGAGAATGGGGTAGAGGTGTATGAGGCGGATTTAGGCGAGCGCATACAGCAGCTCGATAACCAGCGACCGTCGCACATTGTAATGCCTGCCATACATAAATTGCGTAGCGATGTGGCGGCACTCTTTGCTGCCAAACTCGGCTCCGATGCCTCAAATGATGACCCTCATTACCTCAACAGTGTGATGCGGGCCGATATGAGGAAAAAATACGCGAAGATTGATGCCGGAATGACCGGTGTGAATTTCGGTATTGCAGAAACCGGCGGAATTGTGGTATGCACCAACGAGGGTAATGCGGATATCAGCGCCAATGTACCGCCGCTTTTCGTGGCTACCATGGGCATAGAGAAGCTTATCCCGCGCCAGAGCGACTTGCCGCTGTTTATCCGGTTGCTGTCGCGCAGCGCCCTTGGCTTCGCCATAACACAATATACCTCCCATTATCATGGACCGCGAAAAGGGCAGGAGATGCATATTGTGTTGCTTGACAACGGTCGTAGCGAACGCCTCTCGTCACCCGATTATTGGACCGTATTGAAATGCATTCGTTGCGGCACATGTATGAATACCTGTCCTGTATTCCGGCGCACTTCAGGCATAAGTTATGACGCCCCCTATATGGGTCCTATAGGAATAGTGCTCGAGCCGAGTTATGATCTTTACAGATACGCGCGTCTGCCATATTCATGCACTCATTGCGGCTCTTGCATGGACGTCTGTCCGGTAAAGGTGCCTATTCCCGAACTCGTGTTCTATTGGCGCAAGAAGGTGGTGGAAAAAGGCTACGGAGAGACGCTCCATAACATTGAGCAAGGCATGGCAAAACCCATTCTCGCCTCAAGCACCAATTTGGCGAAAGCCGAGAAACTTGCTCTGTGGGCACTCCGCAATATCCCGACTCCCATAGCACAGTCAGCGCTTAATCCCTGGGCTAAAGAGCATGACAACCCTTTGCCTCCCAAAGAAACCTTCCGCCAGTATTACCGCAAAAGAATCAAGCCTGAGGAAAGTGAAGAAGAACAGAAGTAGGGAACTCAATCAGACAGTTTAGAAGATGGATACACAAGAGGCAAAAAATGAGATACTCGCACGCATAAAAAGCGGCAAACCCCGGTTGATGACGCTTCCGGAAGTCCCTCGGTTCGGATGGCCGGGTAACCCTTTGGAAAATTTCATAAAGATGCTCCTTGGGTTCGACGGACGTGCCGTCAAGTTCGCAAATCGCGCAGATGCTGTTAGATGGCTGACGGCTCAACCCGAAATGGATATGGCCCAGAATGTCGTTTATTCTTCGGCTAAGGATGTGGAAGGGAACATGAGCGAAGAACAGCTCACAGACCTTCATGAAGCCTGCTCAATAGAGACCTGCGTCACCGAAGCGGAAATGGGAGTGGGAGAGACCGGTTCTGTATGGGTTACTGACAAGAGTCTTGGTCATGCGGCATGCGCGTTGCTCTCACGACATTTATTCGTGTTGCTCGACAGCGCAAAAATCGTAAACGGGATACACGAAGCTTACGCTCGTTTAGATTTGCGCAACTGTCAGTTCGGTTCATTTTTCTCCGGACCGTCGGCAACCGCCGACATAGAAGCCGTCCACATCACCGGCGCCCAGGGTCCCTTGTCGCTGACAGTCCTTCTCTACAACTGCCCTGACGCCCCCAATCCTCCCTCCCCCCTTCAGACTCTATGAATAAGAAATCTTGGATGTTACAGAAGTCTTGCCCGACCCATTGGGCCCGGCAATCACTATCAGGACAGGTCGATGGTCATGTGTTGCCATTGCGAAGTTTTGCTATGGTTTCAGCAACACGAGCACGAGCTTCAATCGTAGCCGCCTCAATTCCGGCAGCCATACGCTCGGCAGCCCGGCGAGAGCTCTCGCGGGCATCCTCGGCAACTTCGCGCATAATCTGCGCCAAACGCTCGTCGCCAGGCTCCTCCATCGACGTGAGCCTGTAACTATTCATCTCTGCTTCCGACATAATCTCTAATCTTTTTTATTCCACCCCAAAGTTAATAAAAAATTCCCAACCCCTCAACCTCCAGCTTCCATCTTATTCCCTCTATGAAAGATTTTTTTGCATCCTTTGAAAAACACTATTTGACAATCTCACGATATTTTTTTAAATTTGTATCCTAATAAATTCATTGATATGAATTGGACGAATGTTCTCACGGTTTTTATTGGCAGCGGGATTGGCGGCGCGTGCCGATTTTTATGCAGCAGAGGTATTCAGGCTCTTGTTCCGCAAGCGCTGTTCCCATGGGGCACTTTTACGGTGAATTTAGCAGGATGCCTCGTTATTGGGCTGCTTTATGGAGTTTTTGATCGTCTCGATGCTTGTAGCCCGGACATTAGATTACTTCTTACCGTTGGATTTTGCGGCGGTTTTACAACTTTTTCCACATTTATCAACGAAAATTATCTATTGTTTCACCACTCCATTCAAAATGCCCTGATTGCCCTATTGTATGTATTAGCTAGTGTGGCAATCGGTTTCGTAATGCTTTATATCGGCTACAAAATTGCCTCATTATTCTGACAAAATTCGATCATAGCCGTACCTATTTCATAATTCAAAAGCGAAAGAAAGCGCAAGGAAACGAAAATACTTTCGCTTTAGCAAATTTAACTCCTTGTTTTATAGCTTGTTGGATATAAGTGTATCGAAATTGTCAGAACGCACATAAGCATGAGTACGTCCATTAAGCTGGATGCGGGATAACAGACCCTTTTCTACCAATCCGTCGAGATAGGTCTTGGCTGTGTATCTGCTAACCCCAAATTTAGGAACGATGTCTTTTGCCTCCAGGGTGATGTCGCCCATGTCATAATACATCCGCAGTATCTCTGACTGTTGCCGGGATATCCCACCTATATGCATGAAGCGGTCGGCGCGTTTTCGCTCAGCCTGCTTCGTTTGGAGATATTTTTTCAGTCCTTCAAAGGCTTTTTCCAGCACTTCAAGGTTATAGGTGATAAAATATCCAAGGTCGTTACCGTCACTTTCGGTGTAGAGGAACGATTTTTCGTATTTGGCCTTGGATTTATAGATGATGCGCGATATCGACAGATATTCCACAAGCCAATAATCTTCCTTGAGCATATACCAGTAGAACAATGCACGCGCTGTGCGTCCGTTGCCGTCTACAAACGGATGATAATATGCCACCAGAAAATGAATGATAAAGGCCTTGATGATAGGGTGAAGGAAAATGCCCGACTCGGAACTGTTGAAGAAGGAACAAAGGTTAACCACAAAGTCATTGAGACTATCGCAAGTGGGCGGATGATGCACTATTTCGCCAGTCAGGCTGTTTCCGACCACTATTCTGTCGTGCGTTCTCAACTGCCCGGCATCATCGGGATTGTCGAGGGTGCCTTCTGTCATCAGGCTATGTACCTGCATCAGAAGTTGAGGCGTTAGCGGTTCGCGTTTGTGCTGCGAGATGAACTGGATGGTCTGATAATTGTTTTGGATCATCCTCTCAGAGCGATTTCGAGGCTCTTTCTTTTGCTTGAGCATTTCCTTGGCCACCTCACGAGAGGTGGAAGCTCCTTCCATCTGGCTTGAAGAGATGGCCTCCTCCATGATAGAGCTGATTAGATATAACTCTTGGTTGAGTTTATCCTGCGGAAAAAGCTTCATAGCATCCCGGGAGCCGCCGAAGTTGAGGTCGAACTCGTGGCACATCTTTTGCATCTTGTTGGTCAGCGAGAAGTGCAATCCGAAATTCGGCCATACCACTACATCCCGCATGGCGCGACTCTTCTTCACGATTTGCCATAAATCATGGGCGCTGAGGTTTGTACCCTCAGTGCGGTATTTCACCTCCGACCAATAGAGATAATCGTCGTTGATGCGATTGATCTTGGAGAGTAATTCGCCCGGTAGTGAAAGTTGTTCCCGGATTATCGTATCCGGTGTATGTGGAGGTTGCTCAATCATGCGGCAAAGTTACAAATAAAAAGCGAAAGAAAGCGCAAGAAAACGAGAATACTTTCGCTTTCGCGAATTTAACTATCTGATTATTAGGCTGTTATGCATCCAAGAAATTTGAAGACATCAAGGACTATATTTGTGTCACGGAGCCTTAATCGCGTATTATTAGGCTTATTACTCTAATCTTAAATATGAGCAATATTTGGCAAGCAGATTCTCCAACGGAAGATCGCCTCTGCTGAACCGTTCGGCATCAAGTTGTAATATTCTTTCACTAACCTTCAGTTTCTTTTTGTAAGTTGCTTTGATGTAATAATATCCGTTTTCCTCTACTATATTGATTTCAGAAAAATATCTTGAGATGTCTTCCGGATCGTAGATTATCGAATAACTTGGACGCTTGGCACCGGGAATATCTTCCCTGAGAATGCCTTTCATTACAAGATCCTGAATGTCTCTTATTGCCGTGTCTTTAGAACATTTTGCCAGTGTAGACCATGTTTTAGATGTTATTTTTGCTTCATAACCATCGAGAAACAGGTTTAATATATTGGTTTGTCTCTGACTAAGAGGAACTGACGAAACCTTTTGCCAGAAGAAGCTCTTATTGAAAATCGTGCTGACGATATTTCCTGCCTCATCGAGCGCAGAAGATAATGTTTTGGCGTACCAGTATATCCATTCTGTGATATCACCGTCGCCACGCTGCGACTTTTCCAAAATATCATAATATCGGTTTTTATCTTTATTTATCTGAGTAGAGATATTATAAAACCGGAATTCACTTTTATCAGCGCGAGCCAGAAGCATATCTGAAATTATGCGCGCCAGCCTACCGTTACCATCTTCAAAAGGATGGATGCTGACAAACCAAAAATGTGCAATTGCCGACCGAATAACAGAATTGATATCTTCCTGGCCGTTAAACCAATCAAAGAATCGGACCATTTCTTTTTCTACAAGGTCCGGTGATGGAGCAATATAATGTATTTCTTCTCTTCCGAAAACGCCTGATACGATATGTTCTTCGTGTGTGTGATAGCGGCCTACTTCTATCTCCGACCCTTCGCTGAAGCCTGTTGGGAAAAATGCTGCTTGCCAAGCGCAAATCTTCTCTTTAGTCAGTGTCTGGTTATAATTGTTTACAGCGTCGAGCATAATGGCCACGACAGAATCTATATAATGTGATGGCGCTGTCTGCCTGACATTCTCTATCCCCAATCTTCGGGCTATTGAGGAACGCACTTCGTCCACATTCAATCGGATACCTTCTATTTCTGAAGAGTATACCACATCGCAAACCAAATTTTCAGCCATCGCTTTTAATTTACTGTCAAAGCCAAGCGCGGCAAGCCTGCCATACAGCAATCCTTGCTTACGGTTCACTTCCTCAAGGATGGCTGTCAGCCGGGAGGCATTCCATCGGAATAAAGTCCTATTTTTTCTTTCGTGGATATACATAATATGATTGTTGCGTCGAAATATTTCGATATACATCGCAAATTCTGCGACAAAAATGAGACTTTTTTGTCGCATTTCAAAATTGCCAGTAATTTTTGCAAAAGAAACATGGAGTGCAACTCGCTGAGCTACACTCCATTTGTATGGATTTAGATATTTCTAAATTGATGGGGCTTACTTCACTTCATCAAATATAACCATATTTGATTATCAGCGCATTAGCTTTCGATGGTACAAATATGGGATTTCAAATTCATAAGAAAGACATCGGTGACTTTGTCGTTCTTTATTCCGGGAGGATTGGAGTAGGCTTACTTGCGGCCATTGCGAAGTTCGTTTATAGTATCGCCCCAGCGCTCGCTCAAGCGCT
>UMEZ01055358.1_pt1 | contig 11676 bp, 11 predicted proteins | sample 1964841 | NCBI WGS metagenome assembly UMEZ01 (sample SAMEA4836029, study PRJEB28245) | human gut metagenome | biome: gut microbiome; material: fecal sample | place: Denmark | collected 2008 | reverse complement strand
CATGATGGCCGGCATGCGGCCGGCAAAATAATCGTCGAGCCAGCGCGCCGCCTTACGCAAAATAGGCGTATCCTCTTCACGCAGAACTTCGCCCTGCAAGGAACCGTAACAATACTTCTGCCCTTCAAACCAGGCCCCGACCAGAGCCGTATCGCTGGCCGCCAGAATCATCGAGCCTAACGGCGACTCATACATCATTTTATAGTACATTTATATCTTCCCTACTCTTTCTTACTTCTTCAACAGCACATCTTTGGGCTGCAGCAGTTCCGGATGGCGCACCATATAACCTGTCAGATTCTTCCAGGCTGTCCATTCGTCTTTATAAGGAATCGGCCCTTCACAGAGCTCACTTTCCGCATGGCCAACACCCAAAGGCTGATAGAAATCATTTTCAAAAGTCCCGTAGGCATCGGGCCGGAGCCAGTGGTACGGCGAGACAAGGTGATCAATAGGTTCTGTCAACGACGAGAAGAGCGAATAGTATTCAAATCCTCGCGGTGCAATCAATTCGAAGACTGTCGGCATGATATTCATGTGGCTGCCAATCGTATTGCCCGCAAAAATCGCTGGGTCCAAGTCCTGATGATTGATCATGAAGACCGGGCAGTGCCGTTCGCGGATAGAGCAGTCGCGCTTCATAAGCGACGTCTGCTGGAGCGGCGTCATGGCAATGGCATGGTCCGCTGTAACGATGAAGAGACTGTCCGGATAGACCGCACGCATGCGCTGGATGAATTTGCCGATAGCCTGATCCGAGAACCAGAAAGTGCCGAGATTCTGTTGCAGGTCCTTATTGTGCTTGATATCATCCGGTGCATCGGGCATGACCGTTTCCGTGTCATAGCCGTATTTTTTCAGATGAATCTTAAAGGGGCCGTGGTAGGATGTCGTATAGACAAAATGGAATTCTGGCTGACCGCTATCCGTTTCCTGAATCAATTCAGCGGCTTTGTCCAAAAAGACGTTATCGTAAACGCCGACCCAAGTCTTCGGTGCTTTGGGTCCACAAAAATCCGTCGCTGTCATGACACGGTCAAAACCACAAGCTGGCGCGAACTGATTGAAATTGCCATACGTCACATTACCGCCGTACCAATAAGTCGAGCGGTAGCCCAATTTCTTCAGCTGCAGCGGGAAGGCCGTCGGCACGGTCCCTTGCCAGAACGATTCTTTTTCATTCAGTTCCAAGCCAGCATCAAAGATTCCCGACATCAGGCTAACAATGGATGGTCGAGAAATGATGCCGGCCGAAAGGGAGTTCTTCAGGCTCACCGTATGAGGATCATGCATCAAGTGTTTGCCGCCGGACGTCAGATTTAGGCAATCATAAGCCGGATCAAAGAGCTGCTGCAGGTAGCTTTCGCCAACAAGGAGGAATATATGCGACGGCTTGGCAATACGGGGCCCCTTAGCTACGTGCTTAAAGGCATAGACAGGATTCGGATACGACGTCACAGAGGACACATCTTTTGGCAGGATTGCTTTCAAAGAACTTAAATCTTCTTCGTCACTGTGCTTATAAGCATCATTAAGTTTATGTTTTTTCACTTGCTCCAGAGCCACTAAATCATCTACTGTAGCTTTAGCAAAAAAAATATCCTTTTTAACAATACTGGGAATCGTATCCCATTCCGGCTTATCGTCATGGCTCAACGTACCGCCGTAGCGAAACCAGTAAAATCCTAAAATAATGCCAATTGAAACGAGAATGTTAAAGCCATACATGATAACAGGCGACGTAAAATGAGGATACGGCAGACTTGGTAGTGACAGCATGCCAATAATCGAATACTTTACGAACCACCAGTAAGGAATACCCGCAAGGAGGCACAGAAGACCGTGGTCCTGATGGAAGAAGATATCAATTAAATTATGTTTTTCCGCCTTACCGCCAAGACGCATGATTTGATTGTACGTATCGTGGAAATGATTATAAAAAATCATCTTGCCGATAAAAGCCACATAGAGTACCATGGCATAGGCCATACCGGCATAAAGGCGCACTTCATTGCCAACGGCATAATAACCGGCAAAAAAGAGGCCTGGCAAAGAGACGAAAACCAAAGGCAGTAAAAAAGCGTAAGCATTGAAGTCCATGCCCCACCAGAAACCATAGCGAAAACAATGCCAGACAACGTTCCAACGGCCCTTTAGGCTGTCATACGGAGAATACACCTTAATAAAAATGGCACGAAAGACAGCACAAATAATTGGAAAAATCAAAAAGAGTTTGATATCCTGCTGCATCGATAAAAAAAACTGTGCAAACACTCACTTCACCTCATGCTTCAAATGATAAAAACTATAATTCAAAAAATCATTTTATATTATAATATGCCCGGTACCATTCGGCAAATTTCCCCAATCCTTCTTCAATCGGCGTTTCTGGTTTAAAATCAAAATCGCGTTGCAGTTCGCTGACGTCAGCATAGGTCTGATAGACATCGCCGGGCTGCATGGGCAGGTATTCTTTTTCGGCCGTCTTACCGAGGGCTTTTTCCAGAACTTCAATGAAATGCATGAGCTGTTCCGGCTTGTGGTTGCCGATATTGTAGATCTTATAGCGGTCGCCCAGCTCATTTTCTTTCGGCGGATTGCAGAGCATATTTTCAATGCCCGTGACGATATCATCGACATAAGTAAAATCGCGGTACATATCGCCGTGGTTGTAAATCTGGATAGTTTCACCCTTGCGAATTTTATTGGCAAATTTGAAATAAGCCATATCTGGACGCCCATATGGTCCATAGACCGTAAAGAAGCGCAGGCCCGTCGCCGGGATGCCGTAGAGATGACTGTACGTATAAGCCATCAGCTCATCGGACTTCTTCGTCGCCGCATAGAGACTGATAGGATGGTCGACATTGTCTGTCGTCAAAAAAGGCGTCTTCTTCTGATTGCCGTAGACGGACGAACTGGAAGCAAAGAGCAGATGATCTACCTTATGATGGCGGCAGGCTTCGAGGATGTTGAAGAAGCCGATGATGTTGGAATCGATATAAGAACGGGGATGGTCGATACTATAACGTACCCCAGCTTGAGCCGCCAAATTCACAACAATATCCGGCCGAAAAGACTCAAATATGCCATTAACAGCTTTTTCGTCTGCCAAATCGCCTTTGACAAAGGTAAATTCCGGGAACTGTCGAAGAATATTCAGCCGGCTTTCTTTCAAAGAAACGTCATAGTAGTCATTGAGGTTGTCAAACCCAAAGATAGTAGCCCCCGTGGTCAGTAACCGCTTGGCTAAATGGAAACCAATGAAGCCGGCGGCACCGGTAATCAAGACTTTATTTGCACTGTCAAAAGATTTAAAATCTGCCATTATCATCGAATCTCCCTTTAATCACGATCAAAAATATCTCGCGTATAGACTTTATTTTGAACATCGCTGAGTTCTTCCGACCAACGGTTAGAAATAATAACATCGCTCATTTCCTTGAATTCATTCAAATTACGGATAACACGGGAATGGAAAAATTCATTGTCTTTCAGAGTCGGTTCGTAGACGACGACTTCAATACCTTTCGCCTTGATGCGCTTCATGACACCCTGAATGGCTGAGGCCCGGAAATTATCCGAATGGCTCTTCATCGTCAGCCGATAAACGCCGACAATGCGGGGATTCTTGGCGATAATCATATCAGCAATATGGTCTTTTCGCGTCCGGTTGGCAGCAACAATAGCCGAAATGAGGTTTTGCGGAACCTCCTGGTAATTGGCTAAAAGCTGCTTCGTATCCTTCGGCAGGCAGTATCCACCGTAGCCAAAGGAAGGATTGTTATAAAAATCACCAATACGGGAATCGAGGCAGACGCCTTCGATGATTTCCTTTGTACTCAGACCGCGCATTTCGGCATACGAATCGAGTTCATTGAAATACGCTACGCGCAAGGCCAGATACGTATTGGCAAAAAGTTTGATTGCTTCGGCTTCCGTAGAACCGGTAAATAACATAGGGATATCCTTTTTTACCGCGCCTTCTGCTAGCAGATTAGCAAAGACTTTAGCCCGTTCCGACTGTTCGCCGACGACGATACGCGACGGATGGAGATTATCATAAAGTGCTTTTCCTTCTCGCAAAAATTCCGGCGAAAACATAATATTCTCCGTATGATATCGTGCTTTTACCTGTTTCGTATAGCCAACGGGAACTGTCGACTTGATGACCATGACGGCTTTTGGATTGATATCTAACACTTCTTCGATGACCTTTTCTACGGATGACGTATCAAAAAAGTTTTTCTTCGTATCGTAGTTGGTCGGGGTTGAAATAATGACAAAATCCGCTTTCGTAAAAGCTTCTACTGGGTCCAAGGTCGCTTTAAAATGTAAATCGTCACGCTGCAAAAAAGCCGTAATATCAGCATCAATGATGGGAGAAATTCCCTTATTCAGCATCTCTACTTTTTTTGGCACGATATCCAAGGCAACGACATTGTTGTGCTGCGCCAGTAATATTCCATTCGAGAGACCTACATACCCGGTCCCAGCAATCGCAATCTTCATTCGGTACACCCTCCACTCGTAATGAGTCTTATTTATTTATTATACCACTTTTGTTCATTTTCGGATAATTTATCAAAATATAAAAAAGCTGCTGCATGAAGCATTTTGCCTCAAAACAGCAACCCCGATACGATAAATTTAAAAATGCAATTTATAGCGAATCCTCAGCCAGGAATACCAAAATAGTCCTTTTATATACCCAGCCATATTGCCATGGTCTTTCTGATAACGTCCCCATTGCTGGAAATCATGGTAATTTTCAGGCTTTTTAATCGGTAAAATATTCGTAATAGTCGGCCATGGAGATAATTCATTATATTTCCGCCACTGTGCGTCGAAATCAGTCAACACCATCTGCCACGGCTTGCGTCGTCCTGTCCAATGAATAAAGACACTATCACCTTGATCATATGCACCGCCATCATAAACATTGTAGCCAGCAGATAAAGGATAATTCGCTCCATCAAAAACGAGATTCAAAACATCTTGACTTTGTCCTAAAAAACGGTCACGTGGTTCTCTTTGATACGAAAATGCTTTTTCTGTAATAGAAGCATTTTCCCATGAATTTACATCAACAACCATAACCCCATCATTGAAGTATTTTCCACTCTTTAATTTTAAAAAATTAGCTCGATAAGTAATCGCTGAATCTCGTTCCGATACAGCCCCCATCGGTATTCCATTCATCTCTAATTGGTATAACGGCTGAATAGAATTGACGCACATCGTATCAGCATCAAGATAAATATATTTATTTACCTTTCCCTTCAATACCTTCGGCATATATAATCGTGCATATGTAATCCTTGAAAAACGAGAAACCTTAATATGAAAATCCTCAAATGGCTTCATATTCAAAATATATACAATGCATCTGCAATTCCATTTTTGAGCCAAGGTTCTAATTTTTTCCCGGTTTTCTCTATCACACCCATCCGTAAAAACATAAAATGTAAAGTTCAGTTTTTTATTGTTTTCCAAAACAGAAATAATAGAAACTCCCATAATGTGAATAAATTGATTATTGACATTATAACAAATATGGCAACTCGGCTGAGATTTCTTCAAATAATTATAATCATATTGCGCAATAACAAAATTTTCTTTCTTGAAAAAATCCTTGCTGAATGATTTCATTTATATCATCTCCATTATACGAGATATTTCTTTTTTCACCATAGGCACCGTCACAGCTTCTACACAATCATTTTTTTCACACTTACTTGGCCCAATGCATACATGCTTTCCTGAACAAGGCAAATATGCACTAACAGCACCTGTATACTCCCCTGCTGGTATATATATAGCTGGCGAATTATGTGTAAAGATGGTAACAACCGGGCAACCCGCCGCACCCGCAATATGTGATGTCCCTGTATCCAGAGTCAGCACCAAATCAATTTGGCGGAATAAAGCAATTAATTCTGAAAAAGAAGTTTTGCCAATAGCATTAATACATGAATCTTTATGATTCATATGCTCAATAATCTGATAAACCTTATTCGCATGTTTTGGAATACCTGTCATAATAATGACACTATTATATTTTTCTATTAGCCAATCTGCAATAACAGAAAATTTATCTGACGGCCAATCTTTAAATCCATCTGTCGTCGCTACACAAAAAGCTATTTTCTTTTTATTATTACCAGCAGGTTTTAATAACTGGATTGCAGCTTGTATATCAACATCAGAGGAAGGACAAAAGCTCGGAGGAATAAATTTCATTTCCGAATCATTCGTATATAATCGCATTAAATGTTGAAAACTTTCTGACATTCTATGCTCTTTATAATTCCAACCATCCGAAAACGACAAATCATCAGTATAAAACCATTTTTCCCACCCTAATTTCCATCCTAGAGCTTGCTCCATGCTAATTCGAACCGGAATGTGAGCAAACCATTTCATTAAAGTAACCCTTTCACGAGGATCAAGAGAAATTCCTATATCAAAGTTGTATTTACGGAGCATTTTCCCCATCCGATACACATCCAGATATCCTCCTTTACTTTGATATGTGTAGGGGATTACTTGATCAATGCCTTCAAAAAATGAAGAAACATAAGCTAAATTTGCGGTCGCCAAATATATAATTTGGGAATCCGGATATGCTTTTTTTAAAACAGGGATGACTGAGGAAGACATAATCATATCCCCTAAATGCATAATACCGTCAATAAATATTTTGATATGTGACATATAATAGCCTCTCCTCAATAATCTTCATTATAAAAAAGTGTGTTGATATGGCGTTCTAGTCGCTTATATTCAACAAATGCTCTTTTTTTCCAAGAATATCGCCGAAGTAATCGCTGAAAAGAACAGTCTTTAATTTTTTTTATGTCTCTAGGTGAACGTGTGTGACGCTTATCCACTGCATCTATGAGAGATGCGTTAGCCAACTCTTGATTTAAAAAAACAACGTTTTGATCTAGGCAAAAAATATCTAAATATAATAGCTTATAATATAATGCCCACGCATCAATCTCAAAAGCCAAAGGGGTCTGGGCTTTTAAAATATTTTCAGCCGCAATACGATTAATGACATAGCCATGAGCAGCTGATCCAGCTAGGGACTGAAGGATATGAACGGAAGATTGTCCGATAGATTGAATTCTTCTCGTATGTGCTTTTGCCTTGTATAAAAGTAAAACGGCTCCTTTCTTTTGATTACCTATAAATTCTGCCATCGGGAGCGCTAATTGAGGAAAATCATCCCGTAGTTCAACGTCATCTTCAAATACAAAAATATATTTTTCATTTGTTTGTAAGAATTTTTTGTATATAGATAAATGGGATAATGCACAACCAATTTCGCCTAAAGTAAGTATCCCCCCGTCATCTACATAATGAGCCATTTCCTCTTTAGTCAATTGATTTCCCATAATTGCTGAAAAGAAGTTAGGTTCCAATCCTAGTTTATGAAAGGCCAAAGATACATTATGTCGTCGTTCGTTTGCATTTATAGCACTGATGATAAAATGATTCAATTCCATTATCTTTCGTCTTCTTTCAATCTAAAACGTTTCTTAAAAAACATGCCCACTTCATGCGTAAATTTTGTCTTTTAATTGACTTCCCTTTCATATCTGAACCAGGTTGTGGCATTGAACAATCTCTAAAAGTTGTGTATTTCAGATAATCATAATATAAATGATTGAAAGGCCCGTTCAAAGGAAATTCCCAAGGTTTATATCTTCCGGCCCAATGAAAAACAGCCGGATTTTTCATAGCTTCTAAAGCCTTGATTCTTAATGAGGTGCAGCATAATACTTTTAAAGGCATCGTAAATACAGGTGGAATGACATTCCATCTAAGTGGGATATTTTTCCAATTGTTCATAAAAATCTTATTCAGTCCATCTTGATCATGGTGACGAAATGTATGTTTAGTTACTATGTCAATAACCAAACTTCCATATTTTTTTTGTCGCCACTGTTGTAAATCCATGACAAGAACTCCCGAATTAAAATAAGGTTCTCCCTCTGGCAATCCTAAAGTCTCAAATTTTTGCCGTCGCATCCTTTTGGATTTCATAATGCCAAAATCACAAACCGCCCCTAGTGGTCTCCCTTCTAAAGAAAGGTTCCATAATTTCTCCACGTCATCCAATACGACTAAATCTGTGTCAAAATAGATGGCCTTAGTAACGGTTTTAGGAAGCACTTGATCAATAGTAAGTCGCAAATAAGCCGCTTTACTAATATGACCACTAGTAAAACCATGAACATCTTTGCCATCCACTGAAATAAACTGAATTTCTCCATTTAAATCACACACAGTCTGCATAATTAAGTCTTGATTTTCTGATGAAATATCATCATTTAAAATATAAAAGCATATTTTTTCTGGATGCAAAGTATTTTTCAAAATTGATGCACAGGCTACTGCTAAATGTTGTGCATAATTATTATCACTTGCTAAAACAAGCGTAATTTTTTTCATTTCCAATCCCTTTCATTTTTCTTCTGCAATTCATATAATTTCACATATTTAAGCATAGTATAAAAGCCATGTTGTCCACATGAAATAATCCCCATCCAGCCATCTAAAAAAGCTCTTTTAACAAGTAAAGCTCGCATGGCACCCAAACTTGCATGTAAAAAAGCCGTTCCTAAAGTGACTCTTTTTCCCTGCTGATATTTTTCTTCCGCCCAAATAGTTGTATAGTAATCAGCTTTCATTAACCATTGATGCCAGCTTTTATAAGTGTAGTGTTGCATTTTACCCTTTAGCATTTCTTTAGGCAAATTACATTCTGGATGCTCGTGAACTTTACCAACCCAATGCACCTTATCCCGCGGAAACAATCTACATACACAGTCTGGCGAAAAAATTCCATGGTGGAATTCATATCCGTTAAAAAACATAAACCTTTTCATGCCATATTGACTTTTCTTATTATTACTCTGAACAATGCTTATTATATGTTCACATAAAGTTTCATCAAGACGTTCATCGGCGTCAAGATACATAATCCACTCTGAATCAGTTTGTGTAAGAGCAAAATTTCGTTGAGCTGCAAAATCATCATTTAACTCATGAAAAATAGCCCTTGCTCCTTCTTTTAGTGCTAAATTTATCGTAGAATCTGTACTTCCCGAATCAATAACCAGCACATTGTCTGTACATTTTTTTGCATTTCTAATCGCAGTCTCAATATATGCTTCCTCATTTTTAGTTAGTATTACAATCGTTAATGTACCCATAAATACCTCATTTCTTCACCAACGGTAGATAAAGAGATGCTATAGTAATTCCCCACATACCATAAAACATTCTCGTAATATCCTTATTGTATAATGTGTTATCCACCATGCCATGAGAAAAAATAGCAACACTAACCCATAGCATAGCATAAACATAATAATTATCTTGTCCTTCGTCTATCTTCTTTATTAAAAACACCATACTGCCTAAGCTAAAAATTAAGTAGCCTATTCCGCCTACCGTTCCAGACATAGAAAAAAACGATGCTGTATTATTATGTGGGAAAGGTAAAGTCGGTTCTTTGGCCTGAGGTAATATGTAGTGTTGTTGGTATTCCTTTTGCCAATTTCCCATCCCAATACCAAATAATTTATGATTTTCCCACATATGGAATGTCGATTGTAATAATAAAAGCCTTTCCTGATCATAAGACCGATGTGCGACATGCAATGTAATAAATACACTCCCTGCAGCAAAAATAATTAATATTATAAAAAAAAGAAACATTTTTTTTATTAACCGAAAGGAATGTTTATTTTGGAATATCCACATTAATAAAACAGCTAAGAAACTCACTCCACAAGCCGCGATTCCACCTCTTGATTGAGTTGCCAATAAGGCAACAAATAATCCCAATGTCGTAATAAGCAAAATCATAAAAGCAATAGAATAAGCAGGATGCTTTCCCCTAAATTTACTAAAAGGATAAAGAGATAAACTAAAAAATGGAAGTATTATTTCTAAAACCATAGCAAATCGATTTGCAGAACCGAACGAAACAGATACCCGCTCAGTAAATACCAAATTTCCAAGTGAAATGACTTGTACCAAATAATACAATCCAGCTATCAAAATCCCGATTTGAATAAAAGTAATATACTTCGAATCAAGAATTAAAAGAAAAAATAAAATCCAAAAAGGCAAAGTAAATAAAATATAATTAAATGTATACTTTATAGAGGCTTCCTGTCCTAACCCTATGGCTGCAAAAATTAACGAAACTATAAAAATTAAATAAAGTACAATAAAGCTATTTCTTCTAAATATATATTTTCTTCTATGCATTTTATATTTTTTTAAATAAGCTGAGAATAAAAATATGCTTAAAATGCCGAGAGTAATATTATAGATTGCAGTGGAGATGTTGCTAAACAAAGAAAAACTATACAAAATCAATATACATCCTAATCCATATTGCCTCAAAGCCAATGGAAACCGTGATTCCATTAAAATTCAATCCTTTCTTATTGTCAGTATTTGAATATAATTTCTCTAATATATTGCTAAATCACAAATTTCATTTATGTGATTTGTAATATTTCATTATATTCGTTCCAGTAAAATAAAAAACATCTACTGCCTTAGATATTTACAATTTTCTGTCATCAAAGATATTATTTATTCTTTTTAGCACTACCATGATTTATGTGCTTTGAAAGTGGCTCTATACAATTATGGATTAATTTATCATCAGCATTTCGAATTATTTCTTGATATTCATCTTTTTCCTTATCAATCAATCGATAATATTTATTAAATTCACCAGTTGTTATACAAAGGTCATCTCCGACTCTCATTTCAAGTTTAACATGCCCTTTATAACTGCAGTTCTTATTTTTTATCTTAACTTTCACAAACTCGTGTAGTTCTACATTTTCTTCATCCATTAAGCACTACCTCTTATAATGCAAAAATATAATCTAAAACATCTTATGATGTATTTACGCCATCTCTTATATTTTCATCTTTCCAATACGCATTAATAACTAGACTATGTTACATAATATCATATCCTTAGGTTAAAGTACAACCAGCCATTCTCGATAAATCAAGGTTTTACTTTTTCCCTGCAACTGCTTGGAGAGATAGCCCTTTATGATTTCGATTTAAATTTATAATCCCTTGATAAGGTTAATCCTTCCGATGGTACGGGTAGCGATATCAAAACTTTTGTTACTCTAGCAGACCTTGGCTCCATGGGCCTTGGCCAGTTCGACGGTCTTGTCCGTACTCCCGGAATCGATGATCAGTACTTCATCGGTACATTTCTTGGCATTTTCGACAACATCGACGACGTTGTCTTCTTCGTTTTTGGTCAAAATCAAAATGGCGAGTGAACTCACGAGCAGCGTCCCTTTCCTTTATAAAATTTCACGTCTGTTAGCCTACATAATCTTGTAACATTTTACCACATCCAGCCAACAAAGTACAGGAAGGAGATTGTCACACACAGGCTTCTAATACGTTCTAGGCTAATGACATAATTCACGTGGGCGCCCCTCCCCAGCTTAGTGACCGCACAAAAAAAGGGACTGCCGCACACTGCGGCGAGCCCCTTTTCGTGGTTCGTTTGGCGTTCGTTGAAATTCCGCACAAATACAATTCGGGATATCCCCAGGATTCGCGCGGGCGTCCCGCACGGACGCCCCTACGAAATCGCATACAGGC
>UMEZ01006894.1_pt1 | contig 11683 bp, 13 predicted proteins | sample 1964841 | NCBI WGS metagenome assembly UMEZ01 (sample SAMEA4836029, study PRJEB28245) | human gut metagenome | biome: gut microbiome; material: fecal sample | place: Denmark | collected 2008 | reverse complement strand
CTATGCGGACTGCTTTCTCAATGCAGATGAGGAACACGATCCGCTACAGAATATTTCTTCTGCATTCGGCGTTACCTTCACCGATGCGGATAAAGAACGACTAAAACAATTATACGGAGGTTATACATGAACTTCAAAGCAAGATTTGAGCGCAAAGCAAGCGCGCCCGAAGTCACCGATGCCGACATTGTCGGAATGGTGACACTCAACCAAGAACAGTTCGCTTGGTTCAGCGAACGGCTTCTGGATGACTATGATTTCATCGCCGACTATGCCAAAGAAACCTATGATGACGGTGAAAGAAAACACTGTCTTCTTGTCCTCGGTGAGGGTGAGGATGACGGAATCCTTGTCTGCTCCGAAGGTTCCTTCTATGCCAGATATTCCGCCTACCTGCCGAAGGCACGGCAAATTCTTCGTGACGAGGTTCACCGTGTTGCCGAGCTTATGATCAAGGGCAGGTTCGGCGACATCGAGAATGGCTCCTGGGTGATTGGGTTTGATGACATCAAGGAGCATTTCGATCTGACCGTCTCTCCCACCAACGGCATTGGTGAAATGCTTCTCGGAGAGCTGGAAGCGCAGGAGGAAGTCGGCGCGGTCATTGCCACCGAGGACTGCTTCGAAATTTCGGAGTACCTGAAAAACGCGCCGGAGGATGCGTCTGCATCCGAAAAGCTTCTGACCGTTTTCTCTCTCATGGGTTGCAACCTCGAAGATGTGCATCTGCTGGATGCCGACGAAGAACACGAGGTTGCTACCATCGTGGAGCTGAACCGTAACACACTGACCGATGAAGGTAAGCGGGACTGGTCGGATGTGCTTGCCGCAAAGGTCGAGCGTATCTATGACGGTGCGTATGGGACACAGATCGAAGTATCGGGATGCCCGGCACACCGTCTCCGGGACTTCTCCTTCGCGCTTGCCGGGTACTGCAGTGAGGAACAGTGGTCAAAATGGTTCAATGAACCGTCTGAAAATACCGAAGCTCCGACGATGGGAGGGCAGGCATAATGAAACAGGTATCCATTCAGATTCCGTTTGATGACGAAAAGCTCGAAGCCCTGAAAATCTTTCTCTCGCAGAAGGATCAGACGGCGGAAGCGGTCATCGGTGAACTTGTTGACGGTCTGTATCGTAAGATCGTCCCGATGAAGGTGCGGGAGTATATAGATAAGCGGTCTCCCGCCGACACGGGAAAGCCGAAGAATACAGCAAAGCCGAAGCCCGCCGTTTCAGGCGGTTGTGTGGCTTCCGGTGAGGATGCGGGAAAACACCCGATCGACAGCTGATACGACGATTGTGGGCGGTTCTTGCGAGCGTGTGAGCCTCGTGCCGGGATCGCCCACTATTGTCGCCTTCCGTCTCTTTGGCACGCAGGTATTTACGGGAGTTCCGATGGTTATATTGAGGGGTTCAGCGGGTATTTGCGAGGGTCGATTTTCAAGCGGGAGAAAGGCAGTGCGTCAAACGCCCCGCCGGATTCACAGCGGACGGCAGAGCCGACCGCATTTTCTCGCGTTTTGACTGCATTTACTCACTTTTCCGCGCCTATCGGTAAAGAAGCAGCAGTGTGTCAAAAGAGCGATTTGACCGCAAAACAGTGTGTCAGACAGTGAAATCCTTCTAATGCTTACGCCATAATACCCGTGTGTCAAAGACAGAAAACAAAGAAAGGAGCAACGACGATGGAAAACGATGAAAGCGCCGGCAACGGCAAAAAGCGATTCTCAATCTACATTCCCGAAGCCACCATCGACATGGCAAAAAAGTGGTACGAAGCAGACAACTGCGGCAGCGTGTCCGAGTATGTCAGACGGGCAATTGAATTCTATTCCGGCTATGTGGCAAGCGAACATAACCCAAGCTACCTGCCGAGAATCGTCATCTCCACGCTGAAAAATATCATACGGGACAGTGAAAATCGCCAATGCGCTCAGCTGTACCGTGTGGCAGTGGAGCTTGCGGTGCTGATGAATGTCATCGCCGCATCGAACGGTTTCTCGGGTGAGGATGTCAGAAAACTGCGCGAAAGCTGTGAAGAACAGGTCAAGCGGATCAACGGAACCATCCGTCTTGACGATGCAGTCCGATGGCAAAACTCGTAACCAAGTTCCGTTATTACAAGCCCGGCGGTCGAAAAAAGATCGGCGGGTATGCAAAATATATTGCACTCCGTGATGGTGTGGAACGGTGCGACGATTCCAAAAAGTATGCGCCCGTGTCATATAATCAGAAGCAACTGATTGCAAAAATCCTGCGGGACTATCCCGACAGTGCGGAAATGCTGGAGTACGATGATTACAAGCAGCACCCGACAGTCGGAAACGCTTCGGAATTCATCTCACGCGCCATTGAGGACAACGCACACTCCGCCATGCGTCAGAAAACCTATGCCGACTACATTGCCACCCGTCCCCGTGCGGAAAAAGTCGGCTCACACGGACTATTTTCCGATGAGGACGGCGAGATTGTTCTCTCGGAGGTTGCGGCAGATCTCAATACGCACGAAGGAAATGTGTGGACGATGATTGTCTCTTTGCGCCGCGAGGACGCGGAACGGCTCGGGTATAACAACGCCCGTGCTTGGCAGATGCTCCTTCGTTCTCACACGCAGGAGCTGGCGGACGCACTGCGGATTCCCCTGGAAGACCTGAAATGGTACGGTGCTTTTCATAATGAATCACACCACCCGCACATTCATGTCATCGCCTACACCGACGACCCGAAGGTCGGATATCTCTCAAAAAACGGTGTGGAGCAGATGCGTTCTGCACTCGGCAATCATATTTTTCGGGACGACCTGCAGCATGTTTTTCGTGAGCAGACAGAAAAAAGGAACGAGCTGAAAAAAGATTGGCATGCGCTCCTTGAAAAAATACTCGCAGACATGGCAGAAAAGCCGAACACGCATCCCGAAATTGAAGCCAGGCTCGTAGAGCTTTCTCTCCGTCTCTCACGCACAAAAGGCAAGAAGGTGTACGGGTATCTCAAGCGGGACATAAAAGATCTGATTGACGAGATCGTCGATCTGCTTGCCGAAGATGAGAATATAGCAAAGCTCTATGACCTCTGGTATGAGAAAAAGTATGAAGCCCTGCGCACCTATACCTCCGAGATGCCGCCGAAAATTCCACTGTCGCAGAACAAAGAATTCAAATCCATCAAGAACGATATCATACGGGAAGCGATACGGATGAATCAGTCGGGAGAACAAAAGCATGAGTCACGGACGGACAGCAACACGACCTCACATCATGGTTCAGAGAAAAAAACTGCACCGCACCATCAGACAAACTCCGTCCGCGTAACAGCAGTCACGGGGCTTCTCAAAAATCTCGCGAACACTTTCCGTGATAAAATTCTCGGGGACGACGCGAAAAAACTCCCGGCCATTGACAAACGCCAACGCCGGGAGATTGAAGAAAAGAGGAATGCGGAGATGTCTATGCAGTAATATTCAGTTACAGGTACTCTATCGGCAGGACAACAAGATCATCCTTCAGATACAGCTTTTCATCATACAGACACAGAATAACGCCCAGCCCGCGTTGCTTGTCGACATCCTTGTCCAACACATTGAAGGCATCCGCCATGCTTTTTGTAGGCTTGGCGCTTTTTTTGATCTCAATCGGATAAAGAACTCCGTTCTCTTCAATGATGAAGTCGATCTCGTTCTCCGTTTCAATTGTCTCGCCATTCTGCCGGGTTTTCTTCTTGTCCTTTCCGCGATAATAGAAAACACTGAATTTATATTCCAGACCTTCATTGATAAATGATTTGATGATTTCGTTGACCACGAAAGTCTCGAACATATTTCCTGCCACTGCGCTGCTTTCCAGTGCCTCGTAATTGTTCCAGCGGGAGAGGTAGCATGCAAGTCCTGTATCGCGGAAATAGATTTTCGGTGTTTTGATGGCTCTGGTCAGATGACTCGAATAGTACGGTTCAAGGATATATACAATGCCCGTTTTTTCAAGAACAGAAACCCAGTTTTTAATCGTCGCCTGGGTGACGCCGACCTCTTCCGAAATATTTGCGTAATTCAAAAGCTGTCCGGTTCTTGCGGCGATAGCCGTCAGGAATCTTGTGAAAGTGATCTCATCCCGGATTTCAATCTCATCCTTGATGTCTCTTTCAAGATAGGTGCGCACATAGGAAGAATAGAAGTCCACCCACTCCCTTTCGGTGACATACAGTTCGGGATATGAACCGCGGTGGATGATCTGCCAGATATTCTCGTAAGGCTTGAGTTCCTGCTCGCGCGCGGTGATATATTCATCGGTCGGAACGAAGTGACGATTGAAGCCGATGCCGTTGATCTCCCGCATAGACAAACCCTGAAGCTCAAGAATGCTGACTCTGCCGGCAAGTGATTCCTTGGCTTTTGCCATCAGCTTCATCTGCTGCGATCCGGTCAGGTAATAGTTTTCGTATCTTTCGTCTTTGTCACATTCGATTTTAATATACGGGAAAAGGTCTTTTGCATACTGCACCTCATCGAGAATCGATGGCTTGGGTATGTTTTTCAAAAAGAGTTTCGGATCTTCTGTTGCGGATGCCAACAAAACCTGATCATCGAAAGTATAATACTTTACACCGGGATAATTGTGCTTCAGCAAGGTGGATTTTCCGACCTGTCTCGGTCCGGTGAGCAGCAAACATCTGCTGTTCTTTGCCCGCCGCATCAAAACATCGGTTATACTTCTTCTTATAAACATACGCACCTCCAAAATACGACTAATATATAGTACAACTATATTATAGTCGAAACCAAGAGCTTTGTCAAGTCATTTTACGCAATTAGCATCTGAAAAACCGTTCTTACGGGTTTTACACAAACAAGTTTCAACACAAGAAAGGAGCTTTATGCCATACATTCATTTTTCAGAACAGGAAAAGGAGCTTGCAAAACAGGCAGACATCGTTCGGTTTCTGCAAGTTCACGGCGAGCAGGTAAAGCGCACTGGCAAGGAATTTGCGTGGGACTCCCCTGCGGGAAAAGTCACGATCCGGGAAAATCAATGGTACAGCCAATACGAACAAACGGGTGGCGGAGCTGTAAAATTCCTTCGCAAGTTCTTCGGGATGACCTATCCCGAAGCAGTGCGCAGTCTGCTCGGTGAGAGTGCGGGACAGGAAATCCGCGCGGCAGGTAAAGAAAAACCGACGCCCGAGCCGAAAAACTTCTCGCCGCCTCACCCGCATTCGGATATGCGCAGACTGTATGCGTATCTTCTGAACGAGCGCGGTATCGACCGCAATATCATTCATACCTTCACCCATGCAGGACTGATGTATGAGGATGCGGTCAATCACAATGTCTGTTTTGTCGGCAAGGATGATACCGGAACCGTCCGCCATCTTCATAAACGCGCGACCAATCCGTTGTCGGATTTCAAAGGCAACATTACGGGAAGTGATGCGGAATATGCGTTTCATTACTCCGGCAAGAGCGACCGTCTCTATGTTTTTGAAGCACCGATAGATCTGCTTGCGTTTCTGACGCTCTATCCCGCTGGTTGGAAGGATCATTCCTATGTTGCTTTATGTTCAACTGCCGACCGTGCCGCGCTTCGGATGCTGAAAGATCATCCGCAACTGAAACAGGTTTATCTCTGTCTGGATCACGATTCCGCAGGAATTGAGGGGGCATACCGCATTGCGGACAGCATCCATTCGCTCGGAGAGTATCAGGTGTACCGACTCTTTCCCGCACATAAGGATTGGGACGAAGACCTGAAAGCCCGTATGGGCAAAGACGCAATCCCCGCAGGTGAACATCCGAAGCTCGCGTATATCGCAGAGAAAACCGCCGAACTGAAAGAAATGTGCCTCGAAGACACCGACGAATATATCAAGTACAAACGGATGCCTGCCGATTTGTTTGACGATACCATGCGAAAGCTGGAACGGTTGAAAAAGCAAATTATCGCCTCGGACTTGACAGAAAAGAAAGAATCCTGCGCCACCGAGATGGCAAAAACCGCTGTCGCCTTCTGTGTTTTACGAAGCCGACAGATCGGGAAGCCGATCACGGTCGAAGTTCTTGCCAATCAGATGGCAAAGCTGTATAAGCCGCACCGTGATAAGCAGAACATCTCATCACAGCTGGATTCCATCGGCTATGACCTGAAGAAAATCCGTGAGGATGCGGACAAAAGCGACGCACAGACCAAAACCGAAATCGAATGGCAGATCAAAAGAATGCTCCTGCTCGGGCTGTCCTGTTTACAGCTCGGCGGGAGCATTTCACTTTCGCCCACGGTCGCAGAACCGACTGTCGGGCAAGCAATTTCATACTGAAGGGAGTTCCGCTTTGGAAGGAATCACACTACTGATTGTTGTATCCGCCGCCATCGGCGGCATTTTTATTCTCATCACCGCGCTGTCCTACCTGTACGGACTGAAAGGAATCAAAGCCAAAACTGCGGGAAACGGTCAGCACGGGACCGCACGATGGGCAACCAACCGCGAAATCAAAAAGACCTACCGTCACATTCCGTTTACCCCGGAAGAATGGCGGCAGAATCCGGGCAGCCGACCGAAGGAGCAAGGCATTGTGGTTGGCTGTCGATCCAAAAAGAAAACGACAACGGCACTTGTGGACACGGGTGATGTTCATTGTATGATGATCGGTGCCGCAGGTGTGGGTAAAACTGCATATTGGCTCTATCCCAATATTGAATACGCCTGTGCTTCCGGGATGTCGTTTCTCTCAACCGATACCAAGGGTGACATCATGCGCAACTACGGCTCCATCGCCTCCAAGTATTATGGCTATAATATTTCAGTCATTGACCTGCGCAATCCCATGCGCTCACACGGAAACAACCTTCTGCACCTTGTCAACAAGTACATGGATCTGTATGCAAAAATGAATGAAGTACAGTACAAAGCCAAGGCTGAAAAATACGCAAAAATCATCGCCAAGACCATTATTCTCTCCGGTATGGAAGCGGGCAATTTCGGTCAGAACAGCTACTTCTACGATGCCGCAGAAGGTTTGATCACAGCGTCCATTCTTCTTGTCTCGGAATTCTGCAAGCCGGAGGAACGGCACATTGTGTCGGTGTTCAAAATTATTCAGGAGCTTCTCGCACCGGGCAGAAACCGGAACAAAAATCAGTTTCAGCAACTCATGGAGCTTCTCCCGCCCGATCACAAGGCAAAATGGTTCGCCGGCGCGGCGCTCAATACGGCGGAACAGTCCATGGCAAGCGTTATGTCTACGGCACTTTCTCGTCTGAATGCGTTCCTTGATTCGGAGCTTGAAACCATCCTTTGCAACGATACCGAGATCGATGCCGAGCGATTTTGTAAAGAAAAGTCGGCAATTTTCATCATTATGCCGGAGGAAGACAGCAGTAAATACTTCATGGTATCGCTTCTGATCCAGCAGCTCTATCGTGAAATTCTTGCCGTTGCCGATGAACACGGCGGCAAGCTTGAAAACCGCGTGGTCTTCTACTGTGATGAGTTTGGCACCTTGCCTCGCATTGAATCTGCCGAAATGATGTTCTCGGCATCCCGCTCCCGTCGTGTTTCAATTGTGCCGATCATCCAGTCCTTCGCGCAGTTACAGAAAAACTACGGCAAGGAGGGCGCGGAGATCATTATCGACAACACACAGCTGACGGTATTCGGCGGTTTTGCACCCAACAGTGAGTCGGCACAGATTCTCTCCAAAGCAATGGGAAGCAGGACGGCACTCACCGGTTCGGTCACACAGAGCAAAGGCGAAGGATCGCGCTCTCTGCAGATGATTGAACGCCCGCTGATGACACCGGACGAGCTGAAAGCTCTGCCGAAAGGAACTTTTATCGTGACCAAGACCGGCTTCTATCCCATCAAGGTCAAGCTGAAACTGTTCTTCAAATGGGGTATCCGTTTTGAAAAAGAGCCGTTCACTGTCCCTATGCGCGACCGGGCAACCATTTGTTACGCAAGCCGTGAGGAACTGAGCGAAGCCATCTGCAACAAATATCATGTGGCGGACGATAAAAGCAACGGAAAAGACATCCCGGATGGCAGTTTCCGTGTAGAGGAAGCCATGGCGGAAAGGCACTATTCAAGCAAAAAGGCGGCGGTAAGACACAAAGGATTGCGGACCAACCTCGGTCAGGACGGTGGTGCCAAGTGAATTATTTTGATTCCATTTACAGCGACAACCTTCCGAGCCGTGCTGTCCATGTGTACATGTACCTCGTAAACAGAGCAAATACGGACGGTCAATGCTGGCCGTCCGTAAGAAGGATTGCAAAGGATCTGAGTCTGTCCCCCTCCACAGTGAAGCGCGCTATTGATGACCTGACTGTGCACGGGTACATCAAGATCGAACAGCGTTTCCGCAAAAGCGGTGCCAAAAGCTCGCTCATGTTCACCGTCCCCGATTTTTCAAAATACCGCACACCCAAGGGATAAGTGTTTGTATTCGGTGGCCTATGGGTGGGTTCACCATGCACCCACAAGGTGAACTATACAGTATAACAAGAGAATATAGCAGAAAAAGAACAATCAAACAGACTCAAAAGATCTCTTACTGAGCATAGATACTTCACTTGTTTCGGGATCAATCTGAATGACAATCTTGTTCTGTTTCAGAGCGTAGTCGACAGTATACGCTGTCCCTCCGCTTTTCCCATTGAAGGCACAGACCACAACATCCGCGTTGTCGACCATGTATCGATTGCGGGTAAAAAAACACCCTCGGTTATATTGTTCCGAAGTAATTACCGCCTTATCTGCTGCGGTCGGAATATTATATCTGCACTTCTGATCTGCTTTCTCCCATGAATCCGCTTGCCCCGGAAACGGAATGACGCACTCAAGGGTGTTTTTTTGTTTTTCTTCTGCCTTTGAAGAATCTCCTCGGCAACCCACGTATCGAACCCGCGTGCAACACCCGAAATGCAATGCGTCCACCCCTACGAAACCAATCTTGCACGAAAAATGTGATTATCATGGAAAAGATGAGTATTCACATGTATTTTACGTCTCGGTGTGGAATGTTGATATTTCCTATTGCAATAATCTCGATTATATGATATAATATAAGCGTGAAATTAGTCGCAAAAACAGACAACAACCCGCAAACAATGTGCAAAATTGTAATTGTTGCTGAGTTGTTCTCGCTTGGGTGTGAGGAGCCTGTGTGAGACTATTAGGCATATGCATGGCGCACATAGATGTGGGGAGATGCTGCCCCAATATCTTTGTGCGCTGTTTTGTTGAACAGGTTTTCTTTTTTAGAGGAGTGTCTTATGGCGAAAGGACTTGATCAGCATACCCACATTTTTGCCGACCGCTCGTTGGATGATGATATTATGGCAGAATCCCTTGTAACAAAGGATGAACATTGCACGAACAAGTAAGGAGAGGTAATATGGTACTTGAACTCAGAAACATTGACAAGTCTTTTGGCGAGAAGGAAGTGCTCAAGGGTGTTTCTTTTACGGCAGAGGGCGGAAAAGCGTTCGGGCTACTCGGCAGAAACGGCGCGGGTAAAACGACATCTATCCGTATTATTATGAATGTGTTTCCCGCAAACGGCGGAGAGGTGCTTTTGGACGGAAAGCCGATTGACTATAACAAAATCGGGCTTGGTTATCTTCCCGAAGAAAGAGGACTTTACCCGAAAAAGCCTGTTATTGACCAACTTGCATATTTTGCGGAACTGAAAGGGTTGAGTGCAAAAGAAGCGGTCAGGGCAGTCGATTACTGGCTGGGCAGGCTCGGTATGACCGAGTACCGTAACAAACGGCTTGATACCCTTTCAAAAGGAAACCAACAGAAAATCCAGTTGATAACGGCTCTTGCGCACAATCCGCACATTGTCATTCTTGACGAGCCTTTCTCGGGACTTGATCCCGTAAATGCCATGCTCCTGAAAGACGTGGTAAAGGAGCAGATTGCAAAGGGGAAAATCGTTTTGTTTTCAAGCCACCAGATGGCGTACATAGAGGAATTCTGCGACAGTATCGCAATTCTCAGCGCAGGCAGGGTTGCAATCAGCGGAGATTTGATTGAAATAAAGAGAAATTACGTGCGCGATAAATTAGTGGTAAGTACAACAAACCCCGAACGGATAAAATCCGATTTGGGAAAGGCTTGCGCCGAACGCGAGGACGGCACGTTGCTGATTCAACTTGCAAGCCCCGATGAAAAGCAGTCCATGATGAAACGCCTTGTCGAAAACTATGATATCGACGAAGTGAAAGTGTTTGAGCCTTCTCTCAACGATATATTCGTTGAGTACGCAGGCGCGCAGGTGTAAGGAGGCAGAGCGATGAAACAGTTTGGAAAAATCCTTAAATTCGAGCTGAAAGGCTATCTTAAAAACAAAGTCTTTACAGGCGTCACGATCTTTCTTGTAGTCGCAATCGCTGTTGCCATGTTTATTCCGAATATTATATCGGCGCTCAAGTCCGGGACAACACCGCCAAAGGATCTTCCCGTAATGCTTGTTTACGCCGAAGACGAAACCCTTTCGGAAACCGTAAAGGAATATTTTACGCAAGCCTTTACGGGGTATAACGTAAAGGTTGCGGACGGAACGCTTGACGATATAAAATCACAAATTACAAGCGGTAGCGTAGAATGCGCTTTTGTTTTGAACAGTCCGTCGTCTTACACTTATTACGTAAACAATCTCAGTATGACGGATTCTAATCAGGCAATTGCGAACACGGTATTGCAAGAGATTTACAGAGTGAACGCTATGATACAAAACGGACTAACCCCCGAACAAGCGAAGGACATCATGTCGGTGGTTATCGAAAGCGACACGATGACGCTCGGCGTTGACCAGATAAAAAATTATTTCTATACCTATATCATGATACTTGCCCTATATATGGTTATTATGCTTTACGGGCAGCTGGTTGCGACCAACGTGGCAAGCGAAAAGAGTTCACGCGCTATGGAAGTTCTGATTACGAGCGCAAAGCCGACGAGTATGATGTTCGGCAAGGTTTTTGCGTCCTGTATCGCAGGCTTTTCGCAGCTTGTGCTTGTGTTCGGGTCGGCGTTGCTGTTTTATAATATCAACAAAGCGCAGCTGCAGAATCCGGTAATCGCTTCGATATTCGGTATGCCCGTAAGCCTGTTTATTTATATGCTCGTGTTCTTTGTTCTCGGCTTTTTGATTTACGCTTTCCTTTACGGTGCAATCGGCTCAACCGCGTCAAAACTTGAAGATATAAGCACAATGGTGTTGCCTGTCACATTCTTTTTCATTATTGCCTTTATGGTCGTTCTGTTCTCGATGATAGGCGGCAACGTAAACTCCGTATTGATGAAGGTATGCTCGTATATTCCGTTCACTTCGCCTATGGCAATGTTTACGAGAATCTGTATGAGCACGGTTGCCTGGTATGAAATTTTCATTTCCATTATTATCTTAATCGGCTCTACCGTCGGTATCGGAATCCTTTCCGCAAAGATTTACCGTGTAGGCGTTCTTCTTTACGGCACGCCGCCGAGGTTTACAAAAATTATAAAAGAGATCTTAAAGAAGTAGGGAGCGCTTATGAATAATAAAACAAAACAAGGCGGGCTTGGCATCGTATCCGTTCTGACGCTTATCTTTATTGTGTTGAAGCTGTTGGGTGTAATACATGACTGATACCTCGCTTTCTATGGTTGAATTGTTCATAGTTTTGATGTAGAATGAAACCGAAAA
>UMEZ01018049.1_pt1 | contig 11717 bp, 14 predicted proteins | sample 1964841 | NCBI WGS metagenome assembly UMEZ01 (sample SAMEA4836029, study PRJEB28245) | human gut metagenome | biome: gut microbiome; material: fecal sample | place: Denmark | collected 2008 | reverse complement strand
GGTTTTTTCTATACACCGATTTATTATGCGCTTACGAAGAATCTGATCAATACAGTCATCTAGATGTTTTTTAATATCCGATTCCCAAAAGCGCAGCACAAGCCAGCCTTCTTCTGTCAATTCGTCATTGACCTCTTTATCCCGTTCCACATTGTTTTTTAGCTTCTTCTGCCAATATTCTTGGTTCGAAGATACCTGTTCACCAGGATTATCCTGATGCCCACGGGCATGCCAAAAATCACCATCTACAAAGACAGCGATTTTATAGCGTGTCAGCACGATATCCGGTTTGCCCGGCAACTCTTTATAGTTTTTCCGATATCGGATACCACGATGCCAGAGAGCTTTGCGAAGAAGCACTTCTGCTTTTGTATTTTTAGAGCGGATATGGCTCATATTTTTATGGCGCTGTTCTTTTGTCATGTCATCCATAACTGCATCACCACATGTTATGCTTCAACTTCTGACACATCGTAATAGACAATATCATTCGGAAGCTTAATGTTCGGAACCCAAATTTTTTCTCCATTCCAGCCCTTTTCCTTGTTTCCAGTCATTTTATAGACAGTCAGGACAACTTTATCGGCAATACTCTTTCCAATCTGCCAATCATCTGGAGACAGCAAAGCCCCTGATCCTTTTCGAATATCACGATTACGGCGTACTATAAGGACAGCTTGGCTACTCGGATTCTTTGCAAGATAAATATTAATAAACGATTTAAAAGCTTCCAGCGGAAATTCCGGTTCAGTCCCAACATGATCCAATATCCGTTTGACAAGCTGCATAGATACTTGATATTTTTCTTCTTTCTCATCAAAGGGGCTTAACAACTTATCCAATTCTTCAATTGTATTATTTACAGGATTGAACGGGAAATAGTTCGTACCGCCAGACACAGCAAATACATGCCGATTATCAAGGACATCTTTGCGTGTAGGATTTAAGTCTTCAGGATAATACATCTTGATATTTTCGATGCCGCGTTCGATTTGTGCAATCATGGCATCGTTAGTCGCATTAATATCACAGAATAACTTATACAACCTTTTATCGAGATATAGCTCTATTAAACCGGGATCACGGTCATATCCAAACATTCGGCTATGCTGCCACATAGTATCAGCCTGCGGATGTTTTGCCGTCCTCGTATAGAAGATGGTATGAAGACTGCTAAAAGTAACTCCTCGGCCAAGAGTATTCCCGCCAATAATGATATTTGAACCAGTTGCATAATCTTCTGCTTTCACTTCATGCTTGCCGTTCATGACGTATATCTTGACTTCATCTTTCATCAAAAGGTCATGAACCCCCTGCTCTATCGTTTCAAAAGGCAGCAGTTCATGTTTTTCCGGATGGAGTCGGGCATAAGCTTCTTCCAAGAAATTATGCATTATCGGTTCATAAAACTCGTCTCTTATTTTTTCAAGGATATTGCTTACTTCACGCTTGTACTTATTATGTACATTGGTCCTTACGCTAGGGTGAATCATAAAATTAGCTGACGGTACCCCAGATTTCAACAACTGTACAGAAACCACTAAATGATGAAATACAGCTTGGGCTAAAGGTTCTGTCAATTCGTCAGTCAATCGCACACAGTCCGGCTGGGGACTGGAAAAGAAAAAGTCTCCCCCCAGATATCCCTTTCCCGGCTTGAAATAGTAGGTGAAATACGGATGGAATCCACTCATGACAGTCTGCAGGAAAATAGCCTGAGGCGTACCGGTTACCTGCAAATAGATACTGCTCGAAGCTTCATTTTTTATCATGTCCAGATATTTATTGATACTGGATTGACCATTCCGATTAACCTTTGTATTCAGCGAAGATGCGTCCGCTTCATCATCAAGTATGAAAAGAGGATTTCCCTTCATGAAGGCCGTAGAGCGCATAATATTAGCCCATAGCCGCAAGACACGATAATTCTTTTTAAGTACGATGATGACCGGTTTTTCAAGGGCATTTTCAGTAAACTTCATCGCATCATTTTCACCACAGATACAAAAGTTTCCCAGGTCCGCTTTGACCCTATCCAAAGTCTGCTGCTGCAACACCACGTTGTCCGTCGTCAACAGTAAGAAGGTAGCAAAACCTTGGTCCGCTGCTTCACAAATAACGCCAAACATCTGCGCGGTCTTCCCTGACTGTATATTCCCTAAAAGCAACCCAATCTTATGGCTGATATAATCAAAATCAGCAAGGTACTTTTGACCAATTTCAGCTGCGGTCTTTTCAATGCTTTTTGCCAGCCCTTCATTGCCGCGTCCTCTGATGGTATCCGTATACGTTTCAAGATAACTCATTCGTTAAGTCCTTCCTGTTGAGAAACATCCGTGTCTTTTTCAGAAATAAAATCTAAGGTCCAAACCGGCAGTTCTGTTCCGTCTTCATCTACTGCCATTTGATCTGTTTTGGAAAACACAAGGCTGTCTGCTCCATAAGCGTCCAGTATTTCACGCGTAATCATACCACGGCGTTCTGTATCTTCTCCTGTATCATTAACAGGCGTAACAAGACCCGCTGCTGCCAGACGACCTTTCAACCAACGTCCCATAATCAACTCATCACCAACAGCACTGAATTGTTTATTATTATCACTTGTCGTATGGGCTTTGAACCAATAGCCATCATCCGTTACTACAAAAAAAGGATGATTTTTTTCAGGATAGCCTTCCTGCCGGCGCACGGCCGTACTCACGGTCAGCTGAGTTTCATACCAATCCCGATTTTTACGAGCCGAACGAGGTGCAGCATAGCAAACGTTAATATTAGATTTTGTGAATTTTGCAGTCTGTGTTCCATGAGCCAAGTCATAATCAATGTCTTTTCTCGAAGGCACCTTTAATGGAAGCCGGAAAACATTACCAACACGGTGTTTTTGATAAAGTACAACACTTTTATCAGGGATTTCACTGACTAGTTCGACCCCAGAAAGGGATGTATTAACTTCACGAATTAAGTTAATATCATGGCTACTGATTTCTGCTATATTCTTTGAAAGCGGAGCATGACTCAAAGCTTCTACAAAATCAGCAATTTCCCTTACTTCTGCTTCATCTCTTGTTTCAGCCGAGATTTCATACTGGCGCCGATTAGATGCCTCTAGCTTCAAAGCTCCTAAATTATGAGAACCTATAAAAGCACAAAATGGATGATTATTGCGATAGAAAACATATAACTTTCCATGATACTTAAACGGCCGTACAAGAAGTATTTCTCCAATTCCTTTTTTCTGCCAACGTTCATTCACTTCTACAGCAACATGATACGTTCCTTCAGAAATGCCTTCAATCATGTACATTCCCATATTCAGACGCACTTTTTGAATTTTCAAGTCATCAACAACACGTTCCAATTCTAAAAGGGAGTTTTTAGAAACATATCCTACAGCAATATCTAATCTATCTGATTCACTTGCCGCTTCCATAAAAGCAGCATTAAACGTCTTCTGCCCGTCTTTCATCCGAAGTGGAGGTACATTAGAATATAAAATCTGCATTTCTTCCACCGCCCATCAATCCTGCTGAGAAATAAACGTCATTTCAATATCAGTGTCAGACGTCCATTTAAAGCGGATTTGATCGCCAATTTTTGCATGATTTCGAGTAAGCCAAGGTTCTAATGCACAAAGATCATTATAGCCTTGGAATTGTTTAGCATAGATATCTCCTTGTTTAGATGATCCTGAAGCTTTTAATTTCCCTTTAAAAATACCATCAGCAGATGTTGCGTTAAAAATATTAATTCCTAGCCCCGTACCATAATTACTATTATAGATTTTTAATCGTTTAGCTTCATTTTTAGGGATTGGAATGTAACGCTCACCACTTCGGCTCTCTCTTGTGGAGCTATTTCTAAATGTTCCCCATGCAAGTGGTGCTTGCGAATTGAATGTTACAATTAATTCATCTCCAGCTTTCGGCATAAAAATCACTCCCTTAAAAGTTTTTATACTTATAGTATAATACATTCAAATAAATTCGTACAACAACCTTATTATTCAGCGCCAGAGATTTTTATACAGAAATTAGAAAAGCCGCCTTTCGGCGGCTTTTCTCAATGACCTATTCTTTTGAATTATCGAATTTGATATTACACTTAGGTTCATGTTTATAAGAAATTCCTGCAAATGTTTTTAAAACTGCTTCAAAAATCTGACGGGCCCCTTCACAAGGAACTGCCATTCCAATTTGGCGACGAACTTTTTCCTTAGTCCCCTTAAAAACGAAATCGTCTGGGAAAGTCTGCAACCGTGCCCGTTCGCGGTTCGTCAAAGCACGATTTTCTGAATAGTGATAGATATGCGTTCCACCACCCCCAGACCCGGTTACTGTATAAGATGGTTTATCCGGATCCAGGCGTCTATAAATCTGACTAATACGGGCTCCCTTAATATTAAGCTGGAGAGACGGCGGCAGGTCAGCATTAAATGCATTCTGTCCCGGTTTGATATGTTTTAATCTTTCGACGACAATTTTTGACATACGCGGAAGTTCATTATTTGGCGCATCCGCTTTAATCGGCGGTTCCTCCAAAGCCTGCCGACTTGTCCTATAATCTTTTTCATCCGGCGTAGTAGGGACAGGTGGATAAAAGACGTATGGGAAATCTTTTCTTATTCCTATAATGATGATACGATGTCTAGCCTGAGGAACTCCATATTCTTCAAACTTGTAAAGATGTGGAAAAAGATTATATCCGGCATCATGGAGATCCTTCATGATTTTTGGCAACGCTCCGCCCTTATTCGCACTGGAAAGACCGCTGACGTTTTCTGCTAAAAACCATTCAGGCTGAAAACATTTCAGCACTTTTACCCCGTACGTATAAAGCGGGCCATAAGTGCCATCAAACCCCTTCTGTTCCCCAACCGTAGAAAAATCATTGCAGGGAAAACCAAAAGCAAATGCATTAAATGGATGTTCCTTAAACAAAGGATTCTCTTTACTGATATCTAATTCACGAACATCACCACAATAAACGCTAGTGGCTTTATCATCTTTGCAAATGTTATGACGATATGTTTCACAAGTCGCTTCATCAAAATCGTTAGCCCAAGCGTGCTCTATTCGTAATTCAGGATGGCCTGGCACTTGAGCATGCATTGCTCCGCACGCCAGCCCCCCCGGCCCACAGAACAGCTCTCCCATCAAAAATGTCATTTATTGTCATCCCCTCATTATCAATTAATATATCATTTGTAACAATATTGCAGCATTTATATGCACTAATATATTATACCATATAATAGAACATTTGGACACCTTAAAAAGCATATAATGTATTATAATTAATTTATCATTTTATCATGCTCTATACACTTTCGTTCTTCACTAGTATAATTATAAGCATAGAAACTCGAAGGAAGGCATTGCACATATGAGTCAACCCAAATGGAATGAAGAAGATACGCTCATAGCTCTGGTTCTCTATTATGAAATTCCTTTCGGAAAAATACATAAGCGAAATCAAATCATCATAGACGTTGCTCAAAAGCTAGGCAGGTCTCCATCGGCCTTGGCAATGAAAATGGGCAATCTTGCCCATTTCGATACAACTCTGCAAAAAGAAAATAAGACAGGCCTGCCCCATGGCAGCAAAATGGATGAATACGTATGGACAAAATATGCTAATGATTTTACCACGCTGGCTGAAGAACGGGAGAAATTAAAAGCCTTCCTTCCCAAAGACGTGCCAACTCTGCCTAAGATGCACGAAGGCCACACAAAGAAGACGCTTGCAAATTATCGCCAAGGACAGAATTTCTTTCATGATGCAGTATTCAGTGCCTATAACTCTACCTGCTGCATAACAGGAATTAATGTTCCGGAACTTTTAATTGCCAGCCACATTAAGCCCTGGGCTAAAAGTGACGATAAGACAGAAAAGGCCAACCCACGAAACGGCTTATGCTTAAATGCACTCCATGATAAAGCGTTCGATATAGGTTTGATTACACTAGATAAAAATTACACCATCATTGTCTCGAGTAAGTTAAAAAAAGCCCGTCACCTTGATGAAAAAACAAAAGACTGGATCTGTGCTTATGAAGGCAAAGGAATCATATTACCGCATCGTTTTCTTCCTGATCCGATTTTTATAGAGTATCATCATGACAATATTTTTAAAGGATAATTTTTTTACATCCAGCACTATTCTAAAAGCAAAGCAATTTTATTTTTTATTAGCTATCTTTCCCATATACTGTTCAACGAAATATTGTAGATTAAGTGCCTCTTCATAACTAAACCCATATTTTAGTTCTGCCGTTTTCACGGCAGCAATCAAATCCATAGCCTCTCCATACTGGATGCCTTTTTCCTGCTCATACTGCAAAACTTCGTCTATATTTTTTTCTGAAATGTTGTGCCAAACCATCATTCGTTCACGGTGTGTAAGTCTACGTTTTCTATCTTCCATATCACATACCTCCTGCAATAAAAAAGAGTAATCAATGGTACTTCACAACCTTTTTTCAGTTTCATTGTATCATAAATTTCTAATAGAAATTCATAAAGCATCTATTTCTAATCAATTTTTAATCTTTAATTCTAACCGTATTTTAATTTTTTGACACACCGAAAAAAAGCCTTAACTCCATGATTTCTTACTATCATGAAGTCAAGGCTTTATTTGTATTTATTTTAGCCAGCTAAACCTTCTTCCATCAAATAAATTTTCAATTTCTCAGTTCCGCTATTTACATAATTCCGGGCCGAACTTTTGCTCATTTTACATTCTTCTGCGATATCCTGATAAGAATAGCCATGAAAGTACCGCAGGCAAATAATTTTACGATGCTGTTTTGGCAGTCGTTCAATAGCCTTCCATGTTTTCCAACGTATTTCTTCTTTGAAATAACGCTGTTCCGGACCGTCATCTTCTGATGCCAGAACGCTTTCCGGCAAGTCAGTCACTTTATCTTTCTCCACAATATTCTTTTTGATTTTCTTTCGATCACGTTGTTTGCGATAGGCTTCACGACTCAAATAATTGCGTACAGAAGAAAACATCTTTTTCGGCAGCCCTATTTCCGTTTGGTGCCAGTCAAAATGAAGAATGCAGTCAATTGCTCCATGATAAGCCGTTGAAAGCGCTTCTTCGCGATTCGGGTAATAATCTTTGAATTCATCTACTTGATGATACAAAAGCGGTTTAAATTCCTTCAGCAGTTCTTCAATCGCTACTTTGTCGCCTTGTTGGGCCGCACGTACACAATGTCTCATCTGAATCGTCACGTTACCATCTCCTTATCGCAATAAGATTAAAATTAGATTAAAAACCCCTCTCGGTAAAATTAATTTATTAAAATTTGATGAGAAACCCCTAGAAATGGAAAATACCCTGAGCGACAGCGTCGCTCAAGGTACTTTTATTTTCTAAGTCTCCGGCTTATTCAAGCGTTTCGACTTTACGCGTTACGATCTGGCTGGATTTCAAAGCCGCTAAGTTGCCGCCATCAGTGGTTGCAAAAATTTTTGCATCAATGATAGCTTTGGCAGCTGTATCAACGGTTTCTTTCTTCAAGCCTGCTTTCGGAGTAGAGATCGAATAGCTGACGTTTTTGTTCGCTCCGTCGACAAACGTAAGCTGTAACGTTTTCGTTTCCGATTTAATAGCCATAAGTGCATGTTCTCCTTTCTTTTAGATTTTGTTAGGCTCCTTAGCCTACGATTTCGTTTTCGACGATTTCATGGACCGTGGTGATGGGATCTTCGTACAGAGTGCCAAAAGCGTTGACGGCCGTGATGATATTGGCTGCGTCGGCACCGTTGACGAGATTACGCATCTGCACGGATTTGGTATGCGATTCGCCGAGTTCGTCCTGGTAAGAGAGGACGAGTTTCAGTTTACTGGAAACTGCGTTGCGTTCTGCCATAGTATGTTCCTCCTTTCGTTATTTTTTATGCAAGCAGCTATGCTGCCATTGCTTCCGCTCCTTTCATCTGATGTGGGTACTGCATAATGCCGGTGGCGATAGCTCGGGCTACGTCGTCTTTATGGGCGTCGTAGCGGCGCCAATCGTGGTCGTTATCAATAAAACATGTTTCGACGAGGACGGCAGGCATCATGGTGCTGCGCAGGACGAAGAGTCCCGGCCGTTCTTTTAATCCCCGATTGGGTAAATTAAGCACGGCCTTGATATTGGACTGAATGCAATGTCCCAACATCAAACTGCCTGTCGAGCCGGAAATCAGTGTTTCCGTGCCGCTAGCCCGGCAGTTGAAAGCGTTAAAGTGAATGCTGACAAAAATATCGCATTCCTTCCGATTCGCTTCATCACAGATGGCAAAAAGGTCATCGTTCTGACCGAAGACGACGGCAATGCCGTTGTCTTCCAAATAATGCTGGATAAGCAGCGACAATTCATAAGCCGCTTCACATTCCATAAGCCCAAGGTGCTGATTGACAGCACCGGGATCAAGTTCCCGGTCGTGACCGGCATTTAAGTATACTTTCATAAATCTCCTTTCTTAGAATTCTGTTCGCGTTCCGATTTCTACACTGGCGGACTTCCCACCGATGGCGATGCCCTGAATGCTGTTCTTGCGCATTGCCGGGCACGGGCATTTCCCCTGCCCGCATTCAGGATAGGGCCTAATGGGAAACAGGATGGCACTCGCCCTTTGCAGGATGAAGATGAGCCGCCTCTTGTCGAGGTTCCTCAAAAAACGCAGGATTCTGTTCATAAATGCTCCTTTCTTTAGCGTAATTTAGACATATACAGCGTAATGACGCCGTTTTTATCGAGGTTCATATAGGTCATATACCCATCTTTTCGTTCCCTGTCTTTTTTTCGGTCTGTCATGCAGTTCGAGATTTCAAGACGGTTCTTTTCAATCAGCGACAGGCTGATTTCCGGGAAGAAGCCGCGGGCAAACTGGATCAGTTCTTTCGAGAGATTCGTTCCTTCGACGGGACGCCCTTCAAGCAAGGCCTGGCGCGTATCTTTCAGCTGATTGATATGGCGCTGCGGCACGGCCTGCGCCGGACCGGCCTTAAAGGCTTCAGGACGGCGGTTTTCACGGATGATGGCGTACCATTCATCCATGACTTCGGCAATGGACGGCTCGAACTTACATCGTTTTAACAAGCGATGCAAAAGAGACTGGGCCTGCGTCGCCGTCATCGTTTCGGGCAGCATTTCTTCCAGCATTTTCAGCTTGTAATCGCTGCAGCTTTTCTCTCCGGGCTTCACGTAGCACCGCATCAATGTGCTCATAACATTCTCTCTGTTTACGTTCATAAGCGTCTTCCTTTCTCATGGGCCGCCCGTTGCTGTTTGCCAGCACGGCGCGGATATATGGGATATTATTGACGTTGTTGTCATGGGCAATCTCGATAGCCGTACAAGTGGCCTCGCTGCCCCAAAGTTTTTCTAATTCAATAAGCTGTTTGGCAAAATTTCCCTGCATCGGTCCGAAAAGGCTTTCGTATTTCTGAACAGATGCATAGTCTTTCATCGTTTTAGGCGTCGTCACCGCTTCCCCTTCAAAGACGGGGGTCTCCGCTTCGGGCACCGTTTCACTTTCAACAGACTTTTCTTCTACGACAGGCGTCTCAGATACTGGACAATCTGCCGGCTCAGCTTGGCGCTGCCTCTCACGGTAGCGGCGGACCCGCTCTTTCGTTTGTTCCCGGCAGCGTTCATTTTTTTGAAAGTCTTGTAGGTCATCCCAAATCTTGATACGGATGACGCCGTTTTCGTCACGTTCGATGAGGTTTACCTGTTCCAGCACTTCCAACCCTCTTTCGATAAAGGGACGGCGTCGGTGCAGACACTTGGCAATGAGCTGCGTCGTCATGGCTTCTTTTTCCGAAACGTAGACCCGTCCGTCGTCATTGACGGTCCCCGCCATATCTTTCAGGAAGAACCATAAGACGATATACGAATCGCCGTTCGGTTGGTTCATCAGATACAGGATTCTAGGATCTGAAAAGAGTCCTACTTTCGTTTTCAGCCATTGTAGCTTTTTCATTGCCAGCACCTCTTTTTTCTTTCTGGGGTTTTCCTTTTGAATTACCCTCTACTTATATAGGGGAAATTGAGTGGCCAATCGTGCAATTTTTTTTTCGATTTTTTGCCAAAATTCGTATTTTTCACTTTAATCATTTTTATTATCACTTTTATTTCACTTCATTATTTATGTCTCGTTTTTACAGTCATTTGTAATAAAGCTTCACACGACAAATTACTTAAAGTTTTATGAACTTTCAAAAACTTTCAAAATAATTCATTTGTCCATTTCAGAGACACAAATCAGTAGGCTTTCCTTCCCTTTCAAGGGAAGGGGGACCGCGTAGCGGTGGATAGGATGTCATAAAATCCTGAGTTCCAATTTTGAGTCCAAGTCACGGTCGCGCGTTCTTTTGAAGGATAAAAATATATAAATATATTTACTCTCTTTTCTATTTCTTCTTTTAGTTCTTTTCTTATAAGGTAACGCGTTACATCCCACATATCCTATGCACCATTAATCTGCTATAAATCGCATCAGATGGCCCTTATACGAGTTTTACGATAAATCACGAACAATTTCATTAACAGCGGAAAAGGCAACGTTTATGCCAACAATTAGCTTAGATTTTCCCCATTTATACATAAAAAAAGATGCCGATAGTATAGTGCTATCGACATCTCCCACCCACGTCCCTTTACTCATGGGACTATAATACACCAAAATTTATATAGTTTGAAAATTTTAATTTTTCTCTAATAAACCGTTTTAATCATTCTTTAATGTTTCCACAAAAAAAGCAGACGCATGAATATCTCTAATTCACACATCTGCTTTCATAGATTAATCTTTATCGTTGTATCCCTGCGGATGATGCTGATGCCAGTTCCAGGCATCGGCGATGATCTGTTCTACGCTGCTGTGGGTCGGCTGCCAGCCCGTGACGCGACGGATTTTTTCGGAGCCTGCGATGAGGATGGCCGGGTCGCCGGCGCGGCGCGGAGCTTCTTCGACTTTGAAGTCTCTGCCTGTGACTTTCTTGGCGGCTTCGATCATTTCACGGACGCTGAAGCCGTTCTGAGAGCCTAAGTTGAAGTACTGGGATTCTCCCCCTTTGGCAAGGTACTTGAGGACCCGTACGTGGGCGTCTGCGAGGTCTGTGACGTGGACGTAGTCGCGGATGCACGTGCCGTCGGGCGTGGGGTAGTCGGTCCCGAAGATCTTGATGCTCTGCCGCTGGCCCAGGGCCGTCTGCAGGATGAGGGGAATGAGGTGTGTTTCCGGGGTGTGGTCTTCGCCGATCGTGCCGCTTCCATCAGCGCCGGCTGCGTTGAAGTAGCGCAGGGCGACGTAGCGCAGGCCGTAGGCCCGGCTGAACTGGGCCAGCATGGTTTCGATCATCAGCTTGGTCTGGCCGTAGACGTTGGTCGGCTGGTAGGGCATGTCTTCGGTGATCGGTGTCTTTTCCGGTTCGCCGTAGACGGCGGCTGTCGACGAGAAGACGAAGTATTTGACGCCGGCCCGGCGCACGGCTTCGAGGAGGCTGTACGAGCCGACGACGTTGTTGTCGTAGTAGATGGTCGGGTTTTCCATGGATTCGCCGACCTGGCTGTGGGCGGCGAAGTGCATGACCGCGTCGATCTGGTTTTCTTCGAGGATGGACTGGACGCGATCGATGTCATGGATGTCGACGACGTAAAGAGGTACGTTTTCCGGCACGGCCGCGCGGTGGCCGCGGGAAAGGTTGTCGATGAC
>UMEZ01020871.1_pt1 | contig 11818 bp, 10 predicted proteins | sample 1964841 | NCBI WGS metagenome assembly UMEZ01 (sample SAMEA4836029, study PRJEB28245) | human gut metagenome | biome: gut microbiome; material: fecal sample | place: Denmark | collected 2008 | reverse complement strand
ATGCTAGGCGGCGCCGGCTACAATCGTTTCCGTCAGTTCACCATGCATTGGTTGCCGAACTACGGCCCGGCCTACTACGCTTCGTTCGTGCACGATCCGAAAGGCAACAACATCGAGGCCATGCTCGCCTGAGTGTCCGACAGCTCAACAGGACAAAACCAGATCCTGCCATACGTAATGTTCTCATGGCGGGACCTGTCATATTCCCAGAGAATCAAACATCTCAGTAGCCGTGTGGAAACGCGGGCCGTTCTCCGCTGAATATTCATGGACTTCCCGCAAGGCAGAAAACGTATCAGTAGGAACGGCGCTCTGTTAAGGAAGGTCTAATGAAAGTCGGAACTCGTACGTGTCTGGATTGGAACACATGTGATTTTCCCCTTTAGCCCTAGTTACTTGAACAGGTCGAACAGGCTGAACGTGGTCTTCTTGTAGACGGTGTTGTACAGCTTGCGCTTGGGATGCAGCCATCCCATGCCCTTCTTGCCGTAGCCGGGGATCAACGCTTTCTTGACCGCGCGGGTGGCACCCTTTCGTGCGCGCGGACAGGCTCTTCTTCCAGCTGGGTTTCCTCATCCCGTATTTCATGACGGCCTCTTTTCGGATGAGTATTATTCAATGGTGTATATACCCAGCATTGTTCCATATATAAGTTGGGCCACCTTCATACGAGCCTCTTTGCCGCATTCATTGCAAATCTGAGAAAACTAATAATTTTAGGTGGGCAAGCTTCAAGGCTAAGTTTCTGTACAGCTAAACGGTATGTCATTTCATTCTTTTTATTGTCAATGCCAAGTTCATTACGGGATTGGCATAGAGCTTCTTCCCAACCTGACCATTCATGTTCCATGAACTTTTCAAGATTATCTTCAACAATAAAAATGCTATTACCAGAATAGAGGTTTGACTGTGGCCATTCGGAATCGCCGCATTCCCCCTCAATTCCAAAATAACGGGATACATGTTCGTTTTCCGTGGCCATGGCCTTCGAATCACTAATTTTCTTAGATATTTCTTTTGAACTCTTGTCCATTTCAATCATAACTGGCGAAGCATCAAATTTCTTCGATTGATCATTATCAAACATTGCCAGCGTAACGATACCAAAATTATTAAGAATAGCATGAAGCTTAGGAATATTACTCTTACCGCCTGCCATAATTATTTGTATTCCATATTTACAAAATTCTGTAGCAGAGTCAAAATATCGATTAGCTACTTCCTCAAGAATCGCCTTGTCTGATGAACCTTCCACCAAGATAACCACATTCGAAAAAAGAGCAGAAGCTAAATCATTGCAGATAGTTTTTCCTATAGAATTCTTAACAGATTTAAAACCAGCCTCTGTAACTTTTTCATCAACTTTCTCTTCCGTAGTATTGTACAGATTTACTGTTGTATTTTCTTCATGACGTCGAATAACACGATAAATCTGATCATAATGCTGTGAATCAAGGAAGTAAGGACTATGGGTATCATACATAATTTGGATACCGCGATTCTCATTTTCACCTAGAATTCTGAGCACATTCGCAAACGTACGCGCCTGAATAGGGTGCTGATATAGTTCAGGTTCTTCAATGGCAAGGCAAAGTGTACCATTGTTCTCCTCTGGGCTGGAGGTTTCTGCAAGCAATTGCAATGCGGAAATAAGTAGCATACGCTGAAAGCCGTGCCCCTGCTTCGTAATTTCTGTCTCATCTTTGCCTTCATATGCACGGACCCCAAAACTTGTTTTCGGCGGTTTAATTTCCTGCGCCTCTGGAATAATCGTAACTGCCCTACCTGCAGAATAGGATTCCATAATAGAGTTTAACTTCCCAGATAAATCAACGAGCTGCTTACCATAGACATCAGAATAGATTTGCGCTCTTTGTTCTTTTATACTTGCATAGAGTTTTTGGACCTTTTCATCGGCCGCACTACGATTAACGGTCCTTTCGATAATAGACCCCAAGATACTGGCACGAGAATCCTCAGACTCTTCACTTGCCCGGTAATCGGCCTTTACTAAGGTAAAATTGAAAATATTTCGCATAGCGGCATTGCCATTGAATCCATTAAAGGAAGTCGACACCTCTTCAGGAATGTCCTCGAGCTGGTCACTATGCGATTGTTCCCATGCAGAAATTTGCTCATCAATTGATGCTCTTGTTTTGACATCTTGGAGATCTAATTCGGGATGTTCGCTTCGGATTTTAGCGTATTCAGCTCTTTTACTCTTCGCATCTGACGCTTTTTTGACTTCGTTGAAAAGGGGATTTCCTTTTGAATTCGCAGATAAAAATTCTCTACCATTACTATAAGTTTTCCAAGCAGTAAACTCTTCCGTGCTTTGTGGAGAATATTTACCTAATGCTTTCTTATCCGAATCAGTCAATTTATCAAACGTAACTCTTACTTCAATTGGTTCATCTTCATGATGGTAGGTGGCATCTTCTTCCGTTAATTCTCCATCTTTTGATCCGTTGAAAAACCAATCTAACGCATATAGCACCGTTGATTTACCGGAACCATTTGGGCCTATAAATGTAGTAATATTATGAAAATCAATTATTACATCGTGAAGAGTCCGAAAATTTTTAATTTCAACCTTTTTAATGCGCATTGACGCTCTCCCTTCATCATAAGCTTCCAATAATCTGGAAGCTCTTATTTTATATTACGACTTGCGACGCGATGCTCTAGGTAGGGGCTGCGGACGTTTTCTTGGAGGTAGTCACGCAGCCCCTTATCAATTCGCAATCGCTCTGGCAACATACCGTTCCCGAAGACCTTCCCTACTGCCAATGGACAACGCCGCATATCGTTCGGAATAATCTAGAACCGCCTCGTCGCCCAGCCCTAGATATTCGAAGACCCAGTCTATAGGATCCATGTTCGGGTAGTATTCCCTTAGCAACGTTCTTTTCTGCAGTTCCTCGCGAAAGATACGCTCCATCATGGCGATTTCATGCTCACTTAGCCCATTCCCCTGTACGGAAGCAGATACCATATCCCCCTATCGTAGCTACCTGGCTCTCTCGACTACTTGACATACTGTAGCCCACAGGGCGAACCCGGGAGACTCCCGAAGGAGAAGGGAGTCTAGTTGCACATGCGCAGTGGGCACCTTCCCACGAAACGAATCTCCAGCACAAGCATCTCATCGTCGAATGACCATTAATCAGGCCTCTTTGCAATTATCTATATACTTGTTCAAGCGAATGTAGACGAACTAGGGACGAGTGATGATCAACACCAACGAGGGAATCTGCACACCGCTCATTGATTTCAATGCATATCCGGTGAAGAATGTACTGGACACTCTCCTGCAAGACAAGAGCACGAAGAACAACATCATCTATGCAACTGGTGCGTATATAGATGCCGAACCAGCGGACAAAGAAACAGCGCCAATACTCGCTCAGCAGATTTCAGGAGACTCCTCCACTGTAAGTATTGTGCCGCGCGTGCAAAAGAGCCTGTATGAGCAGAGTGGTCGCACCAAGGCAAAAGCGGAAGTATTCACACCATCATGGATGGTGAACCAGATGGTCAATAACCTTGATGAGGAATAGTTCGGCAGAAAGCACATATTCAACACAGAGTTGGAAGACCGTTCTTGGATTCCTTCGGAAGGGGAAATTGCGTTCCCGTCTACAAAAAAGCACAACTGGCACAACTACGTGGACAGCCGCCGATTGGAAATCACCTGCGTTGAAGCCCCATTCCTTGTATCGCGCTACGACGCCGCTACAGGAGCAATACTGCCCATCCATCAACGTATCGGCTTGCTCGATCGCAAACTACGCATCGTAGACGAGTATACGGAAGATGACCTGATGTGGTGGAAGTGGACATTGCGTGCCTTCCAAAGCGTATACGGCTATGAGTTCCAGGACGACAACCTACTGATCGCACGAGTGAATCTACTGCTTACCTTCGTGGATCATTACCGTAATAGATTCGATGCCGATCCAGACAAGAAGCAACTCAAGCAGATTGCGAATGTAATCGCATGGAACCTGTGGCAGATGGATGGACTGACCGAAACGATACCATTCCGCAAAACGCCTGAGAAAGAGGTCGGATTCGACATGCTCGATATGCTGAGCATGCTTGACGAGCCAAGTTCTCAAGAAGTACCAGTATTTATCCGGTTATACGACTGGAGAGCAAAAACTTCGTTATCATAAAGCCAACTGCTGAAGGGAGCAAAACAATGAAGTTTGATTACATAATCGGCCATCCTCCATATCAGATGGAGGATGACGGCGCAGGGGCCAGCGCGACCCCGTCTACAACAAATTCATTAATGCCGTCAAGAAACTTGATCCTTCTGTATTGAGCTTAATCATTCCAGCCAAGTGGTATTCAGGCGGAAAAGGACTGGATCAATTCCGCCAAGAAATGCTTAACGACTCCCATATTCGCCGTCTGGCCGACTACACCAATTCGCTCGACGTATTTCCCGACGCTGATATTGCTGGCGAAGTATGCATCTTCGTGCGCGATAAAAGCTATGGGGCTTCCACTATTCCAACACGTATAACGGAATTACCACAGAGCGCCAACGTCCCCTCAACGAATTCAAAACGCTAATCTGTTACCCAATAGCTGAACGCATCGTTAAGAAAGTAACTTCTTTAAAGGAATCGACCCTCGACAAGATGGTCTCCTCCAGAAAGCCATTTGGTCTTCCCACTACAGCAAGGCCTTCAGATAATGCCCGAATTCTTGCGCACTTTCGGATTCCCGCTCTGACATGGAAAGGTACGGCTCGCGTCCTGTGTACGATTTTCATTCGCCAAAACAAAAACCGCGATTGAAGGATAGGAGATAGAACCACGCCAGAGAACATCATGTTAAATCGACCAGAACCTGTTCAAGACCAAGCTCGACCGACTCATCACCGAGAAGGACGCGATGCTCGACACCGAGACCGACGAGATCGCACGCCGCGAGATACGAGAAAAGCGACGGACGGAAGGCGTACAGGCCGGCCACCATGACCGGTGTGCCTACCCCCGCCAAGGCCGGCAGGCTTACGGTCGTAATGGCTTATCTTACTTGTTTTGCCGTGATTGTTTTTCAACTTATGCTTAAGGTTCCATTGCATTTTCCGTAATTTCGTCAATGACAAAAAGCAGATCCGCTCTCAATTGCTCGTTAAACAAACGACTGAAAGATTTCGATCCCTCAAATGGAGACTGATGCAAAGCGCTGAGTTCCATATAGCCATTTTCGACAATATAGTCCTCTATCTCATGCACGCAATCGATTTGCAGTTCACTCAATTCATTTGATTCAAAAAAATGCGAAAATTCCTGCTCAACAAATTTTCTGTCAATTTTGACAAACTTTCGTACTTGCAAGCCAAAAGGCGTGGAACCATAAGCATGCTCATAATCGTCTTTACTTCCAAGATCATGAGTAAAGATACATTCAAGCTTATTAAATTCTTCTTCGCTTAGCAGACGGTTCTGATGAAGCTTCTGAATAATAGGAGAATCGTCGAGATGTTTTTGCATATAATGTTCAACCACGGATGCATAATTGGTCTGATTCTCACTCCTCAAGATTTCTTTTATCTCGACATCACTGATTTTTTTATCCCACAAGTACGAGTCAAACACCTTGTGGGCAGGCAAAGCCCACATATCGATGTAATTGTTGAACGGTGCTTCATACCATCCCATGACTTCTGAGAATGATACACGAGCAATTTTGGAAAAAGTATCAGACGATGATGGCACCAAAAAAGCATTGTATACGGAATCGAATTTATAGTCCTTAATGAACCTTCGATAGGCTGCTTGGTAAAGGAACTGTTTGGTCACAGATTCCACACCAGGCTGATGTCTCATTTTCCCCTTCATACTGGGAACATAGTATTTCGCGTCGTATATGCAGAATGTGCGATGCCCATCATCACTACGCGTAAAGGTAATCGTGTCGGGAATCAGCGTATCGGTTTCAGTGCAATCAGCATAGTGTCCATCACGGTAGCGTTCCCATTGAGGGTGGGGAATGAACTTAATAAGTTCTTTGCGCGCCTGGTCTTTCCACGTACCAGCAAGCTTAAAACCAAGCTTGCCAAGCTTGGTATGAAGTTTATCACCAAAAGCCACTTTGCAGGCTTCTTCCCATAAGTGGTAGAAGCTTGTCGTACCGAACACTTTGATTTCATTGTTCTCGACATTCGTGCTTCGCTTTCGAAGATACTTAGTCAAGAGATCCAGAATGGAGATTTTCCAATCTACGAACTGGATGCCACGCTCACGTTCAAGACGCCATTCCAAAGTTTTGAGATCACCGAAATCATCCACGGGCTCATCCGATATTCGAACCTCGTCAAGTGAAAGCAAATCCGTTACACCAGCATCAGCTAATTCAGCCGAACATTCGGTCAGGACAGCACGATGCAGCCTTGTAATGAAATCGGATTCATCACGAAATGTCTTGCGAGACTCATATTCAACATAGATGGGCTCGTCGTTAACAACCATGGGCAAATGATTGCCGATAGTTCGATTCCATTCAATAAGCCCACCGCCGTTGGTTTCTAATCCATCAATATAGTTGGAATATTCTCCATACTCTGAATAGAGCTCCAACAGGGCGAGCATAAGAGGCAATCTGTCTGTGCTCTGACGCCCCTCCTCAGTAGGAGAAACAATATTTACTCTTCCTCCATCCCTTTTAAGGACTTGAAAAATCTGCTTTAACTCGCTACTGTCCGGTTCTCGATCACGGAAATATTTCGGATAGACAATGAGAACATTGTCTTTGACTATTGCCATGCCCACGAATCGAAACTGGTATTCCTGCTCAGTCTCGGTTGAATCAGCTCCAGCTTCCTCTTCAAATGACGAGTCCACTTCGTTGGACGCGAATTTGTCGTAAGGACGAATGATGTTACGTTCCATCAGCCATTCGACAATCTGCTGTGCATCATTCTCAGGGGCGAGCTTTTCAGCCAGATCATGCAGCGAGTAAGGCTTCAGTTCACGAACATATACCTTCCGCATAGCTCATTACTCCACTGCTTCGCTCTGATTATCATCGTCATCAATAATCTGATCATCGTCTTCGTCAGTGACATAAATGTCGCTGGTATCAAAGCCATCGGCAAAAATTCCCGCATCAACCTTATTAAATGCATCGCAAATCTGTGCGTAAGTCTTAAGTTCACTGCGGAACATTTTCTGATGCTTTGTCTTGCAAGCATCCTCATACAGATAAAGAATCACCTTGTCCTTGAATATATCCGCAAAACGCTTTTCGTTCAGCGCTGACGGACTTACAAAGAACGGCCCGAGCAATTTGTCCTCATTGACTTTAAGATTATCGCTCATCATAAAGTTGTTGATGGCTTTGCGGAACCCATTCCAATTAATCACATGCTTGCCACATGGAATATTAATTTCGTCAAGATGCTTCTTTTCTTCGACATCTCCGTTCTTAACTTTGACGATTTTCTTTTCTCCCTCGTCAATGCCCATATAACGGAAATCCCAACGACGTTTGAAAGCAGTATCCATGGGAAAAACTCCCTGGTCAGCGCTATTCATAGTTGCCCAGATATACATATTCGAAGGAATAGCTAATTTATCCGCTTCGGTAGATTCGTCTTTGAAAACCTCTTTGAGCTGATTGCTCATCTCTTCAGGAGTCGCAATCGAATATTCGCTGCATCCATCGTCACGCCTATCGAGCAATTGGAAAATATCTCCAAACACAGCAGCAGGATTAGCGCGATTAATCTCCTCCACAATCAACAGATAATTCTGATCTGGGTGCTTGCGTGCTTCGACATAGGTCTTAAGGAAGGGACCCAACACATAACGATATGTGATATGCGATACCGTTTCTCCGTTTTCATCAACCGTTTTCTCCGTTATAGGCTTGAAACAGCCGACAAACTGAGAATAGGTGTAGTCAGGATAGAACGTCACGCGCGAGATATTCTCTTCAGAGAACGATTCCTCTGCGATTCGATTCAATTCATGCGATTTACCAGTACCAGGAGCACCAAAGAAAATCCAGTTGCGAGGGGTATCAATATCATTAAGCAGTTTCACTGTTTTAGCCTCTGTCTCCTGCAGTATTTTTATGATTGCCAAAAGTGGATCAGAATAACCAGAGTAGAGTTCCGGCTGCTCTTGTGAAAGACTTCGCATGATCTCGGCAGTATATTGAGCGCATTTTTCATAATTAAAAGGCGCATTTGATGTAAGCACTGCTGATATCTGTTCTAGAGGTTTTCCAATACTGAGTGGAAGAAAAGCGGAATGAGCTGCAGCCCAGATAATATCATTTGCTCTTTGATTAAAATCCAAAAGAAAGAATTTGGTTTCTCCGATAACTTTGTTGTTAGACGATCCTTTCTTTGAACTGCAACCGCTAAACACATAATCTTTCGGGGTTAAAACAACATAGCCATTGCGTTCACTACACTCTAACCACATTGAGCGTAGCCAATAGTTATTCTGAGTTAAAGGCGACACGTCAAGCGATTCTGCCATATTAACGCCGCAAGTCGCAGGAAGCATCAAAAGTGCCGGAACAACAAGACTAGGCCTTATCTTTCCCGACAATCCCAATTTCATTTGGCTGTTACCTACCGCCCGTGGAGAAATTGGATACGAAGTTTCTGGGTCAGTACCAAGATCTACAGTATGAGTTACCCCATCTTTATCGCGGTAAGCGAAAGATATGTGAGCATATTTTCCTTCTAATTCTTTTAGCTTATGAGGCGCACCTCCGGCATCATAGAAAGACCCACCTAAAAAAGCTTGCCCACCGCCACTATTTGCGTTGTAGTCAAAATGAAAATCAGATTTTGCGTTTGAATATGTCCGATAATCATCAATACGCTTAAAATACGTCATTCGTTTTCATCTCCAGCAGAATCTTCTTTATTATTAATGTATTTTTCAATACATTTTGCAATATATTTAGCTAGAGCAGGAGGAACAGCATTGCCAATTGCAAGTTCAACATTTGTTTTTGCTCCCGGCAATTTAAACGCATCAGGAAAAGTTTGTAAATAGCTCCGCTCTTTTGTAGTTAAAGCTCGAACACCATCTTCTATAGCTGCCGCATCGCTAGGATGTCTCTTATAATTGGACGGAATAGGCCTATTAATACCACGTATGGTTGCAGCTGGCTCATCAATTGAAAATACAGCTCGTCGCGCATAACTTCGTGGATGCATATAATAATATTGCGTATGTAGCTTATCGCCTAAATATTCTCGAACAGTCATATGATGATCAGCCAAATTCGAATCAAGTATTTCATCAAGAAAACCATCGCTGTCATTCATATGACCAACAAGAATAAAACGCTTCCGAGCTTGGGGAGCACCACAAAGACTTGCATCAATAACCCGCTCACTCAGACCATAGCCAGCTGCTTTTAATTTATTTCGCATCACAGGCAAAGTTCCAAAACGTTCAATATTATATACGTTTTCAAAAACAACCCACTGTGGTTTTACGCACGTAACAATTTCAGCAAATCTAATTGTAAGATTAGCTCGCTCACCAATTTGGCGTTTCCCAGCAATTGAATAATCTTGGCAGGGCGGACCACCAATGATGATATCTGGCTGTTTGTCCGCTATCAACTGAATAGAATCTTCATCACAAAGGTCTTTTTGTAAAATCGGATGCTTAAAATTCGCTTTGTATATTTCAACAGCAGGCTTCCAATTATCGAAAGCTGCAACAACATCGACTCCAGCTTGTTCGAATCCTAAAGACATACCTCCGCAGCCGGAAAAAATATCAACGGCTCTCATTTGCCGATAACCTTTCTCTGTGCTATATGTTTCATAAGTATCGAACCAACATATTTTGCTAAATTGACAGGAACTGCATTGCCTATCATTTGATTTATATCTGATTTCGATCCAAAGAAATCAAAACTCTTAGGAAATGTTTGAATATAGCTACGTTCTTTAGGAGTTAATATTCTAACTTCACTGACAGGAGCTGAATCATTTGGATTTCCCTTATATCCTTTAGGTATAGGACGGTCTACGCCTCTGATGGTCATTGACGGTTCATCAATACTAAATACACCACGCCGGCTATAATTAGTAGGGACTCTAAAATAATTATCAATCCCAAGCGAATCACCTAAATAGTCACGAATTGTCATAGGTCTTTCAGCAAGGTTTTCATTTAAAGCATCAAGAAGAAAACCGTCGCTCTCACCAAGACCACCGATAACGAACATACGTTTCCTAGCTTGAGGGACACCACAGTGTGCCGCATTGAGAACTTTGCAAGTTAAACCATAACCTGCGCTTTTAAAAATCGAACAAGCCGCTTTGAAAGATTGTGTATTTCGTATAGTCGCAACATTCTCCATTACAAACCAGCGTGGATGAACACCGGCGATAATACGCGCAAAGGATATCGACAGAACGGCTCGACCGCGAGTTTCATCCTGATAACCGGCAGTAGAAAAATCCTGGCAAGGCGGACCACCAAAAATTAACTCTGGTGACACTTCCAAAATGGATTTAATTGCATCTTCTTCATTTGTTAAATCCATTTTTATTATAGGATGATTAAAGTTTTTCTCATACACTTTAATCGCCGCATCCCAATTATCATACGCCCTTGCAACATCAAAACCAGCATCCATAAACCCAAGAGACATGCCGCCACATCCAGCGAAAAGATCTACGGCACTAAGTGCTCGCTCATCTTTGCCAAGAGTACTCACTATCGTTGAACTCCTAAATTGTTGGTACAGACAAGTATATGCATCGGAGGATTATACCATCTGAATCTTGGCACTAAGATTCAGCCACTCGGTACAAGAACAATAATAATCTCTTATCAGAAGGGAATATCTTCAATATCTCACTCAAAAAACACGTTTACTCGGTGACGCTATTATAGAGGCAGCTTTTCGATGACTCTACATATCAACCAGTTCTCTGAAAGTATTTTCTCCGCCAGTCTGTTTCGTAAACACAAACCTAAGATTTTCTCATCACCGCGCATCTCCACCACTCCCAAACGCACCAGCGCGCCTGTCAATCGTATACTGCTGCCAAGTGGACTTGAAGGGAAAACCATGATCGATGATGATTCCAATGAACTCATCCCCTATAGCGATGGAGACGATGATGCCAGAGCCAACACCGAAAACGCCGAAAACAGCAACAGACGATGCTCAAAGCGTCACCATCATCCGAGATGAACAAGGCATCGTCTTCCTCGTCGACGCCGGCACCATAGATCTCTGGCTCAAGAACGAAGGCTTCGATTCCAAGGCTTTCACGGCCAAAGTCATACAGACCGTCTCGTCGGCTAGCAAAGGCACACAGGCGGCCGGCAACGCCATGGCCGAAAGCAGCTCACCAAAGAATCGGCCGAACTGGTTGCCAAATACGGCAAGAACTGCAAGAAAGGACCGTTTCAAGCCGGCGTTGCACGACAACCGAATGGACGCATCATTAAACATCTGAAATTCACCCAGCCAGGGCAACTCAGCCCCACCAACATCGAAAGCATCACCAGCGATCTCAATGCATTCGCCAGCACATTGCAACTTGAGCACATCCATCTGCACGTCGAAGACGGTCCCACCTGGATCGAAGCCGCGGGCAAAGCCGTAGACGACACCGGCAAGGCCTTGCAGAATGCCAGGCAGCAGACCGCACACGCCGTCCAAGACGTCGGCAATGCGATAGCGAATGGCGCTCAGAGCACCGGTGCCGCCGTTGCCAAGGGAATGCAGGACGCCGGAATGTTTGTGTTCAATTAATTGTTGCGGGTTTAGTCACGATGATTTTTCGGGTTTAGGCAGA
>UMEZ01099767.1_pt1 | contig 11865 bp, 9 predicted proteins | sample 1964841 | NCBI WGS metagenome assembly UMEZ01 (sample SAMEA4836029, study PRJEB28245) | human gut metagenome | biome: gut microbiome; material: fecal sample | place: Denmark | collected 2008 | reverse complement strand
CATAAGGATACTGTACCGCTGGTGCAAAAGGTTCTACCCGCCGGAGTTTTTTCATATATTCCTGTGAAATCCGGAACGTTCCCACACTTACATCAACCAGTTTCTCCCAGCCGTCATGCAACATACGGTCACCAAAAATACGGTCAATCTGACTTAGCAATTGCAGATAATCGGTCTTCCAGGACGGCAGATACAGCATCGGATCAAAGCACAGGCGCACCGGAAATCCTTTTTTAAGTCCCTCCGCGGCACAGACTATGCGTGCAAACGCCGAAGGTGTTTCTTTCTCAAACGCATCTATCATCTTCTGCGGAGACAGGGTAAACGCATAGATCACATTGGACAGACAGGGCAGATCCCACATCGCATGGCCGGCACATTTTGTCCGGATTTCCAGCTTTAAGTTTTCATGTTTTGCAGCATATGCACTCCAGAGTCTGACATATCCTGTCACAGCCTCCATGGCAAGCAGATCCGCATCATAAGAAATGCACACATACATATTCTGTGTCTTCAGAATATGGTCAAGTTCTTCCAGGTAATCTTCGATATTCACAAAAAGCACCATGTGACCGGACGGATACATGCCTTTCAGATAACAGTAGCTGCAATCATAGATGCAGTTCATCATTGTGGAACAGTAATAAAAATTGGTATTGCCAAAATCCTGACAGACCGGTGCTCCTTCATAAAAAAAATGATCGGTTTTTTCTGCCAGAATGAGAGCCTGTGCCTGATGCTGCCGGACACAGTCCTGTCCATGCCGGTTAAATACATCCTTGTAATGTTCAATCTCCACAATCTGTGCCTGTGGAAACCGCAAAAGGATCTGTTCCGTACGCGGATGATTGCGGATGCGGCGTTCCACATAAATATGGGAAAACCGTGTATTATAACACACGTGCTCTAAGTTCTTCAAGAATCCTCTTTCCTTCCCGTTTGTCTTTTGCCGGCAGCCGGCCTGCCTGTTCATATTCCCGGTACCATCCGGACATGGTTTGCTTCCCGGATGCTTCTTTTGCTTCGCAGAGTGAATGATACAAAATCATTTGCCGGATCTGCGCTTTCATGGTTTCAGAACCATGCAATGCCTCCTGCCACAGCTTTGCCTGTTCTTCTACCTGGCTTCTAAATGCTTCCTGCATACTCTCCTGCCTGCTGTTTTTTTCCTGCATTGTCAGAAGCTGCCGGATAAATGTTAAAACCTCTTCTGCTGCCCGGTCCATGATCTGTGAAAAATGTTCTCCACTCCCGGCACTCTGCGGCTCCTGTGTTATTCCATGATCGGTTACTACCTTGAGAAACAGCATCTGGTGCGGTGCATAGTAATAGTTTCCTGCCTGATATATTGCAGCAGCCTCCATATCCACCAGGATCTCTTTTCTTCTGTCCCCCGCCCCGGCATCTTTATCCAAAAACTGTTGGAAAAATTCCCGGTCCTGTACCGCGGGAAAACTGTATAGTTCTGCTTCCTCAAACGGATGCCGGTATAAAATATCGGGATAAAATGTACGTCCGTCTACCGTTTGCGTCAGTTTGTTACAAAGCGAAACAGTGCCGACAGGAATATTTTTCCTGCCGGCACAGCTCCCATAATTGATCAGGAAATCCCCGCTATCCGGTTCTCTTCTGGTCGAACACTCTGCCACCGCCGTGGCCGCCGCAATGGCGGATGCCCCGGTAATGACAATCTGTATTTGATTGTTTTCATCCGAAAATACCTGAAAATGATTCTGTGTCATATCTTTTTTCAAAGAAAGCGCCCGGATCAGTTCCTTTGCCTCCGGATAAAGAGCTGTAAATATTGTGATCAAATAGCCTTTCCTTCACTTTCTAAAATGTGTCTTGCCACATAAACACCACTGGCAGATGCATGGGACAGTGAATGGGTCACACCACTGCCATCTCCGATGATATAAAGTCCCGGATACCGGCTCTGCAGATTCTCATCCAGCTCTACTTCCATATTATAGAATTTTACTTCCACACCATACAGCAGGGTATCGTCGTTTGCGGTACCCGGTGCAATCTTATCGAGCGCATAGATCATCTCAATGATACCATCTAAGATTCGCTTCGGAAGAACCAGACTTAAATCTCCCGGTGTTGCGGAAAGTGTCGGTGTCACAAGCCCCTCCTCGATACGTTTCTGATTACTGCGTCGTCCGCGCACCAGATCACCAAAACGCTGTACGATCACACCACCGCCTAACATGTTCGATAACCGCGCAATGCTCTCTCCGTATCCATTGCTGTCTTTAAACGGCTCGGAAAAATGTTTGGCAACTAAAAGTGCAAAGTTCGTATTCTCTGTGCGAAGATCCGGGCTGTCATAGCTGTGTCCGTTTACCGTCACAATACCATTGGTATTTTCATTTACCACTATGCCATATGGATTCATGCAGAACGTACGGACATTATCCTCAAACTTTTCCGTACGATAAACAATCTTGCTCTCATAAAGTTCATCGGTCAGATGGGAAAAGATCACTGCCGGAAGTTCTACACGCACACCGATATCCACACGGTTGGATTTGGTAGGAATTTCCAGATCCTCACAGACGGTTTCCATCCACTTGCTTCCGCTCCGTCCGACTGACACGATACATTTTTTGCACGCATATTCCGCATCTTTTGTCGAAACAAGATATCCATCTTCTTTGACCTGAATCTTCTCCACCGGGGTGTCAAAGAAAAAGTCCATGTGGTCTTTCATCTCGTCATAAAGATTTTTCAGCACAACATAATTGACATCAGTGCCCAGATGGCGGACCGATGCATCCAGAAGCTTCAGTTTATTCTGCAGACACACTTTTTTTAAATCTGTGCCTGCGGTGGAGTACATTTTGGTTCCCTCTCCACCGTGAGACATATTGATGGTATCCACATATTTCATCAGTTCAAGTGCTTTCTGTCTGCCGATATATTCATATAAAGTACCGCCGAAATCATTGGTAATGTTGTATTTACCATCCGAAAAGGCTCCGGCTCCGCCAAATCCGTTCATGATTGCACAGGTCTTGCAGCCGATACAGCTCTTTACCTTTTCTCCATCAATCGGACAATGTCTCTGTTCCAAAGAACGTCCTGCATCAAACACTGCAATCTTTAAATTTTCATCCTGCTTCATGAGCTCATAGGCAGAAAAAATTCCACCCGGTCCTGCTCCAATAATAATTACATCATACATTCGACGCCACCTCCGGCTTTTTATTTTTTCTCGCGGCTCTCATTGCGGTACTGCAACGGAGTCATATCAAAGCATTTTTTAAAGGTACGGTTAAAATGCTCAACACTCGGATATCCGACAACATCCGCAATATTTTCAACCGTCATATTACCGTTTTTCAGCAGAGTCTTGGCACGTTTCATACGAATATGGGCTACGTGCTCTCCAAATGTCTTACCTGATTTATCCTTGATATATTTGGAGATATAAGGCTCTGACAGATGGAACTGCGCTGCCATGCTCTCAAGTGTTACATCCTGATAATTGTTCTGGATAAAATTAAGCATGGCGGTCAGTCGTTCATCCTGTGCCCCATCGTTTTGTGCAATCTGCGGTAATTTATTTACAGCAACCGTCAGCGCATGGATGGACGCTTTGATGATATCCTCATCCATACCGACACCCCAGTAACTCTTTCCTTCACAGGTAATGCCCACATACGCGATTGCCTTAGAAGAAGATCCATGGGACAATGCATGTTCTTCATAGGTAGAAAGTTCGTAGCTGATACCGAAGAACTGCTTGATTGTGTTGCTCACGGCGTCCAGACGACCGTTTCCGTTTGCATCGACGATGGTCTTCTTTCCGCCAAAGTTAATTTCTGTCTCTGCCATAATACCATCATTCTGCTTGAAATGGCAAGAATCGATTGTAAAGTACGGCATTTTGTTCATATAGTTTTCTTCAAAGATCTCGTATACCCACTGTGGAGAAAGTTCCTTGTGTTCTTCATCCGATACCTGTTTCACTGCATATCCGACTTCTTCTTTCATTGCCTGCGGCAGAGAAATGGAGAAATTCTGCTTTAAGATATAACTGATTCCTCCCTTTCCGGACTGGCTGTTAATACGGATAACATCGGCATCGTAAGTTCTTCCCACATCCATCGGATCGATCGGCAGATACGGAACCGTCCATGTCTTTAATTTCTTTTCTTCTCTCCAGGCCATTCCCTTTGCAATCGCATCCTGATGGGAACCGGAGAACGCAGAAAAGACAAGATCTCCGGCATACGGAGAACGCTCATGGACATGCATTCTCGTCAGACGCTCATACGCCTCACGGATGCGTGGCATATCTGCAAAGTCCAGTTTCGGGTCAATGCCATAAGAAAACATGTTCATGGCAAGCGTAATGATATCGACATTTCCGGTACGCTCTCCGTTTCCAAACAGCGTGCCTTCGATGCGGTCTGCTCCTGCCAGAAGTCCCAGTTCAGCATCACTGACACCGCAGCCTCTGTCGTTGTGCGGATGAAGACTGAGTACCACATTTTCTCTGTGGTGCAGATGCTTGCTTACATATTCGATCTGTGTTGCAAAAACATGCGGCATTGCAGTCTCAACAGTTGCCGGGATATTGATAATTGCCTTGTGTGCGGCATCCGGCTCCCATACATCCAGAACGGCATTGCAGACATCTACTGCGTAATCCACTTCGGTTCCGTGGAAACTTTCCGGACTGTACTCAAAAGAGAAATCTCCCTCTGTCTCACTGGCAAGTCTCTTTAACAGCTTTGCACCATCCACAGCCAGCTGCATGATATGCTCTTTGTCTTTTTTAAACACCTGCTCCCGCTGTGCCACAGAAGTGGAATTGTACAGATGAATAACTGCATGCGGAGCCCCTTTGACTGCCTCAAATGTTTTTTTAATGATATGCTCACGCGCCTGTGTCAGTACCTGAACGGTCACATCATCCGGAATCATATCCCGCTCAATCAGCGTACGCATAAAAATAAACTCTGTTTCTGATGCTGCCGGGAATCCAACTTCAATTTCCTTAAATCCGATATCCACGAGCATCTGGAAAAACTCCAGCTTCTCGTCAAGGCTCATCGGCTCGATCAGTGCCTGGTTACCGTCACGCAGGTCCACGGAACACCAGATTGGTGCTTTCTCTATGTAATCTTTTTTGGCCCAGTCGTATTCGCAGACTGGAGGAAGAAAATACTGTCTTTCATACTTGTCAAAATTTTTCATGATGTTTCCTCTTTTCCAACATTAAATATTATCAATTTCAATGAGTAATTTTAACACATAATCTCTCATTTGGAAATGATTAAATTTAAGCAATTTTATTGATGTTTTTTATTTTGTTAATTGATTTTGCAGCCGGTGTACCACAGATGCCTCCGCCTCAGACGCATGCATCACCTGTTCTGCGACCTGTCTGGCAACCGGAGTTACCTCATTTTCTTCTTCCCACTCCTGCAGACTGGCATCCGGGATCTCCTGTTTTTTCTGCAGTACATACCGGTTCAGGTTATTGCAGTACTGCATCAGATTCCGGAATCCACGCACACGGGTCAGAAGATTTTTACCGTATGCCTGCTGCTCTAAGCCTGCTATGGCAATCACTTCCATACACAGATGAAGTTCTCCGGTGATATCCGATGCTTCCATCAGAAGATCCGGCCGTTCTTTTTTTGCCTGCAAAAAATATGCCTTTGCTCCATCCACATCTGCCCGGTCAAAATATTCCGCCAGCCGGCACCGGACTTCTGCAATCTCTGCTTTTTCTCCCAGCATGCCTACCATACACGCATACACCCGCAGCCTGTTGTGCCTGATCCAGACATACTGTAAAAACTCCGAAATGAATCCGAAAATTCTCCGGTGATAAGAATCCTCTTCTTCCACTTTCACGCGCCGCTCCACTTCAAATAAAATAGAAAACAGCCATTCCATATAAGCATCATAAACTTCTTTTTTTGCAATCAGCATATTTCCGAAATAGGTGTGCTTTTGCTGCACCAGCTGCTGAAAATCCGCCGCATAATCCGGATAAATCTCCTGTATCACACGGGCTGTTTCGTCCAGATATAAAATCTTGTGGTGGGAAGAAAATCCCTCATAATAAGAAAAATTCAGCTGCAGTTCTTTCGTTGTGATCACATCATACTGCTGCAGCAGAGAAAGAATCTGTGCCTCTGTAAACAATTTTCCCTGCTCATTTAAAAGATACCGGCGGTAATGGCAGGTACCAACTACCTTTGCATGGGAGTTTTTCCATACCCAGTACATTCCCGTCAGTTCACTGTAATAACAGTTTTTTTCGGAAATGTGATCTCCGGTATTATCTCCCACACAAAAAGACAGCGGGGACGATTTCTCATCCCTGCTGTATGACGAAGCCGCCGCTCGTCCCACATGAAGTGGAATATACAACGGATCCGGTGGCGGCGTAAATGCCTTATGCGTCATCACATAGATGGCAGTCTGTTGATTTTTATCTTCTGCGCCGGTCTCCATATTTTTCATGATACATTTTCTTTTCTTCATACATTGCCTCATCTGCCTGATTCAGATATACATCCATATTATATTCACTGTCCCACGGGGCAAGAATCACACCGATACTGACCTCTAAAGATTCCCGGATCGGAGAGGTTTCCTCCCCACATACCACGGCAATGCTCTGCCGGATGGATTCCGCGGTGATCCCGGACTCTTCTCTCGTCAGCAGTAAAAATTCATCACCGCCAAACCGAAATGGCAGACTGTCTTCCGCGGTAAGCCTTCCAAGCGCTTCCCCCGTCTTTCGGATGACCCAGTCACCGGCTTTATGTCCATACGTATCGTTGATGTATTTTAAGCGGTTGATGTCGCAGAATATAAACTTTGTATTGACATGATACTCACAATTTTTCTCATAAAACTTCTGTCCCAGATCTTCCATTCCAAAACGGTTATAAATTCCCGTCAGCTGATCGATCCGGTACAACTTCTGCAGTTTCAGATTTACTTCCTGATACTGCTTCCGCTGGATATAATTTTCCAGTGCATAACAGATATTGCGGAAAAAGGTTTCCAGAATTCCTGTCCTAAACATCTCATCCACACCAGCCACCATACAGTATCCCATCCGGTGCAGCTGATAATGCAGTGGCATAAACACCTGTACCCCGCCTTCTTCTGTCCGGTTCTTTTCATTGCACCAGTTAAGTACTTCTCTCTTACAGCTTCGATAACTTTTGGCTTCCTGGGAAAACAGATCATCCGTCAAAAAGATCTGCCCTCTTCCTGCCCCGACCAGATCTAAGAATCTCCCCGTCGCATCCATGATCTCTTCTAAAGAGATCCGGCTGGTTACCCATTCCTGCATGGAATCGAGTTTGGATTTTGCGTCATATTCCTGCAGATTTTTCCAGAAAATCCGGTTACGGAACGATTCCGTATCAAATGGGACATGCTTTGTGCAGCCACAGGTATTCCCGATAAAAAACCGGTAGGAAAGTTCCCTGTGTACCAGCTTTCCATCTGCCTTTTCATGCAGTTCGTGCAGAAGCCTGACAGCTTCATATGCCACCTGGTCTCTCGGCCGTTCAATGGTTGTCATCGTCGGGCTGAAACATTCCCCGTCAAAATACCGGTCAAACCCTGTGATTGGTATCTTTCCCTCGAGCGCAGTTCCTTTTATGGTCTGCAAAAAAGCTGCCGCCATCAGATCATTTGCGCTGATAACCGCCTGTGGGAGTTCCTCCCCTGCCTCATATGCTGCAATCATTTTTCTGGCATATGTTTCCCCGGAGCGGTACTCATAATTTCCATAATCCACCCATTCCGGCATAAGACAAAGCCCCAGTTCCCGAATTTTGGACTCTACCCCCTGTTGACGCATCTGCGCCTCATAGGTATCTTTCATCCCGTTAATAAAACCAAATGTCCGGATTCCATGAACCCCGGCAAGATGCCGCACGATCTGCCGCATGGCTTTGCTCTGATTGATTCCGACAAAAGAAAGCCCGGGAATCTCCTCTTCCAGAGATACACAGGGCTTTTTACTTTCTATGATCCGTTCGAGTAACCGCTGCTTGACATCTCCTTCTTTGATCGTGGTACTCGGATACAAAAATCCATCGTACGCCTCCATATCTGCCAGTTCAAAAAAATCAAACTCTGACTTATTAAAACTGTCTCCCGATCCCAGTCTTCCAAAACTTGCATACAGATGTATGGAGTCATGGAATTCTTTCTGTGAATTTTCCAGACCGTGATACATATCACGCAGGTACTCACCGTTCCATCCTGTCGCAAATACTGCTATCTTCATAGTCGCACCCCTGTTCTTTTTCCTTCCCCATATCTGGTACTATTATACCACCAATTTCAGAGAGCGTCATCCGTTTTTCGACATTTGCCGACATATTCTTTTCCTGTTTCTGCCCGCTTTACGCCTGTTTTTTTGTTTTCCGTCTTCTTCGTCTCCGACGCAGTTTTTGTCCGTTTTCCTTTCGAAAGTTCTGGATCGTCTCCCAGATTTTTGTATAATCCCGCTCGAACAGTTCTTCCGAGAGCTGGACTGCCAGCGTTTCTTTCGGAACTGTCTCGACAATTTTATCGGCCACAAACCGCTTGCTTTTCTGCTTATATGCATGCATCGCGTTCAGTTCCTGGATATGCGCCAGTTCCGGCCGCCACAAAATCTCTATTTTACAGTTCCAGTCCATCTGTGGGTTACTCTGCGGCTCCCGCAGCATATAAAAATCAACCTGATCCCCTACCTGTTCCACCGTAATGATCCCCCACCATTCCGGGACATGTTCCTTAATATGTGCCGCATGCCGGGTTCCGACCACGACCAGATCATAGTCATAATATAAGTTGTAATCTTTCACCTGGCGATCCAGCCGTGCATAACTGTCCGCATCACTCTTGATCTCAATTCCGTAGAGGGCATCGTGTACCACCATGACCATATCCGCCCGTGACTGCCCCATCACCTGTTCCTCAAGGATTCTGTTTTTCCCGTAAATTTCTTCCAGATAAAATGCCAGAGGTTCACGGATATCTTTATCGTATAACATTATTTTTCCAGCTTTGCATCGGCTTTTGCCTGGAATTTTTCATTATATACAATAAAACGCTCATGCTCGCCCTCTCCGATCAGTCCTGCCTCATCAAAAGCTTTTACAGAAAACGTCAGTGCTCTGCCATCTACTTTCGTCAGTTCGGTTTCACAGGTAATTTTCATGCCCACCGGGGAAGCTGCCACATGTTTTACATTCATTAACGTTCCTACCGTTCCGCTTCCCTCCTCTAAATACGGCTGTACACTCTCCCATGCAGTCTTTTCCATCAATGCGATCATTGCAGGGGTTGCAAATACATCCAGGGCACCGCTTCCCATAACTTTTGCGGTGTTTTCCTCTGTTACCATAATTTCCTGTGTTCCTTTTACGCCTTCTTTTAACATATGTAATACTCCTTTTCTTATTTTGCATTAAATAAGCGATCGGGAAAGAGTTTCGCGATCACCTGTTCTGCATAAATAGTAACATGATTTAAAAGAAGTGTCTACAGTTTAGAAAGTTTTTAGAAATGCACCAACACGCTATTTTCCGGCATTTTCGCGTTCATTGTTAGCACTCATTCAAAAAGAGTGCTGATTTTCTATTGACTTTTTACAAAACTGGTTTTATCATTTTCATTAGCGAACATTTGTGAATGAAAACAAAGGAGATGTATAACATATGGCAAATAAACACGGATCATTATCCATCGACAGCGACAACCTGTTTCCGATTATCAAGAAATGGTTATATTCAGATCATGATATCTTCTATCGTGAGCTGATTTCCAACGGTTGCGATGCGATTACCAAATTAAAGAAACTGGACATGATGGGAGAATATTCCCTTCCTGCTGATTATAAAGCAAAGATTCAGGTCATCGTAAACCCGGAAGAAAAAACCTTAACATTTATCGATAACGGTCTTGGAATGACTGCCGATGAAGTAGAAGAATATATCAACCAGATTGCATTTTCTGGTGCAACGGATTTCATCGAGAAATACAAAGATAAGTCCAATGACGATCAGATCATCGGTCATTTCGGACTTGGTTTTTACTCCGCATTTATGGTTGCAGATGAAGTAACGATTGATACCCTTTCTTATAAAGAAGGCGCTTCTGCTGTTCACTGGTCCTGCGATGGTGGTACCGAATTTGATATGAAAGACGGCGACAAAACAACCGTTGGTACAGAAATCACACTGTTCTTAAATGAGGACTGTCTGGAATTTGCCAACGAATACCGTGCAAGAGAAGTCATTGAAAAATACTGTTCTTTCATGCCAACCGAGATCTATCTTTCCAAGGCCAATGCCCCGGAAGAATATGAAACGATCGACAAGGAAGATGTAAAAGATACCGATAAAGTAATTGAAGAAATCCACGAAGAGGCCAAGACTGAGGAAAAAGAAAACGACAAGGGCGAAAAAGAAATCGTAGAAGTTTCTCCGGCCAAGGACAAGGTAAAGATTGTAAAACGTCCGGTACCACTCAACGATACCAATCCTCTCTGGGCCAAAAATCCAAGTGAATGTACCGATGAGGATTACAAGGAATTTTACCGCAAGGTATTTATGGATTACAAGGAGCCTCTGTTCTGGATCCATCTGAATATGGATTATCCGTTCAATTTAAAAGGTATCCTCTATTTCCCGAAGATCAATACCGAGTATGATTCCATTGAAGGAACCATCAAACTTTACAACAATCAGGTATTTATCGCAGATAATATCAAAGAAGTCATTCCGGAATTCTTAATGCTCTTAAAAGGCGTTATCGACTGTCCGGATCTGCCTCTGAACGTATCACGTTCTGCGCTGCAGAATGACGGTTTTGTCAAGAAAATTTCCGAGTACATTACCAAGAAAGTGGCTGACAAGCTCATCGGCATGTGCAAGACAGAGAAAGAAAACTACGAAAAATACTGGGATGATATCAGCCCGTTTATCAAATATGGCTGCTTAAAAGATACAAAGTTCTGTGACAAGATGAATGATTATATCCTCTTTAAGGATATCAATGACAAGTATCAGACACTTCCGGAACTTCTCGTTCCTGTTGAGGACGAAAAGAAAGACGACGAAAAGACGACCGAAGATGCAAAGACGGAAGAATCCAAGTCAGACGATGCAAAAGAGGAAGAAAAAGAGCCGGAACGCAGCACGATCTACTATGTAACAGACAAGGCTCAGCAGGGACAATACATCAAGATGTTCAAGGAACAGGGCATGAATGCCGTAATCCTCGATCACAACATCGATACTTCCTTCATCACACAGTTAGAGCAGCGCAACGAGCACTATCAGTTCAAGCGTATTGATGCAGATGTCACAGATGCCTTAAAATCCGATGATGCAGCAGATCTGACCGAGGAAACCAATACCCTTTCCGATCTGTTCAAAAAGACACTGAACAACGATAAGCTTACGGTAAAAGTAGAAAGCTTAAAGGATGCGGATGTTGCCTCTATCCTCACACTCTCCGAACAGGGCAGACGTATGCAGGATATGATGAAGATGTACGCAGCCGGCGGTATGGGCGGTATGGACCCGAATATGTTTGCAGCAGACCAGACTCTGACTTTAAATGCAAACAACGCTCTGGTAAAATATCTGTTCGAACACAAAGATTCCGAACATTCCGGCATGTTTGCAGAACAGCTCTATGATCTGGCCATGCTTTCCAACCAACCATTGTCCGCAGAGGCTATGACAAAGTTCGTAAAGCGAAGCAACGATATCATGTTACTGTTAACCAAATAAAAAATGGTATGAAAAACTCCGAAGCTGTATGCTTCGGAGTTTTTTGCTTCTATGATATTAAAAATTACGAAAAATGTCT
>UMEZ01084433.1_pt1 | contig 11871 bp, 8 predicted proteins | sample 1964841 | NCBI WGS metagenome assembly UMEZ01 (sample SAMEA4836029, study PRJEB28245) | human gut metagenome | biome: gut microbiome; material: fecal sample | place: Denmark | collected 2008 | reverse complement strand
GAAGAAGGCAGCAGACAGCGGGAATGCCGATGCGCAATATAATCTTGGCTTTTGTTATGTAGGAGGAATGGGAGTAGAAAAGGATCTGAACAAGGCAATAAAATATTGGGAGAAAGCGGCGGCCCAAGGGCATGCAGTGGCGCAAAATACGCTTGGTAAGTGTTATACCGAAGGAGTAGGGGGAGCGACAGATTATAAAAAGGCATTTGAATATTATAAGAAGGCAGCGGACCAAGACTATGCCGATGCGCAATATAATCTTGGTTTTTGTTATATCAGAGGAGTAGGAGTAGAAGAAAATCTGAACAAAGCGATAGAATATTGGAAGAAGGCGGCGGATAATGGCCATGTCGAGGCCCAATATAACCTTGGGGCGTGCTATACAAATGGTGAAGGCGTAGAGAAAGATTTTATCAAGTCGTTTGAATATTATAAGAAAGCGGCGGATCAAGGGTATGCCGATGCGCAGCTAATGGTTGCAATATCTTATAGCTATGGTAAAGGCGTAGAGGAAAATCCTAATAAGGCGATAGAATATTATAAGAAGGCGGCGGATCAAGGGCAAGCAGATGCGCAATACTTCATGGGGAGTTTTTATGAACATGGCTATGCGGTAAATATTGATCGGGAGAAAGCCTTTGAATATTGGAAGAAGGCGGCAGAGCAGGGGCATGTCGATGCGCAATACTGCGTTGGAGTTTGTTATGCTGGAGGAGTAGGCGTAGAAAAGGATTTAAACAAAGCGATAGAATATTTGAAGAAGGCAGCGGACCAAGGTTCTGACGCCGCAAAAGAGACATTGAAAAAATTGGGGAATTAGATAACCTAAGATATCGCGATAAAAAAATGTGATATCAAAAAAGTAATATAACCAAGCTAAAAATAATACCGGCGTTTCTAATAGTTGTGCGTACAAGTGTATTTTTATCTGGATACATTTGATGATTTTTCCCATATAAGATAAAACGGAAATTTTATTGGCGATATTGTGAACGTATTCAAAATGCTACAAAATGGCGGCATACTTGAATAATCTTCTGCATAAAACAGGCCGAAAAAGCGCAATATTGCCGGAGTTGCAAGAGTAGGGAAGATCAAGACAACGCGATTGAAAATTATAAGTAAGCGGCTATGTAGGAATATAACTAAGAAGAAGTATAATATACCCTTAAATTTGTTATTACAATAGTAGGGCGTTTTAATATTGGAATAATGAAGCGGAGCAGGGCAATAACACTGCAAAGGGGGCATTGCAAGGCAATGGCTGTTTTTTGCAGCATTTGCGCAAATTAAAATCGTGAGGCTTGCCTTGCGTCGCAATATCGCACATCGTATTTATAATCGCTTCGCCAAAAATTTTTGAATAAAGGGGCAAGGGTGGAAATTTTTTGCTGTGGCAGAAAAATGAAACGCAGAATTTTTTGAATCCAGCCGGGTAATTAGAAAATTTTACGAATTTCCACAAATAGAAGGCCGGTAGTGTACCCCACACTACCGGCCAGTTTATTTTCTACTTTATTTATTTACCCCATCTCCCGTAGGAGAAATTTTTTATTATGCCACCACTTTGAACATTATTATCTTTATGTCAAGTGTTTTTTTTAATTTTTTTTGCGGGTAGAAGATTTTTTTATAGATTAGTTGTTTTTTAAGAATTCGAGATCCTTTTTGACGTTTAGGAGAGGGTCTTTAGCGGAGCCGTCTTCGATAATAAAATATCCGTCGTAGCCCTGTTTGTCGAGTTCGGCCAACATTTCCTTCAAGGGCAGAACGCCTTCTCCGTACGCAACTGTTGGGCTGTTTAACCTGCCAAATTCCTTCAAATCCTTAAAGTGTATTTCAACAAGCTTTTCTTTTACGTCCTTAAATCCCTGCACATTGTCTATGCCCGAGCAACCCCACGCTCCGTTGTCTGCGCAGACGCCTACGTTTTTCGTGCCCTTAATTAGCTCCATTACAACTTTGGGGTTGTAGTAGTCGTTGCCGCTACCTTTTTGATGGCAATGTATCACCATTTTTATTCCGTACTCCCCGCAGATTTTATCCCAAAGTGAAAGCAGATTTTTGGGGGATTCTGTCGCTATTACGGGTATTGAAAATTCTTTGGCAAATTCGCATATTGCGCGCATCTCTTTCTCGTTGCTGGCTCCTGTCACGCCGTAGCCTATGATTTTAAATCCGTTGCCGAATATGAGTTCTTTTGCATACGCCTTCTGTTCTGGGGTCATCCAGTGGCCGAATGCGGCTTTGGGGCCGGCTTTGCCGCCAAGCTTCTGCCCGGGGTAGCATTGCAGTGCGCGCACAGGCGTGCCTTTAAGCATATTTACAGTATCGGTCAGAGTATTGTTGTGGAAGGTCCAAGTCTGAACGGCAACTTTCCTCGGAGCTTTTGCCGGGCATGTTGATGTTGCGCATCCGCATAGAAATGCGCTTGCTGCAATCAATATAGTTATAAGCTTTTTCATAACCGCAATATATTGCCGTATTGTGCTGCACTTCAAGAAATATAAACTAAAAGAAATAAAAAAACCATTTAAGTCCAATTTTCTGCGCGGCTATTCAAATTCCTTTGTTCGTAAACAAAAAAATCCGCACTTCTGCGGATTTTCTATTTTTTAGAGATTAATTTCCTAATATAAGACTTTTTGTTTCAGAAAAACTAATGCGTTTTTAAATATTCGGCGCACTTTATGACTTCCGGTAGGTTGTTGTCGTAATTAGTCTCGTGCTCGATAAGGAAGTATCCGTCAAAACCCTGCCTGTCGAGCTCGGCGAGCAACGCTTCCGTATTGAGCTGGCCTGTTCCAAACACAACGGGTTGGTTTTTGATGTTCCCAAACTCTTTTTGGTCTTTGAAGTGGACTATCGCGATTTTCCCTTCAAGCGTTTTGTATCCCTCCACTCCGTCAATTTTCGAGCGCGACCAATGGCCGTTGTCGGGGCAGGCGTATATATGCTTGTAGTTCTTTATAAGGTCGCGTACTACTTTCGGGTCGTAATATTTATTGGCTTTATTGTCTATCGCGTGATTGTGCAGAGCCATTTTTATGCCGTACTTGGCGCAGTATTTTTCCCAGTCGTCAAGCCAATCTGCCGGCGATTCGGTAAGGATTATCGGAATGCCTATATCTTTTGCAAAAGCGCAGGCTCTTTCTATATCAGATTTATTTGTCGTGTAATATACCCCGAAACTCACCGGCACGCAACCGTTGTCGGCAAGCAATTTTTTGAGGTAAGCCCTCTCTTCTTTATTCATGTCGGGGCCTATTCGTTTTACATTCGGATATTTTTTGCTAAGCGCTTGGCCTGCCGTAAGCCCAACGCCCGTTATTCCGGCCTTTTTCATAAGAGGCAGTGATTCTTCCAAAGTCTTTTTATGGAAAGTGTACATCTGAACCCCTATCTTTCTGTGCTTGGCGACGGCATTATTTTCGGCTGTCGAAGAACAAGCGCAGAAGCATACGGTTATTGCTGTAATGGCTACTATTTGTAAAAATTTTCTCATATTTTGCCCTTAGATTTTATTAACAAATAAAATTAACTAACGCTCATCTCAAACGTTTGAGCCAACGGCGAAATTTTGCAAGCAAAATCGCTGGCCCATTTTTTATGTTTATACAATTTTCCCTACATTGCCGCTTCCCCATATAAGATATTTTATGCGTAGAAACTATGATTATGATTTAAAGCAATACATATATTGTACATCGCTTATGAAATTTGTGCCGATTTTTAATATTAATAAACTTATTTTGTATTTTATAAATTTTCTCTTTCTGAAAAATAAAAAGCCGGATTGAATTTTTTACTTTCAATCCGGCAACATACTCCAATTAGTTTATAAAAATCTTATTTCCCCAATTTAAAAGCTTTTCTTGTAAGCCCTGCGCCAACGTATGCCGAAACGAGGTTTGCCATCAATTCCTTCCAAACATCGGCAAGGTAAAATCCCTTCACATACGCCACTGCAAAACTTTCCTTTTCGGGAATCAATCCCCACAGCCAGCCGCCTGTCTGCTCGACAGTCTCCACTGCAACGGGTATATCCTTAAAAAACGCAAACACAAACGGCGCGATTCCAAGCATTGCAAACGCAGCAAGCAACATCGCCCTGCGCGTCCACGTTCCGCCGTCGTCCTTTGTGCGAGTAAATGCCGCGTCGTGCGCCGTTATGTCGGCCGCCTGTTGCTTTTGTAAGGCTTCCAAGACTGCCGTATATTTTTGCGTATTGAGAGCCGACAGTTGCCCCAATATTGTGACAAGCCCCGTAAATATCGCGCCAAGCGCTCCCGAATCCCATAGAGATTGTATTACTTCACCCATTTTGCGCTTCCGTTTCTTTGGCGGATTCCGCCTGTTTTGTCGCGCTTTCCGCAAAGGCAATGCACCAAGCGGCTCTGCCCAATTTGCGCACGAGCGAATACATACCCAGCGCTTTTAATTCCTTCCACCACTTCCAGCTTGGTGCGCGGTACAAAATTTCATCGAGCATATTTGCCCTAAATTCCTTGTCGGCTTCGAGCCTCTTTTCCTCTGTGCCGTCCGACTTCGCATAGCGCCAGTCGTGCACTGCCGCCGAATACTCTATGAACGAAAACGCCCTTGTGAGTTTTAAACGCGAGTCATTCGAGAGCCCCGAACCGCCCACTCCGTTGCAAACTTCGCAAAGTTCGTCGATTCCCGCATCGAAAAATTCCTGCGGCGCGGACAATCCCGCTTTCTGTATTCCCGCGCGGATAGCCGCCATTCTTTCTTTTGTATATATCATATATTATCCTCTTGCTTTAAGCTTGCTCCTGCGCGTCGGCGGGCGGCTCGTCCTCTTCTTCAATGTCTGCGGGAATCAAGAGCGCCGCAATTTGCGCGACTATCGCGTCGGGAAGCTTGTCAACGTAGCTTTCGCCGTAAACATACGGCTTCGACAGTCCGTCGCTCCATTCCTCCCCGCTCGGGAATTTTGTTATTGCCTCTCCTTTGAGAGTAATTTCTTTGAGCGCAAAATATATTTCAACGCCTTCCTTACTTTTGATTAAAACTTTCTTAGCCATTTGATTGATTTATTTGAGTTTTAATTTCATCGACAAAAACTTTTATTGACTGGTCGTTGTCGCCAGCAACTGTGCCGCTTCCTTGCACTGTCGCGTCATTGGAATTGCCCGAAGCGTCCTTCACAAGCGTAGTCGTTGCATTTCGCGCGATTGTGTAGTTTTCGAGCGCAAGATTACAGCGCGTATAATAGGTATTAGATAATGTGATAGTTCCAGACGTTAGCGCACCGATTACCATTTGCATTCTCCCCCTATTCCCGAGAGAACTTTCGCAATCAAATTTTATCTTATAATGCCCCGAGGACGTTATACCCAATGAAGCATTGCTATAAAAGCCCCCGCCTGGTGCGGAATCTTTTTTGGTGGTTGATTGTGTCGAATAATCATAAATTTCAGCGTGAGCTTTTTGGCAATTTGTATAAACTTCAAATTTAGGCGTTCCTGAAAATGAAACCTCAACGTCTATTGTAAAAGAAAAATTAAATCCACTTGGAATTTCTCCGCCTGTAATGCGCGGATATGACTCGTTCGAAGTTCCAGAACAAGTAGCGGTATCTCCCGAAACTGACCAGCCTCCCCCGTACATCCCTGTGAATTGGTTGCCAATTAGCGAAGGCGGAATGAGCCTGCCTGCCTCATAGTCAGCAATGCTGTATGGCGAGCCTTCCGCGCTTATATCAAAATTAAAAACGTACAAATTGCGCAACCTCATCGGATTCGCCGAAGCAGGCTGCGACGAATCATTTTGATTGGAAGTATTTACAGCGTAATTAACAGTTCCGCTTAAAGAATCTAATGTTAATCCTTTGTAAGGAGTTGTAGCTACTTTTGCTCCGTCAACGTATATATCAAAATTAACATGCGTTGATTCTAATTCTCTGCAAATTCCTACAATAGTATGCTCCTTACCCAAAAATGTATCCTTGTCAAAAAAGTAAGATACTTCTGAATATGATACAGTTCCGTCTGTATTTTTTGAAATTCGCAACTGAATATTAGGGTTATTTATTACGTTGTTAAAACATATTGAACCCCATAACGCCCCAGTTCCGTTGTCTCCAAACTGAAATATTGTTTGAGTTCCCTCGGTTGAGCCTTCCCAAGAATCAACCCGCACCGTCGCGCAAATCGAGAACGGGAAATTGGGAATCGCAAAATTCGACCCAAAAAGTTTTCCTTTGTTGAAATACAAAGTGCCATACGGAAGCTTGGAAAGGTGTGAATCTAAAACTTTATTTTCTATTGCAGTAATAGTATTTTCTGCCGCATTTATATTTCCCTCTATAATGTTTATTTCAGATTCTATTTCGTTTAGCGACTGTTCCGTACTTTCGGCGCTTGCGTAAAGATCTTGCGCTTCGGATTTTTTCAAATATTCCGAATGCTCGTGGGTGGCGTCGGCTTTCTGCGAGCATGCGGATTCTATTGATTGCAGAGTTTCGGCCGCGGAAAGCGCGCCTAAATTTTCGAGGGCAACCGCCTTATCAAGTAAATCCGAGAGGTTTTTGTCTTTTTGTAAAAAAATACCTTTCGCGTCTTCCGTTTTTAAAAAAGACTGCAGAATTTCCGTTTCCGCCGCCGGAGAATCTCCAAATGATTCTTCAATATTTATCCAGCCCTGCGTGAAAGTTGTCCGTTTCCCTTCGGGGGAAAATGCGCATATGCGAATCCATTTTGAGCCTGCTTCAAATGCGTTTTCCTCCGCCGCAACTTCTATTATTGCATTAAAGGAGCAAGTGTCGGATATGTCGGAAATATCCTCAGTGCTTTTGGAAAGTAGGAGCTTTACGCTTCGCGGCGACGGCGCGTTTCTTGCGCCAATATCGAATATCTCGACAGATACTCTCGCTACGGCTGACGCGGATATGCTCTCGCCGGATTTTGCGAGCGTTATTGCAAATTCGATGTCGTCGTGCGACTTTAACGAAATCTCGCGCGAAGTCTGCGCGTTTTTCGGAGAGTCCGAATTTTGCGAGTCGGCGCGTATTATTATTCTGTTTGTGATTGAATTGCTTTGTGTAGCCATGATGGGCTACAAATATCACACAACAGTGATAGCCGCAAATTTACTTTGGGAAGAGTTGATTGGGGAAAAGTTTTGGGAATTTTTGAGTCGCTATTTTCTTTTACCGTTTTTGGCGGCGTCGAGTTCAACTTCAAAGAGCAGGTCGTCGCGGCAAACAGTGCTATATGAAGGGCAGTGTGGAAGCTCCAGATTGCGTTTGAGACACCAGTTTTTAAAGGCGGCGTAGAATTCCGGACGCTGGCAGTATGCTATCGCTCTTACCGTGTCGGAGAAATCCATATCGCGGGATTTTAGTATGCCTTCTATGACAGACATTGTGAGGTCTACTTGTTTTTCAATATCGCCAAAGTGAGCAGTTGCTCCTCCCGGTTCTATGCTTGCTGTTCCGGATATTATTATGCGCCTTGAATATTCGGTATCGATTTCCACAGCCCTTGAAAACGAGCTTCCGTATTCGGGCGCACCACATTGCAGAGGGGATTGAAGCTCGCGCACGTCCCAAAATCTATTGGTGCCGTCGCTTTTTATGGCGAGTATTCCGCTTTCAATCTTGGCTCCCGCGGGATTGGGAGCGCCGATTCCCGTGCTTGCGGGTAGCAGCGCTTTAAATATGCCTTCTTTCTGGAAAAACTCAGTTCTTGCGCGGTTAAATTCGGAGTACCAGTCGAGCAATTCAAAATTGTAAAACCAAGTTCTTGCAATGTCTGTAAATTTATATCCTCCGCTTTCGAGCAGGTGCTTCATCTCCGAGAGATTTTTTAAAGTTTCCCCGTAGCCCTCAGCATCGGATTTTCCCGGCGTTATTCCGAAGCTTCTAAAATATTTTATTCCGCCCGCCGCATACGTTGCGGTAAAGTAGTCTCCTACTTTGTTAAAATTCGCGCGCGTCCCTCTAATTGCGGTAATATGGGCGCCTGCGAGAACCGGAAGCTCATTTTCGCGGAGCGGTAAAATATGGTTTGCCGGCATTCCCTCCAAAATATTTCCTGCCGTTTCCGCCACCCACTTTGGCCCGAATAGTTCTGCGCAGACAATCTGGGCGCCGAGGTTTTGCATTGTGCGTAATGCGCGCCCGAATTCGGAAACAGCCTCATCATGCGATTCGAATATGAGCGGCATGTGAAGTTCGGCGATATCTGTATCGAGCAGTATTTCCCTCATGTTTATTATTTCCTCCCTTTGGTGAAACGGCGCTTAAAGTATCGATAGTTGCGCACCGTACATTTACATAAAAATACGTGTGCGGAATCTGTCAATCCTTTGTATTGAAATTGAGTTTTTTATATAAAACAAATCTGAGGGTGCAATGTTTGCCAAGTTCCGTATTTTTTGTTTAATATGCGCTTATGGAAAAAATATTTTATGGGGGAATTAATTAGGGAAACAAAAAAAAGCTTCGGCTTAACCGAAGCTTTTTGCAGTTTTATTAGCGAGTAACGCTTTCTGCTACAAATAGGGCTATTTTTTCCTGCGCGCCGCGATTGCAAGCGCTAAAAGCCCTATAAGCGCGCCTATTTCAGCCGGTTCCGGGACGCTCGCGAACGATACCGTAAGCGTATTGCCCACCCATTCAAAATTTGCGAAGCAGTTTTCAAGATTCTTCGCGTAAAAATCTTCATTTGCGTCGTCGGAGAAGCCTTCGCGTTCGGTTGCCGTCAATAGCTCGTAGAAGAATTCTTCATTGTCTATATTCTCGGATAATATTTCATAGCCGTTAAAGTCCACTCCTATTGGGCCGTCTCCAAGTTTTGAAAGTTTGCCGTCGACAGTTATTTTGTCGGCGATTCCGCTATTGAGCGCATCGTTGCCGTAAAGGATAATGTCGCCGCCGTACCAGTCGGCGCCGGATACTGTAACTCCGCCGTCGATGCCTCCAAATGCGCCGCCTGTCATAGTTAGTTTGCCGAGGGCGGTTGAGCTTTTCATTATAAGAGTTCCGCTTTCGACTTCCACTGTGCCGCTAAATTGCGCGTCTGCGTGGATTATCTGCTTTTTCCCGTCTACTCCGGCCATTTTAACGCTCATTACAGTAGTGACGTCGTCGGCGGGCTTTTCGTTGAATTCGCCGCTGAATTCGCAATCCACTTCATTTGTAAATATCAATTTTACCGTGCTCGATTCCATTGTGCGCGAGTTGTTCGTAAAAACGCCCATGCCGTCAAGACCGCCGATTTTTGCGTAAATGTGCGTTGCCCCAGGCGCGGGCTTCGAGGAGCTCCAGCTTATGACGTTTACCCTGTTTAAAATATTTAGCCGCGGGAGCTCTCCGGTGCTGGAAGGCGTCATTCTCACGACTCCGTCTATTACAATGTCGGGCGTGTTTTCCGAGTGCAGCGCGGATGTGTCTTCATTCCAGACATTCAAGCCGACAGTTGAATTGCCTGTTATGTTGAAATCTCCGTTTACTGTTAGGTATTTCATGCAGGCATCTTCATTCATAGTGACGTTTGTTCCGGCGCTGTCACCCATAGTTGCGAGGCAAACGCCCGAAGCGTCTCCGCCAAAGTATATAATTGATTTTGCGCCGTCGCTGCCTATATCGACGCTCCCAAGCGTAACTTCAGGTTGCGTTGAATTGAATTTTGACGACCCAAACACTACTGTCGCCGAAGATGTTCCGCCTGTAAACGTAAAATTGCCAATATTCCAGTATGCATTGTTGGCGTCGGAAATTAGCATTGTTTTGGCGCTTGCGTTGCCGTCTGAGACCAGATTGTTGTTTGAGTCGTAATAGGAGCCTATATTGTTATAGTTAAAGTTTACTATTGATATCGAACCCAAGTTAAGGGTTGGGGTTGTTATATTGTAATAGTATCCCTCTATGCGCATGCTTATGGGAAGATGTGCTTCGTAGTCTATTACCCAATTCGCGTCCGTAGAGTTGACATTCGTCCCCTCAGATGGCGGTACATATTCGCTTCTTGATGTACTCCAAGCTGCTGCGTCGACGACATTTGGCATTTTTTGATGTCCCGTTGCGTCTCCCCAAAAATAAAATGTATTTTCAGCTGCTGAGAGCATGCCAAAGCAGTTTAGAGCCAAAGCGAAAGGTATTATTTTGAAAGATAGTTTACTCGCATTCATGCAGATATTTTGCCGTTTTTTTTAATAAAGTCAACTTATTTTACGACAACTAAAAAATGCCTATCTTCCTAGAATAAGAATGCAGATTGTTGTTTTAATATTGAAATATAATACCTCTTGGAGGGCTGTATTGCGCAAGATTGCAATAATTGAAGCAATGCGCTATGCGAGCAGCGCTATCCTGTAAAAAATAAACGCCATGCAATATGCGAGCAGTGCGAGCCCAAAAAATTGCGCAGCTGCCATTTTTAACGACTTAGTTTCGGAGTAAGTAGTTGCGAGAGTCGCTATGCAAGGGGCTGTCATTAATATAAATATAAGTATGCTTATGCCCTGGGCTTGATTGTAGTCGGCAGATATTTTTTGCCGAAGTGAAACGTCCGCATTTTTGTCGCCCGAGCCCGAGCCGTATATTATTCCGAGTTGCGATATAAATACCTCCTTCGCCGCGAGCGACCCTATAAGCGCGCTTACTATTTTATTATCGAATCCGAGGGGTTTAAAGAGCGGTTCGAGCGCATTGCCAATTCTGCCCATTGCAGTGTAGTCGAACGATTCTTTTAGCTTTGCGTTTTCTATTTGCGCCGTTTGGGAAGCTTTTGTTTTTGCGTCGATGGAGGTGTCCGCCTCTATTTTTGCGATGGTGGCATCGTAATCTTGCGTAAAATTTTTCTTTTCCGGGAATGTTGAGAGCGTCCAAAGTATTATGGACATCGCCAAAATTATCGTACCCGCCTTTTGGATAAATCCGTAGGTTTTGCACCATACTTCCAGCGCCACCGTCTTAATTCTCGGGAGCCTGTAAGGCGGCAGCTCTATCAGGAACGACGAGTCTTCGCCTTTTACGACGGTTTCGCGCAAAACTTTTGCGAGCGCCATTGCCGCCGCGATGCCTATTACATAAATTGCAAACATAACCGGGCCACAGTACTTTGGCGCAAAAAACGCGGGGATAAGCAGCATGTAAACGGGGAAGCGCGCCCCGCAGCTAAATAGCGGAATCACCATAATCGTCGCCAGCCTTTCCATTCGCGATTTTAGCGCGCGCGTTGCCATAATGGCCGGGACCGAGCAGCCGAAGCCAAGAAGCATTGGAATCACGCTGGAGCCGCTTAGCCCAAACCTTCGCATAAACCTGTCGCATAAGAATGCCGCCCTTGCCATATACCCGCTGTCTTCGAGAATCGAGAGCGCAAGGAAGAGCAGGGCGACATTCGGCAGAAATACGAATACTCCGCCGACTCCTCCTATGACGCCCTCAATAACGAGCTTTTTTAGGAAAGGCATGCTGTCGGGCCACGAAGCCCCTATTGCGCCTGCGAGCACCGCAAAAAAATGTTCAAGCACTGCCATCAGCGGTTCTCCGAGCGCAAAAACAAATTCGAATACGCCGTACATCAGCGCGAAGAAAATGGGTATGCCTACAAACCTGTTTAGAAATATGCAGTCAAGTATTCTTGTAGCATTTGCGCGTGCGTGGGCGCGGGTTTTTAGGCACGGCATGCAAATGTCGTCTATAATTTTGTACCTTGCCGCGGCGACGAGCGCGCCGGGGTTTTCGTCCGTCTGGGCTTCAAGCTCGGCGGCGCAGGCTTTTGCGGCTTCGTAAATATGCGGGGCTTTTTCGCGTATGGAGGCGGTCACTGAGGCGTCTTTTTCGAGAAATCTCACAGCCATCCAATCCGCGTACGACTTGAAGGGCGGCGGGAGGGC
>UMEZ01076926.1_pt1 | contig 11897 bp, 14 predicted proteins | sample 1964841 | NCBI WGS metagenome assembly UMEZ01 (sample SAMEA4836029, study PRJEB28245) | human gut metagenome | biome: gut microbiome; material: fecal sample | place: Denmark | collected 2008 | reverse complement strand
ACTTGTTTAGCTGATTTTTGCCGGGATTATGGATTGAATTATAAAACAATCTGGGCGTTTGAAAATGGAAGATGCCAAAATATTAAATACCCGGTTTATTATTACAACGCCTGTTTTACCGAATACGAAAAAAATGAATTTGTTAGGGGGTTTTTTGAATGTCTGTAAATCTGGCAAGTGACAAGTATAAAGAATTAAGAGCAGAGGTTTCCCGCATGGCAAGCATGGCAAACAAGCGGTTGAGCCGTCTTGAAAACAACAATCTGACCATGTTACCCGCATATCAAGCTTGGGAACAAAATGGTTCTATTAGGTTCAGTGTAAAGGGAAAGGATTATAATCAGTTGCAGGCTGAATTTTGGCGGCTGAAAAATTTCTTGGATGATAGAACTTCAACCGTCCGTGAAGCAAACGCATTTTTGCGTGAAATGGCTGAAAATACCGGGATTCAGTATAACGGACTAGAGGACTTGAAAAGCAAAAGCGCAAGGTTCTTTGAATTGGCTGAAAAAATCCGGGAATATAATCAAGCCATTGGGCAGGCGGCACAGGCTCTTGATTATCAAAAGATATGGCAACAAATAAACACAGCTGTTCAGCAGGATGCTATTGATTTAAGTGAAGCGGTTTCAAGTGACGAACAGTTAGAACGATTCCTTGATTTTATGAACGATGTTCAACCCGTTGAAGATAATAAAGAGGGTTACAGTTTAACAAATAGCAATTTTGATTTTGTGGAGATTTAACAATGGTATCTGTCCAGAATTATAAATTGAACATTGCAGGGGAAACGGTCAAAAAGTATGACCGTCAATCTAAAACATGGGTCGAGTATTATAATCTGGAAAGCGCTTTTGATATTGAAACAACGTCAACCGTTTACAATGAAAAGAAGTTCGCATTTATGTATGAATGGACGTTCGGTATTGCAGACAGTAACGGTATTTGTTACGGCAGAACGTGGGAAGAATTTATTGATTTGTGCAACCGCTTAAAAGAATTTTATGGTTTGTGCGAAACAAAAAGATTTGTGATTTATGTTCACAACCTGTCGTTTGAATTTCAATTCATGCGTAAATATTTCAACTGGGTAAATGTGTTTGCAAGTGATGAACGGAAACCCATTAAAGCCCTAACTGATTTAGGGATTGAATTTAGAGACAGTTATATTTTGAGCGGTTATTCTCTTGCAAAATTGGCTGAAAATCTGGTTTCCCATGATATTAAAAAGCTGATGGGAGATTTGGATTATAAGCTATGCAGAACAGCCGAAACCCCGTTGACCGATGAAGAATTATGTTATTGCAACAATGACGTTGAAATTGTTCTTGATTACATAAATGAACAGATTGCACAATATGGTGATATTACAAAGATACCCTTAACAAACACTGGGCGTGTTCGGCAGTTCGTAAAGAATAACTGTTTGCATACCAATAAATCCCACAAAAAGGACAGCAAAGGTAAACGCAAACGCTACACCGATTTAATGAAAGAATGTTCGTTGACCCCGGCACAATATTTGATGTTGAAACGGGTGTTTGCTGGCGGATTTACACACGCAAGCATGAAGTGGAGCGGTCAATTATTGGAGAACGTTTTTTCTATTGATTTTACGTCTAGTTACCCTTATGTGATGTTGTCCGAAAAATTTCCAATGTCAAAGCCTATTCCGATTGACGCAAGAACCGTTGATTTTTGGAAACTTGTTGACGACCCGGACACGGGGTTGATGTTTGATTGCAAAATTACCGGGTTACACGCTAAAAACACTTATGAAAGTTATTTGTCTGAAAGCAAGTGTACAAACATAAAAGGGGGGATTGTGAACAACGGCAGATTGTTTCAAGCAGACGAATTGATTACCTCAATCACTGATATTGATTTGAAGATTATCAAAGCCTGTTACACTTATGAAAAAATTGCCGTCACTAACTGTTATAAATTCTATATGTCCTACTTGCCTAAAGCAATAATTGAAAGCGTTTTGACCCTCTACGAAAAGAAAACCACATTAAAGGGAGTAGAGGGAAAAGAGGTTGAATATTTGTTGTCAAAAGGTATGCTTAACTCTTGTTATGGTATGTGCGTAACTGATATTGTTAAAGAAGAAAATGTGTATAATGGGGAATGGGTAAAAACCCCCGTTGATTCTGAAATGTTGGAAGAACAGATTGATAAATACAATGAAAGCACAACACGTTTTCTCTATTACCCGTGGGGTGTGTGGGTTACAGCATACGCAAGACGGAATTTGTGGACAGGAATTGTGAACATTGCTGACGATTATGTTTACAGTGATACCGATTCAATTAAATTTCTGAACTACGAAAAGCACACCGGGTTTATTGAAGAATATAATAGGCGGGTTGAGCAGAAATTGAAAAAAATGTGTGATTATATGCACATTGATTTTAACAGGTGTAAACCGAAAACAAAAAAGGGGGTTGAAAAGTTAATTGGTGTGTGGGATTTAGAGGGAAATTATGAACATTTCAAAACGCTGGGAGCTAAACGTTATATGTATGAACAAAACGGAAAAATACATATTACAATAGCTGGATTGTCAAAGCAAAATGGCGTGAAGTATTTGGAAACGATTTGCAAAGATAACATTGATATTTTCAATCACTTCAATAATGATTTGTATATACCCCCGGAACACACAGGAAAGAATACACACACATATATTGATTCTGAAATGTCCGGTGAAATTACTGATTATTTGGGGCACACTTGCAAAGTGGTTTCCCCGTCCGCAATCCATCTTTCCGAATGTGATTTCACGTTGTCTATTTCTAGGCAGTACAATAAATTCTTGTGTATGCTTAGAGATGGGTATTTGTACACAGGCGAAAAGAGTATTTGATTTTTGTTCCATGTGGTATTGTTCCACATGGAACATTATGTTATAATAATGGTAGAGGTGATTTGTATGAAAACAGTTTGTGCTATTTGTGGAAATACATTTGAACATTACAAGGGAAGGGCGATTTATTGTACTAACTGTCGTGGTGATATTGAAAAACTTAAATCGCAGATGGGCGGTTTTAGGAAAGCGGCAGAATGGTTAATGCAGGACAGGGCAGTTTTACGGCAAAAGAATATCAAAAAGAAAACCTTGCAAGAAGTGATTGAAATAGCAAACGAAACCGGGGAAAGCTACGGTTATACTGTTGCAAGAATAGAGGGGAGATTATAATGCACTATTACAGTTTACAAAAGATACTGAAGAAAAATGCTGTTTATAACGTTATTTTCGGTGAACGTTCCAACGGCAAAACATACAGTGTTTTGAAATACGGGATTAAAGAATACCTAACCAACGGGGGACAGCTTGCAATAATTCGCCGCTGGAAAGAGGATATAACAGGCAGACGGGCAAGCGATATTTTCAAAGCACTACTTGCAAACGATGAAATAACAAAATTATCCAAAGGGAAATTTTCGGGTGTTACCTATTGGGCGGGAAAATTTTATCTTTGCAATTATGACGAAAAGGGAAAACCCCTGTACAACATAGAACAGGATTGTTTCGCATATACTTTTTCTTTGTCCGATACAGAACACAATAAATCAATCAGTTACCCGAAAATCAAGACAATCATGTTTGACGAATTTTTGACCAAACACGTTTATTTGCAAGACGAATTTGTTTTGTTTATGAACACTGTTTCAACGATTGTTCGCCAAAGAGAAGATGTTAAAATTTTCATGCTTGGCAACACTGTCAATAAATATTGCCCATACTTTTCAGAAATGGGATTGACCCACGTTCTGAAAATGGAACAGGGTACTATTGATGTTTACACATACGGGGATTCTAAATTGACCGTTGCTGTTGAATATTGTGCAAGTATGGAAAGCTCAAAGGCAAACAATTTCTATTTTGCCTTTAACAATCCTAAATTGCACATGATAACCGGGGGAGCTTGGGAACTGGATATTTACCCCCATTTGCCGATGAAATACAAACCGTGTGATGTGCTGTTTACCTACTTTATCGAATTTAATGGACAGTTATTCCAATGTGAGATTGTGCAAGTAGGTGAAACCATGTTCACATACATTCACGCCAAAACAACCGAATTGAGAAACCCGGAACAAGATTTGATTTACACCCTTGAATATCACGCAGAACTGAATTATAATAGAAATGTATTCAAGCCTATTTCTAAACTTCAGGAACGCATTGCTTGGTTTTTCAAGACAGACCGGGTGTTTTACCAGAATAATGAAATAGGTGACGCAATTCACAATTATCTTAAAATCTGCAAGGGGGTTTAACCATGGATTACAACGCTATTGTACAGACGGTTTCAAGTGTAGGTTTTCCCATCGTTATGTGTTTAATGCTCTATAACCAGATGTTGAAAACTGAAGATGTTCACAAACAGGAGATTGCAGAACTTAGAAAAGCAATCGAAAACAACACACTTGCATTGAACAATCTATCAACAAGAAAAGAGGTGTAAACAATGGCAAAGATTGACAAGAAATTTGAATATTTGTGTTTGGGTTCTGGTTCTAATTTGTGGGATTTCCGGGACAAAGAAGCAAGCACAAAGGACAGTGTTCTTTATATGCTTGACCGCTCAAGCATTATGTTCAAATACCACGGGTTGCCCGAAACTGTTCCCGCTGAGGAATTGGAACACATTCTGCAAACCGGGGGTTTTACCATCTGGGGCAAAATAAACGGCGATTTGTATGCTCTTTATGGTGGACTGGGCGGACAAGGTGACGTGTATAACCGTCCTACTCTTGCAACCGTTTCTGTCCCCTATCTGAATTACAATGCAAATTGGGAGATTTCCAAAGATTGCATTGTTATGAAAAACGATTCTGCAATGATGGGTTTACTTCCATTGTACAGGAAGTATTGTACCCTTATGACCGAAAATGAAATAACTATGATTTTGGCAACGGTCAACAAGCGTTTGCAAACTCTCATTTCTGCAAACGATGATAGCACAAAGGCAAGCGCAGAAAAATTCATTTCTGATTTGTTCGATGGGCGGTTAGGTGTTATTGCAGAAACAAAGCTGTTTGACAGCTTGAAAACGTCCCCGGCAACGACCGCAAACACGACAAGCTTGAAAGACCTGTTTGAATTTGAACAGTATCTTAAAGCGTCCATGTTTAATGAAATTGGATTGTCTGCAAACTTCAACATGAAACGGGAGCGGTTGACCGCAAACGAAATTGAAGCAAACACAGATAACCTTTACCCTCTTGTTGATGATATGTTGAATCAGAGAAGAACCGCTCTTGATTCCATCAACAAGATGTTCGGAACGGAAATAACGGTTGAGTTTAACAGTTCGTGGGATTACAGGGCTTTTCAGGGTGAAAGCATTCACAACACCGGGGATGAAGTAAACCCCGACACTGACCCGGATACTGACCCGGATACTGACCCCGACACTGACCCGGACACTGACCCGGATACTGACCCCGGCACTGACCCCGACACTGACCCCGACACTGACCCGGACACTGACCCGGACACTGACCCCGACACGAAAAAGGAACAGTAATGGCAACAATATTTCAGATTAAAGAAGATTTAGCAAATACCGGGGATAAATTAACTAAATGTTCCGGGGTTATTTCTAATGTAATACAGGTATGTGATTCAGTGAACATTTATCAAATGTCGGGGTTAATGTCCACAATCATGCAAGCTAAATCTGTTTTATATGACGTTGACCAACAATTAGAAAAAACTTCAACTGATTGTGAAAACGGACTAGAGATTCTTTTAAGTGAATACATTATAGATGTTAAAACACTGGATGTTGAAACCAAAGCAATCATTGAACAGTTCGATTTTTTAATGTCGGATTTTAAGACGTTACAAAATATGTTTGCATTAAATAATGCTAAAGATTATGCGTTATTCCTTTCAGTTAAGGATTTGCAAGAATTTTCTGCCGTGCTTAATAAGTATAAACAGCAAGTGGACAAGATACAGACGCTTTCTGTTTATTGGAATACGCAGTTAATTATTAAAGAGAGGTGATTAAAATGGATTATACCACCATCGGAACACTTAACCCCCATTTGTTTGCAAAGATTCATGAGATTAACCCCGATTTGAAAATCTTTGCCGTTGTGACCCCGGAACTTCTTGATTCCTCTTATGTTCTGAAATTCAGTTCCCGGATTTGCGCCCCCGTTGTTCTGTCAACGTCCATTGACAATATTGCCGGGATTGTGAACGCAATGTTTGCCCACAAATGGGACACACTGTTTGACACGGTAAATGCGGTTAATTCCAGCGTGGTGAATGCTGGGGAGCATACCACCGAAACGACAAACAGCACAAACACCCCGGACGTTACCACAGAAATCACGGGACAGGTTTCCCCTTATGATTCCGCTGAATTTGCAAACAACGACAAGACCACAACCACGAACAGGGGAACAACCACAATCCACACAGACCGGGAATATACCCGGACAACCCCGAATGCAAACACCACAAATTATATTTTTCAATACTTGAAAAATAACCCGTTATATGATACAATGTTTATGGACGTGAACAGCGTCTTAACACTGAACATTTTTGAAAGCGAGGTATAATGATATGACTGTTCAGCAGATTTACACCCTTATGAACACGGTGACTTCTGAAATCATTGGCAAGTCTGATGTTGTCAAGGAAGATTTGTCCAACGTTGTGGACGTGGGCAAGGAACTGTTCTCCAACACGGACGTTGACAATTATGTGAAGTCCCTTGTGAACCACATTGGCAAGGTCATTTTTGTCAACCGCCCATACACGGGCAACGTCCCCTCTATGATGATGGATTCTTGGGAGTTCGGCTCTGTTCTGGAGAAGATTCAGGCTGACATTCCGCAGGCTACTGAGAACAAGTCTTGGGAGCTGACCAACGGGCAGAGTTATGACCCGAATGTTTTCTACAAGCCCACCGTTTCCGTCAAGTTCTTCAACAGCCGTGTCACCTTTGAAGTTCCCATGTCCTTTACTGAAAAGCAGGTCAAGGACAGTTTCAGCAATGCGGCACAGCTGAACGGTTTCCTTTCCATGCTCTACACCGCCGTTGACAAGTCTATGACGGTCAAGGTTGATTCTCTGGTCATGCGTACCATTGACAACATGATTGCACACACTCTCCACGCTGAGTTTCCCGCCGTCAAAGACGGCAATTACAGCGCCGTTTCCGGCACTAAAGCGGTTAATCTGCTCAAGCTGTACAATGCAAAGTACAGCAAGACGCTGACCGCCGAACAGGCAGTAACCGACCCGGATTTCATCCGCTATGCGTCCTATATCATGGGCGTTTATGCTGACCGTATGGGCAAGCTTTCCACCCTGTTCAACGTGGGCGAAAAGGAACGGTTTACCCCGTCCGATATGCTCAATGTGGTTATGCTTTCTGATTTTGAGAAAGCCGCTTCTACCTACCTTTACGCTGACACTTGGCACAATGAGAACGTGAAACTTCCCACCGCCGAAACTGTTCCGTATTGGCAGGGTTCGGGGCAGAATTACAGCTTTTCCGACACGTCCAAAATTCATGTGAGTATCACGGACGGTTCGAGCGGTACTGTTGAGGTTTCCGCTTCTGGTATCCTTGCTATCATGTATGACAAGGATGCAATGGGCGTTTGCAATACTGACCGCCGTGTTACCACGCAGTATAATGCAAAGGCTGAGTTCTTCAATAACTTCTACAAGTTCGATGCAAGTTATTTCAATGACTTGAACGAAAACTTTGTTGTGTTCTTTGTCGCATAACAAGCCGCCCAACACATAGCACAACTTCCCACCGGGGAGCAGGATTTTTCCCCTGTTCCCCGGTTTTATTTTTTGAAAAGAGGGTTTATATGCAAATCACATTATATAAAACCCCGTCAACGTCAAACACAATCGGTAAAACGCTGGACAGCGAAACCCCGATTGAAAACGTTTTGTTGAAAGATAAAACCGATATTAAAAACCCTGTTTTGAAACTGAGAAGCGATGATTCTATTTTTGGTTTCAATTACTGTTATATCCCGAATTTTAAGCGGTTCTATTTTATCAACAATATCCGGGTGTTCCCTAACTCTATTTATGAGTTAGACTTGTCTGTTGACGTTCTTGAAACGTTCAAAGCTGACATTCTGAAAAGCAAAGGTTTTGTGAACCGTCAAACGGAATTTAATTCCTATTATAACCGGGATTACACAAGTGAAGTCCGCAAAGAAATTGATGTTTACAAGAGCGAAACAACGTTGAAGATTGATTCTAAAAACATGGTTCTTGTAACTGTCGGGGGGTGAATAAATTATGTCACAGTATGTTCAGGGTGATAGCAATTTCTACATTACAAGTGTAAAATCTGGAAACAATTCAATCACGCTTGAATCAGGCGGCAGTACAAAAACATACAAGTCCATCCCTGTTACCACACACAGCAGTTTTTATACAAGAGAACAAAGCACTATTTTCAATTCTGGTTATATCATCGGAACTAACCAAACGGGAATGAACAATTCCGCTGATTTACGGGTTTTTGTCGGTAATTATGCGGATGTAAACGCAGAATGTATTGATGTTACTGATTCCGTAACCATAACAAAAAATTCTGCTTTTTCTGAAATTACTATCAAAAATTTCCCCGATTCCGTCAAATCCAAATATTCACAACCCGTTGTTATTTTGGCAAAGGTTAAGACCACACCGACCACGGTTAAATTAACCCAAACTTTAACGGGCATGGAAAGTGACCACACAGGTGATACACTTCCTATAAATGAGGATTTTACAATCACTCTGTCTGTCATTGAACCAACTGATGAATGGGGAAACCCCATTGACGGCGCAACGAAACCACCGATTCAGAAAGTAACAAGCACTGTCGGAACGGTTTCTATTGACCGTGAAGCGGGTACAGCAACAATCACAGGCAACGCAACAAAGGACGTGGAAATTGTTGGTATTGCAAAAAATGTGATTGTGTACACCAACAATGGAACGTTTGAAAATTGCTCTTGCAATTATACCAATGGTGAAACGTTTGACCAAAACAAGCCTGTTAAAGTTACCGCAGACGCAGGGTATTATTTCAGTGGAACTGATTATGTGATTTACCCGGACAATGATTCTTCTTTCCCTGTTCAGTTTACCGTTTCACAGGACAAAACAGAACTGACATACACCCCGGATGATTCAACGGCAGGAAAAGACCTGTACTTGTACGGTCAATACAACGCTATTGAACTTCCCGCACACTATGTTTATTTCAGTGATTCAGCACTTGGAACAGCGTCCTTTGTTCATTGCTCTTGCAATTATTCCAACGGCGAAAAACTGAAAGCTGAAAAGGTGGTTACAATCACAGCTGACCCCGGATATTTTTTCCAGACTGATTTTGAATATGCGTTTGACGATGTTGGAACAGTAACCAGACCGTTCACAAAATCCGCTGACGGTTCAACGCTGACGATTCCCACACCACCGGACGCAGATGTTAAATTGTTCCAGAAATATGAAGCAATCGCAAAGATTGCAAGTATTTCCGGGTTCGTCAATCTGTATTCCCCCACCACTGACGAATTACAGGCACTTTCTAAAGAGCGATTCTATACGCTTTCCGATGAAAATACCATTGATTATGGACAGTTTATCACCGCTGTTTATGTGTGTCCGCTGGAAATTCCAGCCGAAAATCTGGGCGATAAAGGAACAATCAACCTTGGAAAATTCAACGCCACGACAAAGGCAACGCTATTGAAAAACTACCGTTCTAATGTTCCATGTGGAACAATCAGCGTACCCGCCAAATATAACAACGTCTATGATTACATTAATACCACTTGTACCCTGTATATTCCGTTCTTTGCCCCCATCGTTTTGCAGAACGATTTTGTTATTGGGCAGACCATAACTGTTGACCTTGTTATTGATTGGTATAGTGGAACAGCGTCCTACAACGTTTCCAGCACGTTTAACAATGGCATTTTTGCAAGTGGTACAGCAAACATTGTTACACAGATTCCCTTTATTCAGAAACAAAACAACACCGTTGTAAACCAGATTTCCAACGTTGCAAATTACACCGTTGACACAGCACGAATTGAAGTGACCCGAAACAAGCCCTATCACGCAACGGGTTCTATTTTCGGTAAACCTGTCATTGAATTTGTAACAATCGGGGATTTGTCCGGGTATGCTGAATTTAGCAATGTGGAGTTAATCGGCAACGCCACGGAAACCGAAAAAAAGAGCATTGAAAGCCTGTTAAAATCGGGGGTGTTTATCAATGGCAACACATGAATATAACGTTAAAACACAGGGCAACACAAAAATTTCTAAACATTTCCGTGTTCGGGAATTTGCTTGCAAAGATGGAACTGATTACGTTATGATTTCGAGTGAACTTGTGTGGACGCTGGAAAAGATACGGGAACACTTCAATAGCCCTGTTATCATTAACAGCGCATACAGAACCCCGGCACATAACAAAGCCGTGGGCGGTTCTCCATCCTCTAGGCATTTGCTGGGACAGGCGGCGGATATTGTTGTTAAGGATGTTCCGCCGTCCACCGTTTACGCTTTCTGTTCTTCCCTGTTGACAACCGGGGGAGTGGGCAAATACGACACGTTTACCCATGTTGATGTTAGAAAGAAAAAATCCCGCTGGGATTACACAAAAAAGAAGTAAATTTTTCCGGGTATTTTCGCAAGAAATACCCGGTTTTTTCTTGCAATTATTCCCCGATTATGGTATAATAAGCGTGGGGAAACCCGCATAAAAACATTATAAAATGAGGTGCTAAACATGAAGATTGAAAGCATGATTTCCCGTGATGTTCGCAAGCTCTACATGAACAGTGTGGTTTATGCCGCAAAGATTTACAACAGTGAAACAATGAGGAAAGATTTCCTAAACTACACCCGAAACTATAACAGCGGCGAGAATTTCGCATTGCGTACTGTTATCTATGCAATGAACGTTCTGACCCCCGCAACGTGGTATTCAATGGTTCTGGATTATCAATCCGCTGTACTTGCTACACTATCCCGTAAAGACATTACAGAACCTATTCGAGCATTCTATAACGGTATGTTCACAGGGCTGTTAAACGTTCAAGACATTTTTGATTCATACGACATTATTTAAGAGGTACATAATATGACCGTGGTTCTGTTCCTATTCTGGTTCTTTGCAACGCTGTTAAAAAACAGCAAATAAGTTCACGCCGGGGGTTGAACAGACCCCCGGATTATGGTATAATAAGCGTGGGGAAAGCCCCCACCAACAAGCTGAATGAAACAAGAAATGTGAGGTACAAAAAATGAAGATTACTGTTGATGTTTGCAAGTGCTTTATCAAGACCGTTACCGAAATGGGTGAAACCGTGTTCAAACCTGTTCTGGTCATGGACAGCAAAACAAAGAAACAGGCACAGGAACGTCTTTCCGCTGACCCCATGGAAGAAATCAACAAAGGCAAGGTGTGTGATTGTGAGCATCACCGGATTTCCTTTGAAATCCCGTTTGCAGAGCAGAGCCAAATTCATGTGAAGCTTTGCGAAACTCTTGGCATTGACGCTGATATTGTTTTCTGACAAGCATACACTAACCGGGGGTGAATAACCCCCGGTTTTTTAATTCATCACATGAAACAAATTCACGTTTCATAAATGGGACATAAATGGGACATGGTAATTTCTGGTAATTCTTCAACCGTGGACACCACCGGGGACACCACCGGACACCACCGGGGGCAACTAAGCAATTACCAGTTTTTACCAGCGACAACCGGGGGCGTGTTTGCCTAAACTAACTGTTTGTCATGCCTAACTGTTAGGCACAACTAACTTTAACACTTTAGCACTTTAGCACGGTAAAGGGATAAAGCAGGCAGGGGGGAGGG
>UMEZ01032989.1_pt1 | contig 11923 bp, 4 predicted proteins | sample 1964841 | NCBI WGS metagenome assembly UMEZ01 (sample SAMEA4836029, study PRJEB28245) | human gut metagenome | biome: gut microbiome; material: fecal sample | place: Denmark | collected 2008 | reverse complement strand
CAGCCGCTGCGCCAACCTCTGCCGCAGAATCCGTATCAAGCGGCAAAAGTGCACGGTGCACCGCTTCCATGGTGCGCATCATATTCGTCCCGGTATCGCCGTCAGGCACCGGAAACACATTTAATTCGTCAATCTGCCGGTAACCGGCGGCAAATGCCGCATAAGCGCCCAGCAGCATGTTTTTTATATCGTGGCCGTTAATTACAGCCGTCTGTGTTAAGTTCATCTTCACTCCTTGATTATGGCAGATAGCCCTGTCTTTTTATTTTCCGGCCGCGCCGGATTTATTCTTTGGTACGTACAAAAAGCCCAATGCAGCCGGGTCCCAAATGGGTGGCCAAAACAGCGCCGATGCCCGTCATCAGTACCGGCACACCGGGATAACGCTTAGTCATTTCTTCGTAAAGATATTCGGCATCTTTTTCCGCGCCTTCATTGGCAATGCAGATTCTTTCAAGCTCTCCGTGCGAAGAAGAAATTTCAAGCATTGTGTTAAGCACCTTGCTGCGGGTACGGCATTTGGCCGCTACAACAAGTTTGCCTTCCTTATCCAAAGTTATTACCGGGCGAATGCCCAAAAGGCTTCCGAGCAGTGCGCCAACAGCACCTATGCGACCGCCCTTCTGCAAATATTCCAGCGTATTTACCGAAAAACAGGTTTCCGTGCGTGCAATGGCGCCGTTAATAAACGCTTCCAGTTCATCCATACCGGCGCCTTCATCGGCCTTTTTCAAAATATCAAGCGCCAGTGCGCTGATGGGCGTTGCCGCCGTAAGGCTGTCGAAAATGCGGATATCGGCACCGGGAATTTCCTGCATTACCTGCCGCGCTGCCATGCAGGCTGTATGGTAAGTTCCGCTTAAAACGCTGTCTACAAAAATACCTATAACTTTCTTTCCTTCTTCGGCAAGGCTCGTAAACAAATCCAAAAATTCGCCAACCGGCGGCTGTGAAGTTTTCGGCAGCTCGCCGCTTTCCTTCACCATTTTAAACATTTCTTCCGGCGTTTTTTCGCCGTCGCGCCACTCAACCGCTTTATGGTGGAAAATAAGCTGCAAAATATGGCAGCGTGCGTCATGCGCCAGCGGCGTTTCCGCGGCAGAAGCAATGCTGTCCAAAACTATATGGATGTCATTATTCAAAGTGCCATCCTCCTGTCTATATAATAATTCCGTTAAGATAAAGCTGATTCTATCATTTAATTTTACCATATAGACATAATTTTTTCCACCTGCAAAATAAAAAGGCCCCTGCCCAAAAGCAGGAGCCCGAATATCAGCCGTTAATTAAAAGTCATTTTCCATGAATGCTTTGTCAACGCGTTTCATTTCGCGGGTTACGCAGCGGCCAAATTCTTCGCTTACCCAATCCCAGCGGCTGGTAAGGGTTTCGTCGATTTCTTTGTCCTCATAAATGCGGTGTTCATAGAACTTGCCGTTTACTGCGCTGTAAGCATAGGTTTTGCCGGTGATGTCAAGTTTCAGAATGCGTTCTGCGCTCGGGAATACCGGGTTGTCTTCGCAGGTATCAAGAACCATGCCGACAACAAGGTCAGCGCCGGAAGCTTTGGCAATGCGTACCATAGCGTCTTTGGAAGCGCCGTCTTTGCCGATGTTTTCAGCTGCAATAGCATCGTTGGTAGCGTCATTTTCAAGCAGTTCGTATTCAGGATAATCGAACAGCTGAATAGCGCCGCTGATATAAATCTGGCCTGCGGTTTCGGAACCGGAGTTGTTAACCAGAGGAAGTACTACAACTTTAGCGGCTTCGGCTTTGCCCATAGCGGGAACAGCAAAACATACAGCCATCAGGGCTACCATTAACAGATTAAATAATTTTTTCATTCTCTTACCTCCCAAGATAAAATGGCTATGTAATAATTCTAACACAATTCAGATTAAAAAAACAGTATGCAGTAAAAAAATAATCGCATAAAAAGGCACAGCCCGTGCGTATTACAGGCTGCGCCACAAAATTTTTACATTTAATTATGCGTTTGCGGTTTCATTTTTGCTTCCGGCTTTGCTGCCGCACAAGGTTTTAAGCCCGTTGGTGGCAATTAAAAGTGCCAGAATAATAAGGGCAATGGCAACAACAAGCTGCAAACCGTCGGTAAGCATGCCAAACGGTGCGCCGGTAACGAGTTTATTGACAATGCCGTAAATGCTCATGGCAAGCGCGCTCATGGTTGCGGCAAACATAAAGCCCATCGGCACATAAAGCATCCAGCCCTGGCGGCCGGTAACTTTAAGGAATACCGAAAGCGAAATGAATACCAGCGCTGCGCACAGCTGGTTGGCTGCACCAAACAGCGGCCATACGTTCATATATCCGCCCAGGCAGAGCAGATAACCGAAGAACAGAGTAATAACGGTTGCAAAATATTTGTTGGTTAAAACTTTCTGCAGGCCGCTCATTTCTTCCGGTTTGCCGGAAGTGAAAAGTTCCTGGAAGCACATACGTCCGATACGCCCAACGGAATCGAGCGTGGTAAGAGCAAGTGCGGATACGCACATGGTAATTACGCAGGTTGCAACGTGTGCCGAAAGGCCGAACATGCCCATAAAGCCGCCAACGGCACCGGCAAAAATCTGGAACGGCGTGCCTTTGGGCATTACGCCGCCGGTTGCCGCAGCGCCTACAACAATAAGCGAAACAACTGCAAGGATGGATTCAATAAGCATTGAACCGTAACCGATAAAGAGCATATCTTTTTCGTTGGAAACGGTTTTGGAAGAAGTGCCGGAAGATACCAGGCTGTGGAAGCCCGACACAGCGCCGCAGGCGATGGTGATGAAAAGTATCGGGAACAGCGGCTGGCCGTTTACAACAAAGCCGTTAAACGCCGGCAGTTCGATAGACGGGTTGGTGAAGATAACACCGATAACGCCGCTGGCAATCATGCCTAAAAGCAAAAATACGCTTAAATAATCGCGCGGCTCCATTAAAAGCCACATCGGCATTACTGCCGCCATAAACATATAAGCAAAAACTACATAAAGCCAGGTTGTTTTATCGTAATACAGCGGGTATTCAATGCCTGCCCACAGCATGGCAATCATCAAAACAATGGCAACTGCCAGTTTCGGGCCTTCTGCCAGAGGGCATTTCTTTAAAAAGTAGCCGAAGGCAATGGCAACAACAATGTACAGCATCGAAATGGATGCCGCAGCGGCATTAGGAGTTGCAAGGCCGCCGCCTGCCTTAAAGCCGTTAAAGGTGCTGGCAACAATATCCGCAAAAGCGGCGGTTACAAGCAGGGTAAACAGCCATGAGAACAAAAGGAACATTTTTTTGCCGGTTTTGCCGATGTACTGTTCAATAAGCATGCCCATGGATTTGCCTTCGTTTTTAACGGAAGCGTACAGCGCGGTGAAATCCTGCACGGCACCGAAGAAAATGCCGCCAATCATCAGCCACAGCATTACCGGCGCCCAGCCGAACATAGCGGCAATAATCGGGCCGGTTACAGGGCCTGCGCCCGTAATGGACGAAAACTGATGCGCAAAAACCGTAAATTTGGAGGAGGGAACGTAGTCGTTGCCGTCCTCATGCACATAAGCCGGTGTTCTTGCATTGGGATCTACGCCCCACAGTCTTACAAGCCAGCGGCCATAGATAAAATAGCCGCATGCACACACGACTAATGCGATACCTAACAACATTAATCCTGTCATGATACTTACCTCTTTCCCTTAAAATAAAATAATAATATAGCTTGAAATTTATCACCAAAATCTTTTTCTGTCAACAAAAACCGTAAATTTTTGTGAACTTTTGCAAATTAATCTTCAAAATGTAAAGAATATAATAAAAACAGTGAACTTAATCAGTGTTTGTACACTTATTTAAAACAGCAAAAAACGCCGGGGTTAAACGGCGTTTTTTAGTATTATTATTTTTCAGGCTTTCCAAAAGCATCACTGCCAGATAAGCTGCATCAGTTTTTTGTATTCGCTGCTTAAATGGCGGATGATAACATCAAACATAGTGTAAATCAAATCGCCGTCCGCTTCGCTGCCGGGCAGCAAAACGCAGCAGTCCAAAACAAGTGAGCCGTTATCGTCAAAATAATATTTAAACGATTTAAACCCTTTGTTAAGGCGGTTAAGTTCCTTTAAAAGCCCTGCTTCGTTGGCATCGTTTAAAACACGCGCTGCAACAAGCACACGCACCATGCCGTAAATGCTGCTGTCCAAAACAACAATAGTCGGCAGCTGCTGCCCGTTAATTTCAATATTAGAACGGAAAACAACGCTGTTTAAATTATCACCGGCAATTTCGTCAACAGTAAAACAGGTAATTTTTTTGTCATCAAGATACTTTTTAAAAGATTCCGCTTTTTTATTCATGCCTGACCTCCAAAATTATTTGTAATACCCGGAGGCATACAGCCCCCGGATATTAATTTTTGTTAAGCTTCTACAGCAACTTCATCAGCACCGGCGTTTGTTTCGGTAAATTCCTGATAATCAATCAGGCCGTAGCGGTTATGCAGCGATAAACCGTAGCCGTATGCCTGTTTCCAGTCCTCGTCAAGGTAACGCCCATGCTGCCAGCGCAGATGATTTTCTGCCGTGAAGCGCTGGTCGTAAACATAATCGTATTCATCCAGAGTCAGCAGGATGCCATTGCTTTCCTGAATATGGTCATCGGTAAAGCGCAGGTACATCCAGTCACCCGTGCCGTTCAGCCACATATCAAGGCTGCTTTCCGGACGGTTCTCTTCGGTGTTAATCCAGTAAACGCTGTCGCTGCCATCACGCAGAGGCGGTTTGCCGTAAATTGCTGCAGTCATTTCATCATTGCTGAAGTGCGCGTTATCTTCAACATACAGTTTGTCAAACCACAGCTGACCTTCACTGATATGGATATCGGAGTTATTTACCCACAGGCGGTCAAAGCGGATTCCGCTGTCGCTGTTAGTTTTAATATCGCCGATAGTAAAGTTATCAATCGGTTTATCTGCTTCTGCGTTGTCAGGCGTAATAACCAGCATACCGTCTGCATCCGGACGCTGCGAAATCTGGTCAAGAGTCATATCGCTGCCTGTAAGCACAATCTGCGTACCTGCTACGATATTCTCAACGTTCATGTCCTTGCCTTCCGTGCGCAGCTGCATGGCTACAAGTTCACCGTTAATTTCATGCAATGTCAGGCTGCCGTCAGCGATGTCAATCCTTGCTGCGTTGGTAGCATACAGGTCGTACAAATCAACGTCGCCCGCACCGCCGGTAGTGATGATAATGTTGCCCGCAGTTTCGCTGCCTCCAGACCCGATAGCCGTAAGCGTATTATCCTTGTTTTCAGCGTCCTTCAAATTGCCGTCGCCTGCAATATCAATGGTAATATTGCCGTTTTCAGCATTTTCGCTGCCGGCATTTACATTGCCGCCAAAGGTAATATCGCCGGTGTTAACGTTAAGGTCAACATTTTCCTTAGCTGTCAAATCTGCACCAGTAGTAATATTGCCTTCGTTTGTGGTAAAGCCAATGTTCGTGCCGCTTACTGTTGCGTTTTCGCCAGTTGTAATATCGCCTACACCTTCTACTTCGGCTTTAACATCGCCGCTGGCAGATACGCTGCCGTTAAGGTTAATATTACCATCACCAGTTACAGTGGTTTCTACATTGCCGTTGCTTGCCGTAGTAGTGCCGGTAACCGTAATATTGCCGTTGTTGGCAGTTACTATTACTTCTTCGCCGGAAGCAATTTCGCCTTCAACAGTTACATTACCGTTTGCATCGGTGCTGATGCCATCATTAGTGCCTGCATTGATATTGGTGCTGCCGGTTACAGATTGAACTTTGCCGCCAACTGTTACATTGCCTGCACCGCTGTTAATGGTTACATCAGTGTTGCCGGTTACTTCGCCTTTAGTAGTTACATCGCCGGATTCCGTATCAACATTAACGCTGCCGGTTGCTGCGTTAACCACGCCTTCAAGGTTAATATAACCGTTTGCTGTATCAACATTTACATTATTATTTGCCGTAACATCGCCGGTTGTATGAATATGGCCTTCGTTAGCAATTACATCAATATTGCCTTTTTGGGCATTTACAATACCGCCCAGCTCAATATCGCCGGTAGTCCCTGCATCAACTTTTACATTAGTACCCCCGGTTACATTGCCGGTAGTTGTAATTGCACCGCTGCCGGTGGTAATGTTTACATCATTATCTGTTGCAGTTACGCTGCCGCCGATTTCAATAGCGCCTTTCGTAGTGTTAACATTTACGTTATCCTGCGCATTTAAAGCGCCATTGTTGGTAATTTTACCGTCGGCATCCATAACAATGTTTGCCGCACTGTTAACGGTTGTATCGGCAGTAATGCTGCCTTCGCTGGTAAAGGTTACGTCGCCAGCGCTTTCGCCGGTAGTGGTTACGCTTCCGCCGCTAATGTTGAGGTTGCTGGTATCGCCAAGGCTTCTGACATTTACATAACCATTGTTAACTGTTAAGCCAGCCTTACCCTTGCCAAACTCAACGTTTACAACCTTATTTTCATTATTAGCAGTGCTTACAAGGTCAACATTGCCGGTAAGGCTGTTATCAGCGCTGTAACCGTTTACAACAAAGTTATCAATCGCGTTGCCGGTGCCTGCAAGCAATACATTCTGTGTTGCGGTTGCTTTAACCGTTTCTGCATCAACAGCACTGCCTTCTGTTTCGGTAATGCTGCCGCTGCTGGTTGTAAGCTCAACAGTGCCTGCATTAATATTGCTGTTAACTGTTTCGTCTTCTTCGGTTGCTGCGTAATCTTCACGCCCAAGGTTAATGTTGCTTATGCTTGTTACATCAAGGTTTGCACCTTTAATCGTGCCAAGTACAAGCTCACCTGTAGAGCCGCTGCCGCTTACGCCGGAAAGATAAATGCTCTCTTGTGCGTCAGCATTAACAACTGCTCCATTGTCGAGAATGCGAATAGCGTTGTCAGCAGCACCTATGCTGCCGCCTGCAGTCAGGTTAACTACATCGGCATTAATGCGTCCCTGTGCTTGGGTATTGGGGTCGGTATACATTAAAATGCTGCCATCAGCCTTAAGGTTAGCGGATTGATTAGTAGCAATTGACAGCAAATTCATATCGCCAGTATGGTGAATATTAATAACGCCTGTTGTATTAGCATATATATTGCCGGTAACATCAGTATTTACATAACCGTTATCATTACTAACAATATCACCTTTGCCAGTAAGCGTCAAATCTTCACCGCTAAGCGTACCATTAACATTAATGCCTTTATCGCCTTGCAAACGGATATCGCCATCAGTATCAACGCCGGTAATATTAAGCTGTGAATCCTTTACGCCAGCCAGGTATACGTTTTTATTAGCGTCTACATTTACATTGCCATAAGTACCATCGGCTTTTTGATTTACACTTACGGTAATTGCCTGCTGCTGGCGGATGGTTACCTGCTGATTTTTCTCATTCCATGTAAGGTCGCCTGCTTTAGCCTGTGCCAGCAGTTTAAGGCTTGCTTCGTCATTAAGGTTAGCGTAATCAATAACCTGGGCTGCGCCATCAATGCCAACGCCGCCGTTAGCAGCGTTAAGAGTAATATTGTTAGCTGTTACGTTAGGCGTTTCAACGGTTTGTACATCTTTACCCGGTTCAGCGTTCAATACGCTGTCCTGAATTGCGTACAACAACTGGTTCTTGCTCCAGCCGTAGTTGCTTTCATCAACATCAACCTCAGCATAAGAACTGATAAGCTGCTGTTCAGCTTCGGTAAAGTTATCACCATAAACTTTTTTCTGCGCAGCAAGATACTCATTAGTAATCTCATCATATTTTGCCTGATACTTATCACCAATAGCAACAATTTCCTTATCAGTTGCACCGGCTGCCTCAGCTGCTGCAATTTCGGCACTATAAGCTGCCGATGCTTCTTTATAGGAATTAAGATAAGTATCTTTCGCTGCCTGCAAGTCAGTGTTTGTAGCAAAGGCTTCAGCCAATTTTCCGGCAGCGTCTTTGTAGTTGCCAACAGTGTCAGCCTTGCTATTATCAAATACATATTGAGTAGCTGCCGCTGTATCATTGTCAGCTATAAAGTTCTGCTCTGTTTCATTAAAGCCAGTTCCGGCAAAGTAATTATCAACAACTTGCTGATATTCCGCATTGGCTGCTGCGATTGCCTCCTGGTTATCACCGGCTTCAAGCAAAGCATCCTGCAATTTCTGCTGAGCTGCAACTATGGTTTCATCTTTAGCAAAAGCATCGGCTGCTTCCTGATATTTTTCTACTGCCGGCTTAATAACATCGTCATAAATTGCATCATATGCAAGTGCATCAGCTTTGCTATCCAAAGCTTCCATGCGTTCTTCTTTGGCTTCTTTAGCTGCGTTTGCACTGCTATTAGCATCATCTTGAGCACTGATCAACCCTGCTTCAATCCAGCGGTCAATCTTATCCTGCGCGCTGCTGTTATCGTTATTTTCGCTGGAGTGTGCATCTACAAAGCTGCCGTTATTAACAGTCAGCACTGCGTCGCCGTTTTCGCTTACAATCGTGCCAAGGCGCATATTGCCGTCAGCCTGCGTCAGCACAATGTCGCCCTCTGCCTGCGCGTTAACGCTGCTTGCCATGGTGTCGCTGCTGTAAAGCTCGCTGCCGCCAAGAACCCTAAACGCATTAACAACGGTTCCGTCATCATTCAGCGCACCGATATTGCCGGTGTTGCTGATAAGGTCAATGCGCTGGCCTTTAACTGCATAGTCGCCATTTACTACATATGCTGCGTCAATAAGGTTGCCCTGTGCTTCAAGGTATACGCTGCCGGTTGTAGCATCAATAGCATTTATTCCGCCGGTAACAGCCTGCTCAACGTTCAAATCGCCGCCGGCAGATACAAACTTAATATCGCCGCTATCCGTTGCAATGTTGATATTTGCGCTGTTGCCAATTGCAGAATGGTTTACATTTACGCCAGTTGCAGCTCTAATATTAACATCGTCGGAATTGATGTTGGCACTGCCGATTGCACTTACAGAACCATTGTTGCTGGTAAGATTTACGCTGCCCTTGCCTTCAAAATCGTTATTATCATTTACAACTGTTGCGTTACTGATATTGCCGTTAAGCAGCATATCCTTACCAGAGTTTACTGTAATATCTCCGTTGCCTTCGCCGTTGCCAAGGAAACCAATCTGAATGGTGTTATCGGCCTTAATGCCAGTAGTAGAAGCCATCTGATCGCCGGTAGTTTCAGTCCAGGTGTAAGTATACTCGCCGTAACCAAAAATCTTGCCTGCCACACCATCGTATTTCTTCTTAACAGTCGGGTCCGTTGCTTTTACTTCTTCTTGATTTTGAGGATTAGTATATGTCCAGTCAATCCTGAACATATTGCCGCCGCCTTTATAACCATCGGTAATCAGCGAACCGTCCTTCATCGGTGTAGGATCTTCGGAACTACCACTTGAAATTACGGTACCTTCAACATCTACGCCAATTTGTTCGAGATGGTCGAGCAATGCTTCGCTTGTATTGTAAGACAATGCACCCCAGAACAGGAAATCTTCAGTGTAATGTTTTTCTCTAATAACTTCGCCACTTGCGCCGCCTGTCCAGGCAAACTGGGTACCTTCAACCGGTTTGTAAGCATCTTTAACACCGGTTTGCCATGCAATGCTGCTGGCATCAGTACCATATGCGTATTCGCGCCACTGTCCGTTTTTATATTCGGTTACCCAGCCGTCAACCTTTTTACCAGCACTATCCTCGGTTACATTTTTATCAGTAATACTGATAAGACCGGTTATATCGTTAACGGTAATGCTGTTAACTTTTACGTCTTTATCAACAGCTGCGGTGTTAATATTTACATTACTGGTACCGTCCATCGCCATAATGCGCCCGCCACCGGTGCTTGATACCTTGCCGCTGATTTGGATATTGCCGCCTTCAGGCCTTACGCTTTCGGTAATAAGCTGGCCGGTAGAAGGATTATAATAAACCTTAACTTCGTAATCCCAAACATGGGTATCGGTATTATATACTTCACCGCCTCCGTTAATCAGATATTTGCTATTGCCAAGCACATCATTATCGGTAAGCACAACCTTGTTTGCCTGCCATTCCTTATCAAGATCTTCAACTTTGGCATTATCATCAGCAGTTAACTTGGTAGAATAAGCACCATAACCGCTCTGAATCAACCCGCCGATATTTACGTTTACGGCATCAATATATATGTTGCCACCTGCCAAAATCCCGGCAGATTCTTCACTTATTGTTGCATTAAGCGTAGCAGCATTATATTTATAGCCTATGCCAAGCTCATTTAAATATGATACATAAGCGTTAAAGCCCTCTGTCTTTTTCTCTTCCATGAAGGTATTTGCTGCTGTATTAGATAAACCCTCTTTCTGTGCAACAGCACTAAGCACTTCATTCCATGTTTTAGTATACCCAGTAATATTATTAACATCACCGGCATAACCAAGTTCGCTGAGCGTAATTCCAACTGTATTAATAAGCCAGTCTAAATAAGCTGTATAATCTTTAAATTCTTTAGAGCCATCCTGTTTCAGGCTATGCAGGTATTTCTGTATTTTTTCGGCTACCGCTTCGCTAAACTGCAATTTAGTAATCGGATCGTTGCCTACGTTCAATACACCGCTGCTGCTTTGCTGCGTTACGTTGCCTCTGGTTGCAGTAATTTGAATATTTCGCCCGCTTACATTACCATCAACTAAAATGCTATAGTTATCGTTAATAATTTTAACATCGCCAGCGGTATTGGTAATATCGCCAAAAATGCCAATATCTGCCTGCGGGTGCTGGTTGCCATATTGTGTAAACTGGCTTTCATCACCGCTTCCACCATGAATTGTAATCGTCGGCGTGTTTGCACTGGTACCATCTTCTTGCCACTTACCAGTAAATGTTTTATTACCGGTTAAGTAAACATTGCCGCCGTTATCACTAATAGTTACATCCTGTACCTTTAAATACAGGTCGCTGTTATTAGTAATGGAAATCTGCGGTGCGCCCTGCGCGGTAATTTCGCCACTGCCTTTTAGCGTATCGGTTTCTAGGTTAATATTGCCGCCAGATACTACAATGTCAGGCAGGCTGATAGCAGGAACATCAATATAATCCAGCGGTACAATGTTATTATTTCCATCACGTTCTGCAAGGCCTGCTTTCAACATTTCAGTAAGCAGCAGGTTCTTTTCTTTCTCATAAGCTTCATACGCTTCAGAACCTTCTGCATAAGCAGCTAAGTATTCCATTACCTGATTGTAGCGTTCCATTAAGCCGTTAACCACTACCAGATTATCAGGTGTAATCTGATTCTTATTAAACCAATCTGTTTCTTCACCATCATCAACGGTAATGATTACATCTTTATAGCTTACGTCGCCCTTGTCAACAAGTACTTCCTCCATTACGGGATTGCCCTCATCATCAAGAACCGGCTTGCCATCAGAACCAATCAAAGGTCTTTCTTCATATGTAGGTTGAGCAGCAGTACTTGAATGCCCGTCAATAGTAATATCCAGCTTGTTGTGAACGCCTGCTTTAGCCGTACCGGTTACATTAATGTAGTTATCAGCAGTTTCGTTTTTAATCTGGTCACCAAGCGCAGTAGAAGCTACATTGCCTTCGCCGCCTGTACCAGTCCAAACTTTGTATTCTTTAGCCGATTCGGTAACGGTAGTAAAACCTTTAGCCGCACTGGCATTAATATGGCGTACGCTTTCTGCGTTGCCAGCCAGTTCAATCTGGTTGCTTTGCGTCATGCTGTTGTTAACGGTCGGGTCGGTATAAACCGGTATAGCCGTTTTGTTGTAAGCATCTGCAAGCACCTGCAGGTTAAGGCTCGATTTAGTTCCGTTAGCATCCGCACCGGCGTACAGGTTAATATCTTTTGTGCTTAACAAATCGCTGTCAGCGTCAATGTT
>UMEZ01052858.1_pt1 | contig 11982 bp, 16 predicted proteins | sample 1964841 | NCBI WGS metagenome assembly UMEZ01 (sample SAMEA4836029, study PRJEB28245) | human gut metagenome | biome: gut microbiome; material: fecal sample | place: Denmark | collected 2008 | reverse complement strand
AATTTCTTTTCTAATCAGGAAAAGAGTTTATTGATAGTTTTTTCGTATATTTGATGCAGTTAGAATATATTTAACTGGCTATTAGTAGATTGGGAAGAACTCACACGAGAACGGGCAACGGATAAGAAATTGGAAAGTGTTTAGAACCACTATATTTCTCAATACTGTCAAATAACTCTTAATCTGAGGCAAAAATAAGTAATTCAAACGGAAGAACCAAGAGTACAAGCGGTAAAAACGAAAAAAAGTAATTACTTCATGAAAGACTTAATCGGAACTATTCGAGGAAAGGGTATTAGAGGGAGAATGGGAGGTAAGTAACTGTAAATGAGTGTGATTATCGCTATATTTCGGTGGTTTGCACAGAGGGGTAAATTAGAATTTCAGAACTACTGTTTTATCTCACACACCCGTTTTTGTAGAAATCATACCATTTGTCAATCTGCTCGGGGTTGTCGGCTCCCAGTAACAGAAGCATCTCACGGGTAAATTCCAAGTGTCCTACACCGTTTGCCGTAACGATGTTCTTATCACTGACAGCTTGTGCTTCCACATAATTTTCTACGTTAGTATAAACTGTACACCCCATTTTTTGAGTTGGTCAATACCGTTGCCCGTATGCTTTACATGGTTCAGAAAACCGTGCGAACACAAGAACGAAGCACCGTTGCATATCGCCCCGACGATTTTGTCTTTATCCAAAGCCTCTTTTACCAATGGGGCGACAAGTTCCGCTTCGGGAGAATCCCAACGGTTGCCGCCGATAAGCACCAAGGCTGCATAGTCTTTCGGCATATTCTCAAAAGAATAATCGGGCAAAGTTCTGAAACCGCCGATAGGACGGACAGTGTCCAATGTCGGTGCAACGGTATGCACTTCGTACTTGATTTCACCATCCGGTATCACGGCCACATGAAGGGCCGTGGAGAGAAAAGCCCCCCAGTCTGCGTACCCATTTAACAAGACAAATAAAACTTTCTGTTTCATTGATGTATCTATCTTCTTAGTTTAATAACTTCGCCGCAAGTTTGTAGGTAAAGAGAATTCGGGGATTGGACAACTCCCATCGCTGAACCTCATCCCGTATCAATTCTGCGTGCTCCTTGCTTATGTCTCTCAAGGCATTTCCCACGGATTTCCTTAAATACTTGCTTTCATGTGCCTTGTGCTTACCGATCAACGCAATGGCAATTGACGGATTCTCCTTGAAGAACGGACGAGTTGTCCAAATCCTCAACCCTTCAGTTACGGCACGGATAACATTCGGATTGTCGTCATTCAGCCACTCTTCGATGAGCGGTAAAGACGCTTCATATCCTCTATACTTGCAAACTTCATCGAAAGCCATTGCAAGCATTTCCTGTACACGCCAATTCTTGTCTATACTGACCGTCTCTTTCAGAAAACAAAGAGCATTATTATTCTCTGTTGCCAATCTACCCAATAGCGTTGTCGCCAGCATCCTGAATTGGTAGGCTTCATGCCTGAACAGTTCGAGGGCAAGTTCAAAAAATTGTTTCCTCGGGTATGCGGAAAGGATTTCATTAGCCCCATCAAGGATGTGGTGAAAACCATGCTCTATTTGCCGTATCTTGTTTAATAAGTTATCGATATTCATTTGTTGAGTGTAAAATTCTTCATTCTTCCATTTTTCTTATCGGGTGCCGGATCACAGTCCTTCGCTTTTCGGGAGCGACTTTCCGGGCGTCACTGAGATAGATTTCATGATGCATGCGCTTATCCGTAATGTCGAGGACGTAGCCCCGGCTCTTCATGTATTCGTGCATAAGTGCGACAGTAACCGGCTCGTCATCATAAGAACCGACATGCATGCATTGGACGCATAAGCCCTCATCACAGGAGAGAAACTCAACCTTGGCAAAATCGGTTTTCTTTTTCTTCGTTGCTTCCCGGATTGCCCACTCGAAATCTGCTTTTGTCACAAAGTCCGGAAGACGGATGACCGATATCCACTTGAAGCTTTCCTTTCGGGCATAGTCGATCCCTTTTACGCCATCCTGCCACCAGAAGCCTTCGAGCGGCGGCACGACATAATCGAAATACCCTTCGATCCGATGATCGCCTTTTTGGCTCATTTTGATGGTAAACGCGATTCCATACAAAAGCCCGATCGACTGTTTGTATTCTCCCTCCTCTGCATTCGGGTCTCCCTGTCCTCGAACGGCTATGTAGTTCATGCTTGGCACGGTAATGATACCGGGCTTGCTGGGGGGCATATAGAATTCCCTGTATTCTTTTTTGTAGTCAAAAGCCATTGGTTTATTCCTCCATCTTATCTATTTGTTGCTTGTTTTGATATGCATCCTTATCTTCCTCATCGCCCAGTCGTAATGGCTTGCCGTTGTCGAAACACAGTAAGCACCGAGTGTGGAAGTGGAAGTGGAAGTGCCAGGCCAATCGAACGCCCCCTTGACAAAGAGTTCATCGTTGGAGAATTGCCCTATCAGAGTCATTACCTCCTTGTGACTCTCTTTTAAGTTCGCTTTTGCTTGTGTCAATGGCGTGCTTTGATGCTTCTTCCAAAACTCCACGTTCATTGCCGGGTATGTGTTCCAATTGTACGGTTCGGGCAGGACGGTTTTGTACCCGCCGTCAAGCTTGGCTTTTATCCACCTTAGTAGCAGTTGATGCCACTCGTACAGATATACAAGCACATCACGCAGGTTCCTGTCCCTGCTCCAATGTGTTTCTTTCCCGGCCGTTGCCATTTCGTCGGCAAAGGCTGCCTTCTGCCGTTCTTCGCTCATACTGTCGATGAGTTTCCACATCTTGTCGAATTGTCCGTTGGCAGATGTTATCAAATCCCCTTTTGTCGTTGCTCTTGCCATAGTCGTTATTATTTATCATAGAGTTCCTTGCTAAAACTCCGGCAATGCCCGTTGGGGGCTTCAAAAGTCAGCAATTCGCCGTATAGCTCTTCTCTGATGTTGCCGATGATCTTCACATTTTTGCTTCTCAACTCATCCCGGACAAGTTCGATATCCTCCGCCTCCAACATAATCCTTGTCTTGCCGGCAACAACTTCACCTTTTCTCTCCGGTTCTTTTCAGGATGGCAAACGATGTCTCGCCCAAATCGAACTCTATCCGGTCGCCATCAATGGCTTTTATCTCAAACCCTATATTGCGATAGAATTTTTTCGACCGTTGCAAATCACTGACATAAATCCAACAGGCATATATTTTTTAATCTTCATTCTTATCGTGTTCTTTTTCCGTACTCCGTGCAAACCTTGTCGTGCAATGAGACAATGCCGCCACATTCCGTGCAGGTGTATCGAGCGGGGTGTGTTTCCATGAAATGAAATAAAATACCCCGTTTCCCTTTACAATCTCACTATTTTCGACCGGACTTTCCTTGTAACGGCTGTTGTAACTTCTTTCGAGGTTTCTTATAAGTCTACAAGGGAAGTCGCCACACTGATAGTAATAAGTAATCTCTTTCAGCAGCACGCAGTCCTTTATCCTGCCTTGCGACAATGTTCCGGTCTCCCTTTGCCTTCCCGCGTACAGCCGACGCAAGTTTTTTGCGTTTTCCGTGTATGACAATGCTTATGGCAGACCATACAGTTCATACCGCAGGGAGCGAGCATTTCTATGTCAATGCAGTCAATTCGCATATCTCTTTCCCCATTTATTCTATGCTGCAAAAATAATAATTTTCTTTGTACCGTCGTGCTTTTATTGTTCTATTAATTCCTGTATCTCGTTAAGATGCAACTCAATATGTCCCAAATATCCATCAATCACTTGGCGAAGAGTTACAGCAATACCCTCGAAATTCTGCCATGAATTTTCAAGCTTAGTATGGTCAACCGATTTTATCACTTGAATCATGTGCAGATTGTAATACTTCTACAACTGAATCGTAATATTCCAATCAGCATTTTGATAATCCTGTAAAGCGATCCACAAGTCATTATCCTGTTGATAATCGGGAAAGTCAAGTTTATCGTTGTACTGTAATCGAACCACGCGTTGGTGATTATTTGCAGCAGAATCAACCAAATGATCCAGTATCTGTTTGATAGTCCTGTTTTGTTTATTCCTCTTTTTTGTAATTGTATCAACTGGTAAATCAATCAATTTTTGCTCCCAAGTATCAATATACCGTAGAATCCCATTTGTAACATTTGAAAAATCCATTTTTATTATTTGTTTTATTGAGTCAAAAACAGTAAAACATTCAACTCCTCAACGTCAGGCAAATCAGATGAGTTTGTACTTTACTCTTTGCGATGATTATTAGAATCGTCTTCATCCTAATTTCGTTGCACTTCGGTTTCTTTGCATACGAGACAACATGAGCTAGGCACAGTTTTCACCTTATATCCAATTCGCTTGATTAAAAATCACAAATCTTTTAGCAGACCATTCTCATCGTATTCGAACATAGGCCCCCACACCACCTCCCAATAATACCCGTCAAGATCGGAGAAGTAGGCATGATAACCGCCCCAGAAAGTTTCCGCGGGTTCTTTCGCGATTCTGCCTCCTGCTTTGCATACTTTTTCTATAACCACATCCACCTCTTCACGTCTTTCCACATTGTAGGCGAGTGTAATTCCCGCAAAGCCCTCGGCAATTTTCGGTGGATTCGTTTCACTGATGTCTTTGGCGAGCAGCCCCAGCGGATAAAGCTCAAACTTCGTACCTGGTGTATTGAAGAATATAACCTGTGGTTCATCTCCTTTCTCGCAGGTTTCGAAACCGAGTCCATCACGATAAAATCTTATTGCAAGGCTCATGTTGCGGACACCAAGGCAAATACAAGTAATTTTATTCATATTCACATGATATTTTAGTTATTGTGTGTCGAATCTATACTCCTGGAGTTAACAGTATTTCACTTGTTTATCCGTATATCAGGATCGAAACTGTAGTTTCGCTTGCCCTCTATAACCGTGGCTTGCAGAAATAGTGCCCTGAAACGGTCGAATGTGTTTCTTGCGACGCCGTACCTCCCGCATATCATGGCGATCGTCCGCCCGTCATTTAACAAGCCGGCTATTTCTTCTCCCGCGTCGATCAGGCGTTGGAGCTTGGTATAGCTTCCCCTCCTGCGACCCAGTATGACGCCTTGTTCCCGTCGTGCCGCCAGGGCCTCTTTGGTGCGGGCGGATATGAGGTTTCGCTCGATCTCGGCCACCAGGCCGAACGCAAAGCATAACACCTTGCTGTTGATGGTATCGTCAAAAGAATAGCGATCCTTGGTACTGTACAGGAACACGCCTTTTTCGAGCAGTTCCCCCACGATCGTCATAATATCGGTAAGCGTGCGGCTTAACCTGGAAAGTTCTGTCACGATCAACGTGTCCCCGGCTTTTAACCGCTTTACCGTTGCCCCGAGTTTCCGGTCGCGTCTTTTCTTGCTGCCGCTCACGACTTCCGTGACCCAGCAATCCACCACCATGTTTCTACTACCGGCAAATCTCGTGATCTCGTGTCGTTGGTTAGTCAGCGTCTGCCTTCCCGTGCTGACCCTTAAATAAGCTACTACCATAGTCGGAAAAATTAAAAAAGCACGAAATTGCCTTTTCCCGACAATTAAAAGGTATAATCACTCTATTTATTTGCACGATAAATCGTTCGTTTTCAGAGGCAAAGGTATTGTATTTATTTCAACTAGACAAGCATTTCGTGCAAAATATTGAATAATAGAACATTAAAAGACGGGATTAGCTTTAGAAAGTATTTCGAATCAATAAAATAATAATTTCACTAAAAAACGAAGGATAAAAAGTGAATCACTGCTTGTTTTCGCGTGCTTGCAATTTAATAATGTAATGTACCGGGGTGGCTGTTTCCTGCACATGCCTCCCGGTACGGATAAAACAGAATATATGAGAAAAAGCTTACTCGTCTTGCCGTTTCTGTTGCTGCTGTCCGCCGGTTTCTCGGTGGCCCAGGAGCCACTACCGCGTGACACCGCCGCTGTGAAGGTCTATTTCCAGCAGGGACAGGCCACGCTGGATTCCACGTTCCGGGACAACGGTTCCCGCCTGGACTCGTTCTCCCGCCGTCTGGCCTCGTTTCGGGGTGATACCACCTTCCAGATTCGATCGGTTCGCGTCGTTTCCGGAGCTTCCCCGGAGGGTTCCTCCAAAATCAACAGGAGTTTGTCGGAACGGCGTGCCACGGCCATCCGCTCCTATCTCGAAAAGCGGGTTTCCCTGGATGGTCACGCCTTTGAGGTCGAATCTCCCGGCGTGGACTGGGAGGGCCTCGCCTCCCTGGTCGAATCCTCCGATATGTCCTACCGGGACGAAGTGCTGGAGATACTGTATCATACTCCCGAGTTCGTTATCCGTGAGGGCAAGGTCGTGGATAGCCGCCAGCGTCAGCTGGGCATGCTGCACGGCGGCGAGCCGTGGCGTTACATGGAAGAGCGCTTCTTCCCGGAACTGCGCGCCTCGGGAGTGCTCGTCGTCGTTGAAACCGGGCGGGAGGATACTTCCAGCCCTGAACCGGTCGCCCCGCCGCGCGATACCGTTGTCGTAGAGCACCGGGACACGGTGGAGGTCATCCGACGCGACACGATGGATGTACTTTGCCCTATTGTCCCGGCCCGCAAACCCTTCTACATGTCGCTGAAAACAAACTTGCTCTACTCTACGACGTGGCCCTGGTGCCGAATATCGGAGCGGAGTTCTACCTGGGCCGCGGCTGGTCGCTGGGCGGTAATTGGATGTACGCCTGGTGGAACAGCAAGAAGCGTCATAATTACTGGCGCCTCTACGGCGGGGAGCTGGAGATCCGCAAATACTTCGGTCGTCGCGCGGCAGAAAAACCGCTTACCGGGCATCACCTGGGACTCTACGGGCAGCTGTTCACGTACGACTTCGAGCTCGGGGGTACGGGTTACATGGGCGGCAAACCGGGCGGCACGCTTTGGGAGAAGATGAACTACGCTGTGGGTCTGGAATACGGCTACTCGCTGCCCGTCGCCCGTCGCCTGAACCTGGATTTCGTCATCGGCTTGGGCTACTGGGGCGGCGAATACCATACATACGACCCCGTCGACGATCATTATGTCTGGAAAGAGACCAGGCAGCGCCACTGGTTCGGGCCCACGAAAGCGGAAATCTCCCTCGTGTGGCTGATCGGCCGGGGTAATTACAACGAAAAGAAAGGAGGCAAGCGATGAAAAAGATATTCCATACGGTGACAATGGCGGCACTCCTTGTCGCCGCGACATCCTGCGAGCACAAGGAGCTGTGCCTCGACCACGCGCACGCGGTGGAGGTGGAGGTGGTCTTCGACTGGCGTAACGCTCCCAACGCCGCCCCGGCTTCCATGTCGCTCTACCTGTTCCCGGGTGACGGCGAGGCGTTGCGTTATGATTTCACGGGTCGCGACGGCGGCACCATCCGCGTTCCTATCGGAAAGTACGAGGCGCTGTGCCTGAACTCCGACACCGAAAATATCGTTTACCGGAACACGGAACGCAAGGGTACTTTCGAGGTGACGACCCAGACGAGCCCGCTGCTGGGGGGCCTTTCCGCCCTGGGCGTGCGCTCCGAGGGTGCCCCGAGGGCTGACGGGGCTGAAGACGAGCGCGTCGCGCTGTCCCCGGATATGCTTTGGAGCGACCACGCGGAAAGCATCGAGCTGAAACATGTCCCGGTTCGGCAGAGGATCACGCTTTACCCGGAACAGTCGGTTTGCAGGTACACGGTCGAGATCCGCAACGTCGAGAACCTGAAATATGTCTTTGGTGTCAGCGGTTCGATCTCAGGCCTCGCGGGAGGCCTGTTGCCCGGCACGGACATGCCCAACGCGAACAAGGGCGCTTACCTTGCCGTGAAAGTGAACATCACGACCAAGGACGGGGCCCGTGTATATCCGGCAGAATCTGTCGGCGAGTATGATTGGGCCGCCGTGGCTGTCGGCACGAACTGGCAGGCCGGTAAGAAGTACATCTACACGCTTGACTTCTCGGAGGGTGCCGGTAAGGTCGATCCGAAGAAAGAACAACCTGAAGATCCTACCGTTGACCCGTTCGATCCGGGCGAGGATATCCTGGGCAGCCCCATCAAGTTCACCGTGGAGGTTAGCGAGTGGGAAGACGCCGGCGCGCAGGATATAACAACTATGTAACCAACCCTCCGGTCGCGCGACGGCCGGGCAAACGGGCCGGAAGGGGTTGAACCGGGTAAACGTGTCGTAGGTGAAGAGGCACACGCGCGACACGTTCCGGGGGGAGAGCCGCGAGAGGGCTTTCCCTGTCCCCTTCCGGTCACTAAAGGCAATTTTCGCCTGAACAAAAAAACAGGATATAAAAAACAGGGCCATGAACAAGCAGGAGCTGATAAAAGCGGTAGCCGCCGCGAGCGGGTTGTGCGTCGTGGATGCCTCGAAAGAAATGAGCGCTTTCGAGAATATTTTGGAGGACTGTATGGCGCGAGGGGAAATACTCTCGTGGTCTGGCGTGGGCGCCTTCTGCGTGCGGGAACACAAGGCTCGCCCGGGACGCAACCCGTTCACGGGGTTGGGGATGAGGATTCCGACCCGTAAGGTCGTGAAATTTTCCCCGGGAAAGTCCTTGCGCGAGGCTGTCATAAAGAAAGGAATCCACGGGAGGCGTGCTCGATGCACCGATAAGGAAACATGATATAAATGACTAAATGACATGAATATGGATCTAAAAAAGAATTTATGCCGGGGGCTCGGGAACCGGAGCCTGCCGGTATTGTTTTCGGTTCTCCTGTTCGCCTCGTGCCAGGACGACCTGCAAACGAGTGTACACACGGGGCCCGGCATCCGCTTCTCGGTTTCCGACGGGGCGGGATGGCGTGCCACGCGAGCCGAGGGTAGCCCCGCGGAAGAGACGACCCCGAGGGATTCCCTTCTGGGCGTGCTGCCCCTGCAGGCCGCGGACGGCGGCGAGGGGTTGTACCTGCACGCCATGATCTCCGACAATACCGGCAACGCCCTTGCGGATGACGAACGGATCGGCACCCGTTCCGCTCCCGTGAAGGACATGGAGACCTACGGGAATTTCGGGGTCTTGGCCTACCTCTACACGGGGGCGTGGGACGGCAGCGCCACGCCCGGTTTCATGTACAACACGGAGGTGCGCGGCGATGGCGGCGTGTGGTCGCCCGCGGCGGATCACAACTGGCCGGGCGAGGGGCAGAAACTCCGTTTCTTCGCTTATGCGCCCTACAACACTCCGGGGATCGAGCTACCCGCACAGCATGAGGCGGGATACCCCGGCTTAACCTATACTGTTCCCGAAAAGGTACAAGACCAGAAAGACCTGCTCGTGGCCGCTTCCGGGGAGATGGCGGGCGACCACAACGCCACGGCCCCGCTGACCTTCAGCCACGCCCTGACCGCCGTCCGGTTCGTTGTCGGTGACGACATGCAAAAAGGAAGTGTGACGAAAATAGCCCTCCGCGGCGTGTACGGCAAGGCCGTTTATGATATGGACGGAGACTCGTGGAGTGCTTTCGAGGAAACGAAAGATTTCTCGCAGACGCTTGATAAAAAAGTGGACGGCCAGCCCGGGAATGAGATCACCTCCGGGGAGGGCACTTTCATGATGATCCCGCAGCAGCTGCCCCAGGGCGCGGAGATCGAGGTGGTCTTTACCGATGACCTGACGGGAACCGAGCGGACGCTGAAAGCCGACATCGCCGGGGCGACATGGCCCCAGGGCAAGACCGTCACTTACCGGATTTCCACCTCGAGCATCCTCGTCGTGCCGACTTTCGAGGTGACTGCTCCCGAGGCTTTCACCTATCAAGGAGGTACCAGCGAGTACTCGGTGACCAGCTATCTCGCCGTCTCCCGTGAAGGCGATGCAACGCAGGGTGTGCCGCTGGCGTGGACGGCCGAGTTCGTCGAGGATGACGGTAGCGGGGGCTACAACGTGATCGACCGTCCTGAATGGCTCACTGCTTTCACCGCGAGCGGTAACGGTGGCACGTCTGCCACGATGCTATCTGCCACGATCGCGGCCCAGCAGGGCGTTACCTCCAACCCGCATAACGAGGTGTTGCGGGCGGCAGCTCCCGTGAGCGGTACCTACGACCTCTCGACCAAGGGCGGCACCGAACCTGTGAACACGGCAAACTGCTACGTTATCAACGCCCCCGGTACATACAGCTTGCCGCTGGTTTATGGCAACGCCGTCAAGAACGGGGCGGCCAACACCTCGGCCTATATCCCGTCGGTCATCGACATCCCGGATGAGGAAGAGCGTTACTTGACACACTTCGTAAACCATCTCGATTCGGTTATCACCGATCCGTATATCTACAACAACGCGAACTGCACGCCCGCCAATGCCACGTTGGTATGGCAGGACGAGCCGGAACTGGTGACGAACGTCCGCCTTTCGCCTGACAAGCGCGGCTTGCTTTTCGACGTGCCGCAGGAATCGATCAAGCAGGGAAACGCCATCGTCGCCGTGCGTGACGCCGCCAACACCATCATGTGGAGCTGGCATATATGGGTGACGGATTTCGTGCCGGGACTCCCCCCGACCGTGGAGGAGCGTTACGATCCCCGGAAGACCCAGCGCGACAAGGTCGTGACCAATTACCAAGGGGTGCAATATACCTTTATGGGAAACTGTATCGGCTATTGTTATGAAGGCATCACCACCTACGATGCCCGCAGCGTGAAGGTGCGCTTTACACAGGCGGAAACCGGTGCTATAAAGGTCATAACGCTCATACAAATGCCTGCAGTCGTAAATCCCGGCAATGCGCCCTATTATCAGTTCGGCCGCAAGGATCCGATGCTGCCCGGTATGCTCGACGCTTCTGGTTCCTCTGTCGATAAGAGTTGCTATTCCGACGGCTACGCGTTTAAACTCTCGAATGACCAAAGCTCCATCGGCGCTAGCATCCAGAACCCGCATATATTTTATGGCGTGAGAATATCCAGTTGGTTCTCCGGTGCTCTTCATTATTACAACCTTTGGAGTGCCGACAACATGGAGTATAATGTGCATAACGACAATGCGGTGGTCAAGACGATTTACGATCCCTCGCCCGTCGGCTACCATCTGCCTGCGTCGAACGCCTTCACGGGATTTACGTTTGATGGCACGCACAGAAGCGGCTACGACAAGATTAATACTCCCTATCGCGACGACACGGAGGCTACCTATAATTTTGGTATGGAGTTGTATTGTAACAAGATGATGGGCCAGGGAAGTTACGACACTGCGGGCGGTACAGTCTTCTTTTCGTTTGCGGGTCAACGCCCCTATCAGAGAGGCAAGCCTACCATGTGCGGTATAGATGGTACCTGCTGGAAGGCCGTATATGCTACTAACACTGTCATCCGCCGGCCTTATATAGTTGCCCCGGAAAACACCTACAGCAACGCCAGCGCCTACTTGGTGCAACCCGTTAGGGAATGAGCGTGCGGGAGATGCTTAAAATAGTGAGACTCCAGCGATGACAACCGTTCATGCAACGTGTCATTGCTGTTTCAATCCTAAGAAAATCTAAATCGCAGGCGGCGGATGGGATAACACCCGCCCGCCGCTTTGCTTTTAAATTATCAGTCAATTCATCTATAACGATTCAAAGCCATGGAAATGACAGGATTTACACAAAAACTCCAGAAAGAGATCGAGCGTAAGATCGTCCAGATAGAGACCTCCGATCACAGTATACTGAACAAGTCTATCGAGGCATCACGTGTTTTGGGTGACGCGTTCAAGCGTCTGAAAGAGTTCATCATCTCTTACGAGTTCGCCAGCGAGGAGGAAGAAATCTTGTTTTTCAAGGAGATAAAACCCCGCCTGTTTTCCCGGTTAATCTATTACCGGAAGATTTACAATATCGAGATGAACCGTCCGGTGGGGAGTATCGAATCGCAGAAGGAGTACCTCCTGACGGAGATGGATGATCTGGGTCGGTACACCCGCAAACGGCTTGACTTTATCCGTTATTACCGCAGCGGCGCCACACACCTGGACAGCCTCTATTTCCTGCGC
>UMEZ01084841.1_pt1 | contig 12172 bp, 8 predicted proteins | sample 1964841 | NCBI WGS metagenome assembly UMEZ01 (sample SAMEA4836029, study PRJEB28245) | human gut metagenome | biome: gut microbiome; material: fecal sample | place: Denmark | collected 2008 | reverse complement strand
AAATTTCTATCATTCTGCCGTAGAGGATAACGGTTATCAGTACAGACATGATTTTCATGCAAAGGCTCACAAGTGAGGTTTCCATGACAAGTAAAAGTAGTTCGGGGATTTCCATAGCGTCAAGCCCGGACTGCATGGAGCCGAGGGCGGCGGCAACATCAATCTCTGTGCTGCCGCCGATTACCCCGGCTGCGCCGGAAACAACGTGCTGCGCAACGTCAAATACCGCCATAGTAATATCAAAGGTGTGGGTGACAAGGTACACCGCCACCCACGCCTTGAAAAACCACTTGAAAAACATAAATGTGTCAACGTCGTGCATATTGTTCTTTTCCGTTACCATGCTGATAAGCTCCACGCATAGGACGTAGGTAATGACAAGCCCCGCAATGGGTACGATCACATTCTCCGATAACGTGCGTATCATGTTGAATATGCCCGCGTTCCACCCCTGCGGGGTCTGCCCTACCTCGGCGGCAATGGTGCCGACTTTCTCGTTTACGTCCCCGAACATAGTTGACAGATTACCGTTTATGGCTCCTATGAGGATTTCCTTTATCCATTCGTTAATCGCGTCAAGTATGCTCTGCATAAGCCTTTACCCGCGCTTCTTAACCGAACAAGCCGGAAAGCAGCGGTACAAGGGTCATGCCGATAAGGGCAACGCCGCCGCCCGCCATGAGCTGCTTCATGCCCTGTGATTTCGCGCCGGGGTTGTCATTGCCGTAGCCCTCCATGAGATTGATAACGCCCCAAATGCCAAGCCCTGCTCCAAGAGCGATCACAAGTGTCTGCAAAACTCCAACTGCGCTATTGAAAAATGCCATAAAAAATCCTTTCTGCCGCGTGTGCGGCTGTCCGGCAAGCGGACAAAAGGCGGTCAGCGTTGGGTCGCCGCCGCATAAAAAAACCGCCCTTGTATGAAAGGCGGTGTCCCCACGCTGCGTAAGTTCTGCGGCGCGGCGGTATTCAGTTGTAAGGGTTGGGCGGTACGCTGCCCGGTAGGGGCGCGTATCATATAGCCCGTGTTTACATTCTTGATTTCCGATCAGCTCCTTAAAAATATTTTTTTATGAATGACAGGTAGGAAAGAGTCTTTTTCCGTAGCAGTCGGCGGTGTGGGAATGTGGGTAACTGGCTGTTTTATGGGGCTGTGGGAAACGCTGTTTGCAGGACGTGGGAAAGCCGCACTTTGGCTTTTCCATGTGCTGTGAATGGCGTTTTCCATAGCCCCATAGCCTGTTATCCACATTTCCATGCCGCAAGGGGCGCGTATCTCATGCCCGGTTTTTCTGTCCTTGATCTCAATCCCTCCTTTCTTTTTGCTGGCGGGGAAAAGGGATAATCTCTGCCCCCTGCTGTCCCCGGTTCTGCTCATAAAGCCTTTCGCAGTCCTTGACAAATTTTTGCAGTTCAGCCCGCCGCAATTCCTCCCGCTGGCGTTTGGTCTGCTTATTCACTGTCTGCGTCCTCCTGCAAGCCCTCCCCGTCGATCTCGTAAACGTCAAATTCCTCGTCCGGCTTCACAATGGCGGGGCGGCGTTTGATGTGCTTTTCCATGTCAAAGGCGTTTTTCGGGTCTGCGTCGGAAAGGTACTTGTATTTCGGGTGCTTTGTTATATCGAATTTATCTGAAAAGAACGGGCGCACCCCGCGCACTTGTAAAATGCACTTGCCGCCGTCCATAACGGCGATCTCGTCCTGCGTCATAAGCTCCTTTCCCAGCTTTTGGTAGTTCATGCCATGGGAAAGCTCCCGCCCCCGCGTTTCGGACGTGTTGAAGCTGTCTATGGTTTCCTTGCCTAAAATTTCCGATATTTCTTTGAGGGTGCTTTTTTCCTTGCCGCCTAAGAAAAGGGTCGTGTCGCAGTTGCCGACTATGGTATCGGCGTTGTCTTTGTAGATTGCTTTTAGCTGGCTCTGTGACTGCAAAATGATTGAAGCAGAGATTTCCCGGCTCCTTATGGTGGCTATGAGTTTTTCAAACTTCGGTATCTGCCCGATATTCGCAAATTCATCAAGCAAGCACCTTACATGGACGGGAAGCCGCCCGCCGTATTCATCATCAGCCTTGTCACACAAGAGGTTGAATAGCTGGGTATAGAGAATACTCACGACGAAATTAAAAGTGTCGTCGGTGTCACTGATAATGACGAAAAGGGCGGTCTTTCTGTCCCCCAGCGTGTCAAGCTCCATTTCGTCCGTTTCCATAAGCTCCCGCAGCTCTTTAATGTCAAAGGGGGCTAACCTTGCGCCGCAGGAAATGAGGATAGAGCTGCGCGTCTTGCCCGCCGATAACAGGAATTTTTTGTACTGCCGGACGGCAAAATGCTCCGGGTCTTTTTCTTCCAGCCGTTCAAACATGAGGTCAACCGGGCTTTGAAATTCCGGGTCGTCCTCGCGGGCTTCGCTGGCGTTTATCATTTCAAGCAGCGTCGTAAAGTTCTTTTCTTCCTCCGGGGCTTCATAGTGGATATAGCCGATAAGGGCGCAATAGAAAAGCCGTTCCGACTTCACCCAAAAATCCTCGCCGGATTTCTCCCCGTCGCCTTTGGTGTTGGCGATTATGGTATTTACCAGCTTCAAAATATCTTTCTCGCTGCGGATATACGCAAAGGGGTTGTACCGCATGGACTTCTTGAAATTGATCGTATTTAGCACTTTTATTCTGTACCCGCCACGCTGTAAGAGCTTCCCGCACTCGATTAAGACAGTGCCTTTCGGGTCGGTCACAACATAGCTGCTGTGCATTTGCATAAGCGACGGTTTGACGAAAAAGCGGGTCTTGCCGCTGCCGGAACCGCCGATCACAAGGATATTTTTGTTGCGGGCATATTTCGGCTGCTTCGGGCGGCTGTTCATGGTGAGCCGTTCCGTCTGCGTGAGGGGGATATTGTTCTCAAATACCGGGTCTATGTACGGCTTTATGTCCTCTGCCGTTCCCCAGCGTGCGGAACCGTACTCAATGCCCTTGCGGTACTTCTTCGCGTTCTTGCCTTTTAGGTAAACGGCAAGCCGGATAACCACCGCCCCGGCAATGCCGATCAGCAGGTCGGCGGGGTGGAAGCTGGGCGCGGCACTGGCAAAAGCGGCGGTAAAGCCCTCCCCAAGATGTAAAATCTTTTGGCTTGCGTCCATGCCGGGGGAAAGCCGGACAGCCGCGCCCACTTTGTCAAACAGGTACACAAAGAGCAGATACGGGAGATTAAGGACAAGCAGCTTCTTTACTTCCGGCTTCATAGCGATACCTCCCTGTCCTTGTTTTTGGTCTGCTGGCGGTTGGCGTTCAGCTCCTTTGCCTTTTCCCGGAAAGCAGCTAATGCCTTTCGGATAGAGGGCTTCTTGTCCTGTGTCAGCTTCTTTGCGGAAAACTCCTTGAAAGCGGCGGTCAGCGCGTCCGCGTCCCTGCCCTTGAAGAATACAAGGTAACGGGGCGGGGTTTCCGTCGCGTCCTTTTTCAGCGCAAAGTCGATACCGTACTTTTTGGCGGTACTCTCAAACGCCTTGATATTGTCTTTTGTGATCTCAATGTTGGAAACGCCCGTGTTCTGCTTCATAAGCTGCTTTAGGGTCTGTTTCCCGTGGGGCTGCTTGCCGATCTGCTTCTTTGTCTGGGTCAGTACGGCTTTCATTGCCTTTTGCAGCACTTCGGCGGTCAGCTTCCCGGTCTTGATATACAGGGCAACGGTTTTCTCGTTGATCTCGTCCTGCATGGGTTCTGTCCCTCCTTTCGGGGTAGTCTAAGGGGCGGCGGTCAGATACGCACCCGCAGCCCGTTAAGGTCGTCGGCTCTGATACCTACCAAGTACCATTCCTGTTTCATGTTCATTTCAATGCGGGTCGGCTTCCACTTGCCGCGGGTGAACACGTCGAAACAGTCCCCGCAATGCAGCCCGCCGTAATAGCTGGCAAGGTCAAAGCGAATGTCATAGCGGTCTGTGCGCTCATCAAATACCAATGCTCCTGTTCTCTGTGCCATAATAAAATCCTCCTTTTGTTGTTTACAGGCTTTCGCCCGGTTTGAATGAATAGGGGTCGTGCGGCTCCTGTGGCGCAAGTGCGCCGCTTGCCATGTCGTGAGCCACAAGGGACGTGTAATAGTTGCCAATAGTGGACGGGGCATTGAAAAGCACCGCCCGTAAATACTGCTTGATGTTGCGGATTTTGGTTGTGTTCTCCCGCATACAGTCCAGCACAAAGCGGATATGTTCGCTGTCTAACTTCATAAACTTTGCTTTCACCAGCTCGGCGGGGTAGTCGTCCCCGGCAATGCGGATTGTCTTTCTCCGGGTGCAGACAGTTTCAAGCATAATGTCAACAATTTCATTAAGCCTGTCCCCGTCAAACTTCATATCCTGCATGAGAATGTCATAACTGATGTTGTCCTTGATGATCTCCCGGTAAATCTCATATGCGCTCTGTGTTTCCGTTTCCTTTCGCTTCCGTTCCGGCGGCTCTGCCGCTTCTCCGTCAGAGGGAGAGGGGTTAGGGGAAAGGATAGGAATGGAATGGGTACTTTGTAAATCTGTATTTATTTTTTCTTTTGTTGGTAAGTCAGTCTTTTGTATATCTTTATTTAATTGCATTGGATTTTCCGTCGTCGGTTTACCCGGTGTCGGATTTTCCAATATCGGATTGCCCGGTGTTGGATTTTCCAATATCGGGTTAGTGGGTCTCGGCGGGGTGTCGTCCGGCGGCTGGGGCTGCTCGTAAATGGTGTATTCAATGGCGGTCATTTTGCCTTTCTCGTCCCGTCCCTGCCGCCGCTTGATATATCCGGCTTTTTCCAGCTCCCATACGGCGGTACGGATAGCGTCGATACTTTCCCGGTTGATCTGTGACAGCCCCGCAAGGGTGTAGTCCCAATCTTCGGGAAGTGACAGCATTTGCGATAAAAGCCCCTTTGCCTTTAAGGTCAGCTCCTTATTGCGTAAATGGTGGTTGCTCATAACGGTATAGCCCTTGTTGCGCTCCACTCGGAAAACTGCCATAGCTTCATCACTCCTTTGGTTGTGGATTTGTTACGCGATAGAACGCCGTTTTGCCGGGTTTAGGTATAAATCCTTATCCCCGGCAGAAGTGCGCCCGCAAAGCCGCATATAGCAAGGCTCTTTTCGCCCCTACTGCGTAACATGAGGGCATAAAAAAAGCGGCGTTCCTGTTCTCCCGTGCTGGGATAGAGAAACGCCGCATTTGCGTCGTATTCAGTTTTCATTTATTCTTTCTCAATGCTGTGTGCTGATGTTTGGGCTTGCAGGGTTCCGGGCGGCATATCAAGGCTCTTTCCCTCAAAAGTAGTAAATTGGTAGTAAATTCAGCTTGAAATCCTGCGTGTATGCCCGTAAATCAAGGCTTTTTTGAGATAATCAACCATTTTACCTTAAAATGCGACTAAATTTATTGAAAATACAAAGAGTGTTGAGTTCCATTCCGTACAGGATAAGTTTCTTTCCTACCTTTCGGCCGGCTCTTATATTTTGGATTTTGGCTGTGGATCCGGACGCGATAGTAAATATTTTCTGGAAAAAGGTTATCGTGTCGATGCGGTAGATGGATCGGAAGAAATTTGTAAAATTACCAGAGAATATGTCAAAATTGAAGTGAAAAAAATGTTATTTTCGGAACTTTCGTTCGTAAATAAGTATGAGGGGATATGGGCGTGTTCTTCTATCTTACATCTTTCGAAAGACGAATTACAAGATGTTCTATATAAAATGATGCGTGCCCTAAAGAAAGAAGGATATATTTATACTTCCTTCAAGTATGGAGAATATGAGGGATATCGTGAAGAACGATATTATACCGATTTTACAGAAAATTCTTTTGCGGCATTTATAAAAGACTTTTCAGAAATAAAGATAGTAGAATACTGGATATCGAAAGATGTCCGTCCGGGTAGGAGTGAGGAAAAGTGGTTGAATTTGATACTTCAAAAATCGGATATAGTTTGAAACTGGATGGGAAATATTACAATACATTAGATATTGAAGGGTTTTCACACATGATGAAAGATCCGTCCTATTGTTACAAGTTTTATTGGTTGGAAGCGATTGTCCAGCTTATTGCGGAAGGCGTAAAAGAAACCACTTTTGATGCGGTGATCGATGAAATGATTTGCAATGCATGGTACTCGGTCCGCGAGTTTCACATCCATCTGAGCGGACTGCCAATCGATGGACAAGTAAAAGATGGATTGGAGAGAGCTGTAAGTAAATTATCAGAACTCAGCAATCTGCCTGCAAATGCATCCAAGGTAGAAATTAAAAATGTGATTAAAAAGTATGCACTGGAATTGAAAACATCAAAAGAGCAGCTCACCAATATGGTTCCATACAGAGCTCTTGCAGGATTTTTTGATAGAGCGGAAGAACCAGCAGATTGGGGAAGCGTACGGCGAATGACGGAATATATTGAGAGAATTAATGAGCACGTTGTGATATTACCGTATACACTGGGAACAGGGAGTAAGCTCAAAAAAGAAATATATTTTCAGCCATCTTGGACAAAGATGATTCAGGATAACACGGTATCGATTCTCGGATGGATTCAATATGAAAAGGTCAAATGGTTGCAAAACAATAATCCAGAAGTTCCAGGTCTTGTATATAAACTGGCGCCGATGGATGAGAAAATGCGGAAATTGAATCATGTGCGGAAACTATGGGAGGGTATTCTGGAACTGACGGAAGTCAGAGACGTGTTTACCGGAGAAGTTGTCGCGCCAAAAGCATATGATGTAGATCACTTTATTCCATGGTCGTTTGTCATGAACGATGAACTTTGGAATTTGATGCCGATGGATTCTTCCTTGAATTCGGCGAAAAGTAATAAGCTTCCGAAATGGGATCCGTTTTTTGAAAGATTTGCTGAGAATCAGTATTTGCTGTATGGGTTTATTCATGAAAAGCCGGGAATACATAAATTGTTTGAAGGATGCTATCGAGATAATTTACATTCTATCTGGGCTGGAAGAGAACTGTATTGCAAGGGAAATTCACGGGAGCAGTTTTATAATATTTTACAGAAGAATATGCAACCGATGTATGACTCGGCGAGACGGCAGGGGTATGAGGTTTGGAATAGGGGGATGTGAATGGGAAAATCCTTAAAAAAATGGTGTATGGAACATGAGCGATAAGATATTTTGGCTCGATGGGATAAAGAAAATATAGAAGAGCTCCCTAATTTGCCGTGTGCTAGTGAAAAAGAGTAAATTGGATTGGTGAACTTATAAAATAGCATTGAGGTGAGTAGCCATCACAGTGATAGCTGTCTCTTTTATAAATTTTGAAAAAATAATAAAAAAGTGCGAAATTATCAAGAATTTTAGAAGCATTATGGTATAATATAAGAATATGATAACTTTTTTGATGTCCATGGAAAATGGTTTTATCTGAACACAAAGAGTATTCAAATTAAAAGACAAGAACGAAAAATGTAGGAGGAATACACATGGCTTCGGCATCACTAACACATGTTTGTAGATGGTCAGAAAATGGTTGGAAGCGAATTACAGCAGAGCAAGCTGCAAAATTGCATCCAGGAGGAACTGTATCTGCACATAGTGGGTTATTCATGTGTGAACTTTGCGGACAGTATGTCATTCTTACCAATGGAAGTGTCAATAAACGAAGGAAGCAGACAGGGTTCTGTCTGTTCGCCTGTAATCTCCTGCGTTTACATGCATTATGTCCTGGTATGGTGGTTCAAAGAAGTGATTACACCGAAATTGAAAGGATATGCAGGCCTCGTGGTTTATGCTGATGACTTTGTAGTAACATTCCAATATAAAACAGATGCAGAATGGTTCTATGAACACTTGAAGCATAGAATGGGATACTTTGGATTAAGCCTTGAGGAAGAAAAGAGCCGTCTGATTGAGCTTGGGCGTTATGCGAAAGCAAGATGTCGGAAATGCGGAAAGAAACCAGAGACCTTTACTTTCCTGGGTTTTACACACTACTGTTCGCAGAGCAGGAATGGTAGATTCAGGGTAAAGAGGAAAACCAGTAAGAAGAAATTTGCAAAGAAATGCAGGGAAATAAATCTGCTGTTAGCGAGAATGAGGACACACAGTCTGAAGGAGATTATAACAAAACTCAATCAGATACTGACTGGTTATTACCATTACTATGGAATCACTGACAATTCAAAGAGTATAACGGCATTCCGATATAATGTTATGAAAAGCCTGTTTTACTGTTTAAATCGGAGAAGCCAGAAGAAAAGCTATAACTGGATAGGATTTCTGAATATGCTGGATAACAGCTATCCTCTGGTGAGAACGCGGATCTATGTCAGCGTATACGAAGGATAATGTGAACGATTCGTTTCGCAAAGAGCCGGATGCGGGAAAGCCGCACGTCCGGATTCTGTGAGGGGCGCACGACCGTAAGGGGTGCGTCTACTCGACCGATTTTGATCGTTGGCGAGAAGCTTATTGTTTTAGTATAGAAATACTAAGGGAGAAATCAATTGGGTAACATAAATCGCATTCAAAATGCAATCATGCAATTGGAGGGTGGAGCCTTTCAAAAATTGTTTGATGCGTATCTTTATAAAAAATATAAATTTAATAATATTCAAACGTTAGGAGTCCAAACTGGAACTAATAAACCAACAAAGGGTACACCTGATTCCTATGTTTTTACTGATGATGAAAAATATATCTTAATAAATTATGGAACTGTAAGTTCAAAGTCAGTAGAGAAAATACGTGCGGACATTTTATCATGCTTTGATGAAGCGAAATTATCATTACCGAAAGAAAAAATAAAAAAGATAATTTGTGGTCATTGCTCTACGAATATTCACATAGAACAATTCAATAGTATTATGGAAGCCATTGATGGCGTTGAAATTGAACTTATCGGAATAGATACACTTTCACATGATCTGGCATTATTTTATCCACATATTGCAAGAGACGAACTGGGAGTTGCAATTGATACAAATCAGTTTTTTGGGGTGGAAGATTTTGTTAAGGCATATGATGCAAATGGGATAAATGCACCCATTGGTTGTGATTTTCTTCACCGAGAGTCAGAGATTACGGAGATATGTGCTAGTATACTTAATAATAAAGTGACCATATTGACAGGGCCGTCAGGAATCGGAAAAACAAGATTGTCCTTAGAAGTGTGTAGACAACAAGATAATGGAAAAACAAAAGTTTTCTGCGTTAAAAGTAATGGAAATTTATTATATGAAGATATAAAATATTATATTTCTGATCCCGGAAGATATTTACTTTTCTTTGACGATGCTAATATGGTTGTAAGCTTAGATAATGTATTTGATACTATTTTAACGTTGCCAATTGAATTTGATGTCAAGATACTTATTTCAGTAAGAGATTATGCCAAGGAGAGGGTAATAGATGCTGCATCGAAATATGCATTACCTAGTATTATCGAAATTGGATGTTTTAAGGATGAGGAAATCAAAGATGTTTTGAAGGCTGATTTAGGAATAGTGAATTCGGATTATCTTAAAAAGATTGCTGAGATTGCCAATGGAAATATAAGACTTGCTTTTCTTGCAGGTATGAGATCAATGGATGACGGATATCAGGCAATATGTAATGTGGAGGATATTTTTAAAAATTATTATGGAAGAATTATCGATGAAGCTAAACTGACAAAAGAAGATATTCTTATACTGTTTTTCATCTCTATAGCCGGTCCGGTAAAAAATAATGAAAATCAGTTGTATAGTGATATGAAAGATTTGTATGGTAAGAAAATTGCTGAGGACGATATAATTGAGAAGCTGTATTCTCTGGAATTGATAGATTGGTTTAAAAATGAAATAACAAAAATTGCAGACCAGAGTTTTGGCAATTATATACTGTACTATGTGTTGTTTGAGAAAAGATGGATAAGTGTAGAAAACTTGATATCGATAGGATTTCCTGCATTCCGGAATAAAATTGTATATGCATTGAATACGTTGATAAAAATATTTAATTCGGAAGAATGTGTAAAATATATTGAAGATTCAATAATTGCTGCTTGGGATAATGCACCTATGGAACAGGATATGGAGTATCTTGAGGCATTTTATCAGGTTAATCCTGATAAGGCTTTATCTATCATCAAGAATCAGATTGATCAAGAAACAAATGTTGACTTTGACTTACATGTTTTTGACATTAATGCTAAGAAAAATTATCACAATATTACGACTAAAGTAATAGAAATATTGGGGGGTTATAAATATACAGAGAATTTCGAAGATGCAGTTGATCTTTTGATGTTGTATTTTGAAAAAAGACCAGACTTGATAATGGATTTTTATTTTGTGCTAAGTGATAAGTTCCTATATGATAAGTATTCAGGTAGAAATAAATATAACCATGAAATGCGCTTGATGGATAAGTTGTGGTGTTATGCAGAGGAAGGGAAAAATTATAACAACAGTCTACTGTATTTACAGATTGTCGAATGCGCATTAAAAACAGAAATCTCTTTCACTGAAGAGATTAGAAATAGCAGATCATATAGTTTTGTAAGGATGACACTTGGGCTCACTGATGAATTAGCCGATATACGAACTCATATATGGAAGAATCTGTCTATTTTACGTAAAAATGAAGAGTATCGCAACGCTATTAATAATATTCTTTCAGAAGTTCATTTTAATGGATTAAACGATGAGGATTCTAAGAATTATCTACAAGCAGATTTTGATGCGATATATGAATATATAATTGATAAGAATACACTAGATTTTTGGGATGCCAAAATTATTGCAAGATATAAAGAGATAGCAGAGCAAATTGGCATAAGGCCAGATTATCGTTATCTGATTGCCGAACGAAATCCAGAATTCAGAATTTATAGAATACTGACTCGTGAGTGCTTCAATGGCAAAACCATAGAGGAAGATGAGAGACTACGTAAAGAGACTATTTCAAAAGAAATATGTGAGTATGATCTGAAAGACTTTCAAAAATTATTTTGCTCTTGCAAATTCCTGGAAAAGACAGTCTATGATAGAGATCAATGGTCCTTAGATACGGGATTAGATTGTGTTTTTGAAATCATAGAGACTGATACCGAGCTATATTTAAAAGTACTTAAAGAATATTTTAATGCAAATGCACCATTCAGACTGAATGGATATCGTCAAATAAAATATTTGCTTGGTCATATTGGATATGAATCTACGTATTGTTTTGTAAATAACAATGTGCTTAATAAAAAAGATGCGTGGCTTTCATTTATTTGGGAGTGTGTGTCGGAAGAAGATATGAATGAGAAAATTGTTAATGACTACAAGACTTTTGTGATAAATAATTTGGTAAGCACAAAGCCAGTGATTCCTACAGTACAAGTTGTGGCTCGTTATGGTGAACGAGATAGTGAACTTAAAACATCAGTAATAAAGGCAGTATTGGCGAATTCAAAACTGTCAGCAAACTTTTTGGGTTATGCGTATGATGAGAATGATGTTGAGAAAATTATTGATTTTTTTCGAAATGATATGAGTGCATTAGCAAGCATTTATATGAATGCGATAGAAACGGATTGTCACATTGATTACAGAGGAAAACTTTTTGCAAAGATATTTGAAAAGCAGCCCACAGTTTGGAAAGAATATGTTGATTGGGTTAAATCTAAAGATAATATGCGTGAAGATTGGAATGAATCCGAAATTTTTGAATTAATATGGGAGAGTGATAAATGGCGTGAATGTGTGGCATACGCGTTTAATGTCCTTGTAGATGATGAAAGAGTGTTTTATATAAAAAAACCAGCTAGGTTACTGTTTGCTGAGACAACTGATGCAACCATATTAGAACGAAAGAAGAGTTGGCTGATTGAGAAATTGCAAGAAAACAGTTTAGAAATTGAAAAGTGTAAAAAACTTATTGATGTGGTTATAAATGTCCTGCCGGATTGGAAATTGGAATATATTCTTGAATTTCTAAAGATGAATAAGAAGCCAGAAGATTTTAAGAAAATACCTTTATTTTCCTCATCTTATTCCTGGTCAGGAAGTGAGGTCCCGTTAATTATGAAGAAAATAAACTTCTTAAAATTGCTGAAGGATAATCTTAAAGGAATTAATTATATTGAACACAGAAAATATATTGAAGAATACTGTATGGATCTTGAGAAGTATAAAGAGAAAGTAGAATTACAAGAATATCTTGAAAATGCTGATT